>Ga0105048_10000840_pt1 | contig 48734 bp, 48 predicted proteins | sample MAT05_FD_78382 | JGI IMG/M metagenome (GOLD analysis project Ga0105048, IMG submission 78382) | Freshwater microbial communities from Lake Fryxell liftoff mats and glacier meltwater in Antarctica - MAT-05 | ecosystem: Environmental > Aquatic > Freshwater > Ice > Liftoff microbial mat | place...
ACGCGGTCGTAGTTTCCGTCTTTCCCGGCAGTTGGCTGGAGGTGGACACACCGCTCCTTGACGCGGTGCTGGAAGCGTTCCAGGCGCTCGAAGCGGACACCAGGCGCCTGATCTGGTTGGCAGGGGCCGACTACGCGTGCGTTCAGCAGGCGATGGCGGGCCGGCCGGATGTCCTGGTGCTTGAGAAATACTGGGACACCGATCGCCTAATGGTGGCTAGCGATGTAGCCGTAACCAAGACCAACCGCAAGACGGTTTTCGAACTGCAGCACCTGGGAGTTCCGGTCATTGCGGTCAGCTACGGGTTGAATGCGGGCGACGATTGCGCCGTCGCCGCATTGCAAAGCGTGGTTCGCGTTTCGGGCCGCCAACTTACCGGAAAAGAACTGCATCGAGCAATTGCCGAACTGCTATTACATCCACGAACCGGGGATAGCCTGCAATTCTGCAGTACGCAGGATTGCGCGGAATGGATCAGCCGGGCTGTATAGGTGGTGCGCCGGCGCCGGGGTCCGGCAGAGCGCCAAGGCCTCGCAGGAAATCCATGCTGGGCACGTAAAAAAACTCTCCGCCGCGCAGGGTGGTGACGTCGGCGAAAGGGTAGCAGACCTCCGCGTCGCCGGCCTTCCATCTTTGAGCACGGACACCGTGGGTGCAGTGGGTGGTTTCGGTACCCTCGGGGTTCCAATCGACGCTACTGGCTAGAATTGGATCCCGGAGGACCAAGGCGCGGGACATCAGTCCAAGAAATTCCAAGAGACTCCGGTGCAGCGCCAAAAACAGCAGACCGCGAGCGGGCGCCGCCGCGCCCACCTCTGGTGAACCGTAGCTCATTCCGCGCCGTACGATGGGGATCGGCGGCTTACCGTCCCGTGGATTCATGACTCGTATGTGCGCCTGGAGGGGGCACTTGTCGCCGGCGGCATCGTCACGAAAGTCGAAACTGTCCAGATCGCCGCGAAGCGTTGCCAACGGCACACCATTCTTATAGCGGCCCATCACCATAGCGCCAACGTCCCTTTGGCGCACCGGCGCATGCATTTTGGAATAGATGGAAGCCAACTCGGTGAGGCGCCGGTTAAACTCCTCGACGTGTTGCTCGAGCTTCATGAACACCGCGAAGCAGCCCAATCCGGAGTCGGGGTCCTGCTCATTCTCGCGCGTGAGGATGGTCTCCGGATCAACACTGCCTGAAAGCTGATCCCGAAAGCCAAAATGCTCCACTTCAACAGAGCCGTCCCCCTGGTCCGCGGTCAACTTGCAGCCATGTTCCTGAACGGTGATTGTGGCGATCTCGCCGATGGCATCGCGAACTGCCGTTACAGTATTGCCCAATCTTTCCTCGTCGTCGTCCGCCAATAGGAGAAATGCATCGATCCTGTCCGCGTATCCCTGTTCCCATAAGCTAATGTCGGGATTCCGGTACGAGATAGGGCGCTTCATCGTACTCTCAAGTAGCCGTCCGCCCAAACTACGGTCTTTCGGCGCTTGGCTGGCGAGACCAAGTTCCCTATAACCGCTGTAGGACAGCCCGAACATGCCCACCGGTGCGGAGGCTCCGGTCTGCCTCCACACTTCGGTGATCTCCGCTTGACGCCAGGCGGACGTGACGTGGCTCTCCAGAATCCCGGCGAGTTTTGTGCGGCGTTCCTTAGCATCTCCCTGGTCGAAACGTAATATAAGGTACTTGGCGTACTTTCGCGCGAAACCCTTGAGAATGTTCCCTTGAATGGAGCTGTGCGGTCGATTCGGCATGCGATTTCCCTTCTTGTCGTGACGAATCAGCAGGTGTGAATGCCGGAATGACTATCGTCCACGGCCACGCCCGTGCCGTTTACCACACCAACCACATAGCGGTATTTGGCGATGAATCCATTTACCCTCCAAATACTCTTGCGTTCTTCCTTCTCCAGTCCATCCAGGATTTTCGGTACCGCGGCAACCCAAACGCCATCGAGCTTTTGAGTGGCCGGCACTTGACCGCCGAAGATGTCTGGCAGGGCGCCCGCACCGGGGGCGAGATCTGTGCGCCGCAAGCGCAGCGTGAACGGCCCTTTCGGACATTCAAAGAGGAGGTTATCGTCCCCCGAAAACGGCCAGTTTTGGGAAGCCGGAAGGGGCGGGACTGTATACGTGAAGACGCCTTGCGCGTTCACGTCGAATTTGAATGTAATCTGTGCCAAGTTGTTTCTCCTTTGAAGTTAGTTGCGATTCAAACCTTTGCCGGCAATATCCCAAGCTGGACAACCGCCGGCCTGCTTGGGTGTTAATTCTCCAGGGTCGGCTGCTGGATCGAGCTTGAGCCCCGCGAGTATGCTTCGGTACCTGGGGTCCTTGCGCAGCGGAGATAGCCCCCGCGATGCCTGGATTTCCGGGACTGCCAATCCGCCACGGAGCGCCCGCTCCACAATCGTTAGAGCCTCGTTACGCTGGCCCGCTCTTTCTAACGCATCCGCCGCCGCGGCCAGCACATGCTGATTCGAGGGGCTCTGTTCCACAGCTTTCCGCGCCTCGTGAATCGCCTGCGCGCCGTCCCCAAGCCGAGCGAGGTTGAGCGCATACGACGCGCGGGTAATGGCATCGCCAGGCGACCTTTCCAGAGCCCGGAGAGAGAGGCCGATACAGCGCCGGGCCGCGTTCCGCGTTTCCGCGCCGCCGGCGGTGGACCCCTCAAGCACGTCGGCCAGCGTGCCCCAAAGCAGAGGATACTCGGGATCGAGTTCGACCGCCTTTTTGGCATTGACCAGCGCGTCGCGAGCGCAGCCGCGATACAGATACGCGCGGCTCAACGTGGCGTAGGTCATCGGATAGGGCCGGACTTCGAGAGATTTGGACGCCATCTGGATGGCATCGTCATAGCGGCCCATCTTGATGTAGTCGAACGCGAGATTGTGATAAGCGCTCCCATTGTCGGGCGCGAGACGGATCAGTTCCAGAAAGGCTCTCTCGGCTTCCCGGGGCCTTGCATGGCGCGACATCAATGCCCCGAGAGCGTTGTGCGGCAGCCAGCACTGCGGCGCCCGTTTGGCCGCGGCTCGCAGCACCGATTCGGCTTCAGGGAGCTTATCAGCGGCTTCGTAGGCCGCCACCAGACTCTTCTGTAACGGGTGATCGTAGGGCCAAAGCGCCAATGCCGCGGAATAGTATTCGATGGCTTGGCCTGTCTTCCTGGCGGCGAAATCGAGCTCCGCCAAGCCCCGTTCGGCACCGGCAAAGCCCAACCCGCGGTCTAGCGGCAGCGCGCGCTCGTAAGCGCGCTTCGCACGCAGTTCCCAGGCTGGATCGCGCGTATTGTTGAACTGCAGGCGATAGGTCTCCGCCAAGCCGACATGGGCCGCCGCGAATGCGAAGTCGCGCGTCGGATCGATGGCGGAATTGAACTCCCGGGCTGCCTCGTCGTATTTACCGTTAGCGAGATATCCCAATCCTGTCAGATGAGCGACCGCCGAGCTTGCATAGCGGGGCCCCGCTTGTACCCAAGCGGTCCATTCGCGCGGAGCATATTCCAGGCCGAGAGCCCGCGCGATCGCCCGAAGCGGCTCCAGGTGGAGGTCTTCGACCGAATCGAGTTGGGACGTGACCGAAAAGCGTCGGAGTACCAGCGGCTTCGATCCGACGGCAGCGGTGTTCTCGCGGATTGTTACATGGAGCGTGACCGATTTGCCGGAGCAAATGCTCTCGCCCTCCAGCACAAGCCGCACGCCCTCGCTGAGCCGGTCTCCGCGCAGGTGAACACACATCCGATCGGGGTGCGGCGCCAGCCTATGGAACGACTCGCGGACATAGCGAGCCCAGCCTGTCGCGAGAGCGCGGTCGGCTTCGGCGCCCCCGTGCGTTACAAACGGGAAAACGGCAATATGCTTCGCCTCCGGTAAGTCGCAATAGACAGTGGAGCCGGGTATTTGTTCGCATACCCTGCGCCGTATCGGAGCGCCAAGCGCCGTGAAGTGAATCGGCACGGCGGCGGCGACGGCCAGAGCAACGGCCAGCAACGCGGGACGCCGTATGATCCGAAGGAGCTTCGGAAAACGCGATGTGGGGTTTAGGACGGCCGCGTCCAGCGAACTCTCGCCCGCCTGCGCGAGACAGTCGATCAATTCGAGAAGTTCCGCGGCGGTAGTGTTCCGCGCCTCCGGTTCCCGCTCCAGACAACGCAGGATCACCGTGTCCCACCGTTGGTCGATGGGCGCGCAGGCGCTTGGCGGTTCTACTGAAGCCGTAAGTTTGCGTGCGGCCGATTCGAAGGCGGTTGCTCCTTCGAATGGGCGGCGCCCACAAAACATTTCATACATCACCAATCCAAGCGCGTAAATGTCCGTTTGGGGGCCACATTTTCTTCCGGTCAACTGTTCTGGAGCGGCATAGGCAGGCGTGCCCAGAATCTGGCCCGGAGTGGAAAGGGTCTCTTCGCCCGCGGAGGACTCGATTTCGTGAGCCAAGCCAAAATCGGTGATGACGGCGCGTTGGCTATTCCCTTCGCCTACCAGGAAGACATTCGAAGGCTTTAAGTCGCGGTGGATGATCTCCGCGCCATGCAGCGCGGCGAGGCCTTCGGCGATCTGCCGGGCAATGGAGATCGCTTCGACAAGCGGCAGCGAACTGCGCTTCAGCCGATCGGCGAGTGTCTCCCCTTTGAGAAGCTCCATCGTCAGGTAGATGACCTCCTTGTCATTGACGCCGTCGCGGCCCACGTCGAAGATTCGGCATACGTTCCGATGGGTGACCCGGCGGGCGAGTTGAATTTCCCGACGGAAACGAGCCGCAAATTGCGGCTGTTTCAAATAACGCCAGCGGAGCGTCTTGACAGCTACTCGTCCGCCCAGGCGTAGATCTTCGGCTTCGTAGACCTCGCCCATTCCGCCACTCCCGATCAGGCAGACGATACGGAACCTGTCGCCCACAAGTTCGCCAGGGTTGAAAGTATAGAGATCGCTGGTTTCTCCGAAAAGCAGCTGGCCAATCGAAGTTCTTCCGAGAAGGTCATCGTTCGAATCGAGTTCAGCAAGGAGCCTCTCCACCTCACTCCGCAACTCCGTATCGCCGGAACACGCACTATCGAGATAGGCGTTCCGATCCGAAGCCATCAGTTCCGCGGCCTCAGCGAAGACTTCCTTAGCTCGACCTGGGCTGTTCGATGACATGGGCACCCTTCGGACTTAGCTCCGCCTTCAGCCAAGTCCGGCCGTACTTCCAATCGCGCTTAACCGTTCGAACCGAAACTTGGAGAAAATCGGCGATCTCTTCGATATCCAGCCCGCCATAAAACCGCATAACAACAACCTGCGTCACGCGGGAATCATGATGCTCCAGCTTTGCCAAAGCATCTTCCAGGATCAGTAGTTCTTCCAGACGATCCTCGGAGATGATCAGGGCTTCATCTATGGGCACAACTTTCGAGCCACCGCCGCGCTTGCCGGCAAATTTGGTACGGGCATAATCGATAAGAATATGCCGCATAACTTGAGAGGCAAAGGCAAAGAAGTGCACGCGGTCTTTCCAACTCTGTTGCGGCTGGGCAAACAACTTCACATACGCTTCATGCACAAGAGCGGTTGTCTGGAGTGTGTGTCCAGTCCTTTCCCGATGGATCTGGCGCGAGGCGATGGCGCGCAACTCCGCATAAACTAGAGAAATCAGCCGCGATTCCGCTTCCTTATCGCCAGCTCGGACACTATCTAGAAGTTGTGTGATGTCCTCTGCCATGATGTTTGTGGTGGGCGGCCGAGACTCAGGGCCGGTCGACGGCCTTCCAATGTCCATCTATTTTATGGAGAAAATAGTGTTGCGATGAGGATATCAGGATATCAGATTGCGCTTCCGCGAAGCTGTATTCAGATCGAATTGCCGGATCGAAATAGGGTTGGAAAAATAAACGATGCGGGCGCAATTTAGCAAGATGCTCAAAGAGTCTTTGGGCACTTCGCGACGATTGGCCTACGAAGGTCCTGAGCAGGGCCCTTTGGGAAGAGGGATTTCGGACCCAAACTAGACGCATCAGCCGGAATTTCTTTGATTCCAGCTACTCGATCGAGTCTCGCGGCCGGCAGCAGCGTCACCCGGGGGCATCTTCAGGTTAAAGCAGAAACCCGCGTGCTTTCGCTGGATGACCATTAACCCGGTGAGGGCATCCCCCATTCGCGCGAATCTGGGCATGCAGCTGACGGCGACGTACATCAAACTGCCCAGTCGAGCGGTGGCGATGGAACCATCGACCCAGGGAACGGCAGATAACCAGGACCGTAAATCGGCTGCTATTTAGCTGATGCCCGCAACGATGAAAGAATCCATCACCGTCGTCATGAACGTATATCCGCGGCTTGCCAGGAAGCGGGGATCACTCTTTACGATCTTCATGAAGTTGCGATGGCCACCCACTAATCGTCCCACAAGGCAGCCGGCACTCGCGTCCCGTATGTCCTCTTTCCTGAAGTCAAACCCGTGATGCTGGTTGATCCCGAAGATTCCGGAAAACAGCGAATCGCCATCTCTCCGGAAGTCTTTGTTCCGGTCCCTGAAGACCGGTATCTCCTGCGTTTGAACCAGTGCCTCATGCGCGGGATTGTTCTTGTGATTGCCCACGCACCACGCCTTAAACTGCCCGAAGCTGATCCGCGCCGCGCCCTTCGGATTCTTAGGACCCTCCGTGAATTTACGTCCCGGCTCAGTGGTCGCCTCCCACGATCCAGCGACCCGCATAACACCACCCTCCGAGACACGAAGTAAGAAGCGCGTATCGTTGAACTCGTTCGGTGTATTGTCATTGGGTGTGCCGTCTGGGCTCATGCCCTCGACATAGACAATGTTCACGCAACCCGGTTCCCTCGCAAGCCAGAAGTTCCGGCGCTGCATGCCGTCGAGCACGCGCGCTACCAATTCGTTCTCCGCCGACACGGGCCGGGTATCGGCCGTCAGCAGCGAGTCCGCAAGGCGGGCGTCTATACTCTCCACCTCGGTCCCGTCCGCCAGCGCCGCAAGAGCCCACTTCGACACAGGGCCGAACTTGCCGTCCGACGGAGGATCAAGAATACCGATGCGGGTCAGGCAGTTCTGTACCTCTTCGCTCAGACCGGGATGGATGCTGAAGCTCGCAACCGGAACAGACTTATTCTCAGAGATGATGTCGGAAAGGCGCATTCATCTTTCTTAGCGTAAACTGATCGCGAGTTGGGACACGCAGGGTGGCGAAATTGATAAAGCGTCCGAGGACTTCGGCACTTGCGAGAAATGACCCGGGAATGCTCACGGAGAGTGACCCACCGGCCCGGCGGGGCCGGGGATGATAATATCTTGCCCATCAGTGGTTTGTCGGCGCGGACTCGGTTCCGGGGGTGGGCAACTCTATCGGAGCACAAGTGGTCAAGTTTTGGTGAGCGCCGAAGCCGTTTTATTGGTTTCGGGGGACTGCAACCCTCCAAAAGTACTCCGGTTGCCGTTTCGGTTGAGATTGGTAGCAGCCGTTTGAAGTACCTCGACGCGGGTCAAGCTGGGCAGCCGGCTAGTAACTTATTGAGGGGCCATTGATCGGATTGAGGACTCTCCTGCAAGCTTTGCGAATCTGGTTGATTTCCGACAACGATTGTGCAAAAATCGCCCATTCCGACAGATCTGAGGGAACCTAACCATGGAGTACGCAATTGGCTTGCTGCTCGCGCCTTCCGTTTTTGCGTTTGCCCATTTTGTGGGCCTTGCCCGGGATCGGGCTTTCTATCCGACCGTAATGATCGTCATCGCTGCCTATTACGTTTTGTTTGCCGCGATTCATGGTTCCGGAAAAGTAGTTTTACTCGAGAGCATTCTTGCCAGCGGATTCACGCTGCTTGCGGTTGTTGGGTTCAAAAACAATCTCTGGTGGGCGGCTGCGGCCATCGCCGGCCACGGCGTTTTTGACATTTTTCAGCACCTCTTAATCGAAAACCCCGGAGTACCTGTGTGGTGGCCGGGCTTCTGCTCAACGTTCGATTTGGTGTTTGGCGCCCTTATCGGCTGGGGACTGCTCAGGCGCCCGATTAATCAAAGTTGAAAATGCTTACAGCAAAGATTCCACCTCTCGTTGTACTCGGTGTTTCGGCCTTGCTCATGTGGCTGACGGCCGCGGCGCTGCCCACCTTTGCCCTCGATTTTCCGGCGCGCCCTATCATCGCTCTTGCTCTAGCCTTCGCCGGCGTGTTGATAAGTGTTTCCGGAGTCATCGTGTTCAGGCTCGCCGGCACAACGGTGAATCCAACTAAGCCCCGTAGCACTTCTTCCCTTGTGCGCAACGGACCTTACCGGGTCACCCGCAATCCGATGTATCTGGGGTTTGCTCTAATGCTTATCGGGTGGGGTCTGTTTCTCTCCAACGTTCTCGCCTTGTGTTTTCTCGCCGTGTTTGGCATTTATATAGACCGGTTTCAGATTGCGCCGGAGGAAGCGGCGCTAACCGCACGTTTTGGGCGTGAGTTTATCGCCTACAAGGCGCGGGTGCGGCGATGGCTGTAGACGGGCTGGTCGATCCGCCCGGCAGGGTGGCGAATCGTGCGGTTGGCGGGGTGGGTGTTGGTATAGAATTGCAACTCCAGGAGGGTGTAGATGACTATGGGCACCTATGTTTCAGATCGTCGAAGATTTATTGCCGCGGCTGCGGCCTTGGCGGGTTTTCGAGCCGCGGCTCAGACGACGCCGGGCTATGTGCCTAAGCAGAGCGACCGGCCGGAGGCGATTGAAGGGGACGAGGCCGGGTTCAAGCCGCTTTTCAATGGCCGGAACCTGGACGGATGGGAGGGCGATCCGAAGTATTGGCGCTGGGAGAATAACTGCCTGACGGGCGAGATCACGCCGGAGACGGTGATCAAGAGCAACACCTTCATCATCTGGCGCGGGGGCCAGCCGAAGGACTTTGAGATCAAGGCCGATTACCGGATTACCGCGGGCGGCAATAGCGGGATTAATTACCGTAGCGTTTCCGTGCCGGACCGGGTTACGCCTGCCAATCGCTTCGCGCTGCGCGGGTATCAGGCCGATATCGACAGCCGGAATGTTTATACCGGACAGAACTACGAGGAGAAGGGCCGGCTGTTCCTGGCGACGCGCGGGCAGATCACGCACGTCGTGGGCGGGCGGAAACCGATCGTCCTTGGCTCAACGGGCGATCCGAAGGAACTGGCGTCACACATTACGCCGGAATGGAATTCGTATCATCTGATCATTCGCGGAAACAATCTGACGCATATGCTGAACGGGCATGTGATGTGCGTTGTGATCGATGACGATAAAGCGGGTGACGCGCAGACGCCGGGGCGGATGATGGGCGGGTTGATTGGAGTGCAGGTCCATGTGGGGCCGCCGATGAAGGTGGAGTACCGGAATTTCCGGCTGAAGGAATTCTAGGCGGCCATGGAGCGGCGAACGTTGTTGGCGGGGTTGGCGGGCGCGGGAACGGCGGCGGCGGCGAAGGCGCGGAAGGGCATGTTTTTGTCGCTGAATAACTCGCTGACGGGAGCCCAGCCGGGGTCGGGCAACGGGCCGGCGCGGATTATGGACTATGCCGATTTTCTGCGGCTGGCGGCTTCGACCGGGTATGCGGGCGCGGATGTGACGCTGGGCAACGCGATGAAGATGGACGCGACGGCGGTACGGAACTTGTATACCGATTTGCGGCTGCGGCCGGGCCTGGCGTCGCAGGTTCCCGCACTGTTTCCGAAGAATCCGGCAGTATTTCAGAAGAATCTGGAGCGGCTGGCGGAGTGCGTGCGGTTTATGGGCGCGATTGGCTGCACGCGGATGTATGCAGTGATCCTGCCGTCGAGCGATGTGCCGAAGGCGGAGTTGCGGAAGATCTACAAAGACCGGCTGCAGACGGTTTCGGCGATGTTGCGGCCGTCGAATATCCGGCTGGGGTTGAAGTTTGTGGGGCTTGTTTCGCTGCGGAAGCGGCAGCCGCACGAGTTTATCTGGCGGATGGATGAGACGTTGGAATTGGCCAGGGAATGCGGCGGAAATATCGGGGTGATGCTCGATTCGTGGCACTGGCATTTGGCGGGGGCAACGCCCGAGGATATCGTGAAGGCAGGGAAGGAGCGGATTGTTTCCGTTCATGTCTCGGACGCGCGGAAGATGGCGCCGGAAGAGGTCCGGGACGATCAGCGCGTGCTGCCGGGCGAGGGCATTATGGACCTTTTGGGATTCTTCCGGGCGCTGAAGAAAATTGGTTATGACGGGGACATTGGCCCGGAGCCGCTGGGGCGTTTCAAACGCGAACAGTGGGACGGGGAGGGCGCGAAGCTGGCGTTGGAGGCGACGAGGGGCGTGATGCGAAGGGCTGGGATTCAGAGTTAACGCGGGGCTCGGCGCTGGGACCAAAAGGGCAGTGACTGCTAGGAGCCGGCGCATAGATTACTCATGGCGTAGCGCCCTCACCGGTTCCAGACGGGCGGCGCGGCGGGCGGGAAGCCACGCGGCGATCATCGCGGTCGCGGACAGCGCGACGACGGCGGCGATGATCGGAAGGGGCGCGTCTGGCGCCGTCCCGAAGAGCAGGCTTTCGATGAGTTTCCGGGCCGCCGCCGCCGCCGTCAAGCCAATCAACAAACCCGCGCCCAACCAAGCCCCGGCCTGGGACAGAATCATTCGCCGGACGGCGCCGGGTGTAGCGCCCAGTGCCATCCGGATTCCGATCTCCCGCGTCCGCTGTGTCACCAGCAGACCCATAACGCCAGACAGACCAATCGCCGCCAAGAGCAGCCCTCCGATCGCGAACCCGCCCAATAAAAGTGTCTGAAAGCGCGGCTTTGTGCGCAGGTTGCGTACCTGTTCATCGAGCGTATCGATCTGTACCGTCAGTCTTGGATCCAGTTGCCGGAACTCCTCGCGGATGGCCGGGGCCAACGCCGGATTGGCCTGCAGAATCACTGTATTTGCCAGCCGTCCATCGGGCGGAAGTCGCCGTTTCACCATATAAAACTCCGGGTCCGGCGGGCGCAACAATCCCGTGTTGCGGACGTTGGCGGCTACGCCGGCAATCTCCATCCACCCCGTATCGCCGGCCTTGATTCGTTGCCCGATGGGGTTCTGCCCCGGAAATAGGCGGTCGGCCAAGGTTTCGTCGACAATCACCATCGACTCCGCCAGCCGGCGGTCGTCCTCGGTGAACCCGCGCCCTTTAAGGATGGGGATCCGCAACGCGGGGAAGTAGCCCGGTGTCACTTGCCGGATTACCACCATCCCGCCCGTGCCATCGGCTGCCACTTTTCCGCGCCCCTGGACCTCCATGGACGCATAGATTGCGCCCATCGCCTGGCCCGACGGCGGCAGCGAATTGCTCACCGCGAATCGGGAAACGCCCGGGAGTCGCGCCATTCGCTCCTCGACCGCCTCCCAGAAGGCCAACTGTTGGGTCCGCTCCGGATATCGCTGGCGCGGCAGGCGCGCCTGTATCGTCAACAGGCTCTCCGTGCGGATGCTCAGCTGCACGTTGGAGAGTTTCCAGAGGCTCTCCAGCAGCAGCCCGGCCCCGGCCAACAGCACCAGGGAGAGAGCGATCTGCAGCACCACCAGTCCCGGCCGCAACCACGGTCCGGGCCGGCGCGGCACCGGCGCCAAGCCGAACAGCACACCCGCCAGCAAGGCCAGCCCAAGCGCCGACAAAAGGACGCGCCCATCCAGCGTGGCCTGGCCGAGTCGCGCGATCCCGGCTGGGGCCGCTCCCGCGAACAGCCGCAGCAGGCCCGCCGCCAGCACGGTGCCTGCCGCGCCGCCGATCACGCTCAATAGCGTGCTTTCCGTGAGCGTCTGGCGGAGCAGCCGGCCGGTCCCCGCTCCGAGTGCCTGGCGCACAGCGAACTCCTGCCGGCGGCTGGCCGCCCGAGCCAGTTGGAGGTTGGCCGCGTTGGCAATGGCAATCAGCAACACCAGGCCGACGGCCGCGAGTAGTAGCTGGGCGGCACGCCGGCTGTCGCGCGTCTGCCGTTCCCGCAGCGGATACACCACAAAGCGGACGTCCTTGGTGAAGGCGGGCGGCACGGATTTCAGCGATTCCTGAAACAGCGGTTCCAGCCGCGCCCGCGCCTCCATCGCGGTGAGACCGGGCTGCAGCCGTCCGTACACGTTGAGGAAGCCCGCGCCTTTCTCCTTCGGGTCGCGCTGGTGAGGACGGAGAATATCCACCTCAGCCAGGTTGGGCAGTTCAAAGGCCCGTGGAAGAACGCCGATCACGCGAACCGTCCGCCCGTCCAGATCGATCATTTGATTCAGTACAGCCGGGTTGGCGCCGAAGCGACTGGTCCAAAGAGAATGAGTGAGGAGGGCCGTTGGTGGCGCGCCGAACTGATCGTCATCGGCAGTGAAATCACGGCCAATTTGCGGCTTGAGGCCGAAGAGACCCAGGTAGCCGGGATCGATGGAAGCGCAGTGGAGCCGGACCGGTTCGTTGCCGGCCAGTTCGCAATCGACGGTCCCGGAACTGGCGGCCATCACCGTGAACGCGGTCTGCTTCTCGCGCCACAGCCCGTAATCCCAGGTGAGGAGGAACTCGGCTTCGGTGAACGGCGCGGTCATGCCGAACCACACCAGTTCCCGCTCGTTGACGTAGGGCAGTGGCCGGAACAGGATGCGATCCGTGAAGCTGAAGACGGCCGTCGAGGCGCCGATACCGATGGCGATCGCGGCGACGGCGGTGACCGTGAAGCCGGGGGAGCGGCGCAGGCCACGCCAAGCGTACTGCAAGTCCTGGCGGAGCTGATCCAACCATGGCGGCACTCGTATGGCGCGTACGCTTTCAGCGATCTGGAGTTCGTTGCCGAACGCTCTCTCCGCCGCGCGACGGGCCTCCTCCGGCGCCATGCCTTGCTGCCGGTTCAACTCCGCGCGCATCGCGATATGCGATTCGCGTTCGTCGCGCCACTGGTCTTCCGGTCTCATACAAACCGCAACAGGCGGTTGATGCCCTTCGTGGTCTCCGCCCATTCCTCCCGGATCTTCGCGAGACGCTTGCGGCCAATGGGCGTCAGGCGGTAGAAACGTGCCTTACGGCTGGCGGCCGTCGTATTCCACTCCGAGGCCAGCAGGCCCTCTTTCTCCAGCCGGTGCAGTGCCGGATAAAGAGAGCCTTCCTCCACCGAGAGCAGTCCGCCGGAAACCGATTGAATGTGCAGAGTGATGCCGAACCCGTGGTTCGGTCCCGCCTCCAGCGTTGCCAATATCATTAGTGCAAGCGGCGCCATGGTCCCTCAGCCAGCTACCCTAGCACACTATGGGAATGGCGGCGACGGTATACTGCGAAGTTGCATATGGTTAAGAACTTCATGGATCTGAGCGGCAAAGTTGCCGTGGTGATGGGCGGGACGTCGGGCATCGGCGCGATGATGGCGCTGGGCTTGGCCGAAGCGGGGGCGGATGTCGTTCCCACCGGCCGCCGCCAAACCGAATTGGACGCCGTTTGCGACAAGGTGGAAGCCGCCGGGCGCAAAACCGTTCGCAAAACCTGCGATGTGCAGAGCCGCGAATCGATCGACGCGCTGCGCGACGAAGTCCTCAGTGCGCTCGGGCACGTCGATATCCTGCTGAACGCCGCGGGGATTACATTCCGGAAGCCCACCAAGGACGTTGCCGAGGCCGACTGGAACCGCCTGATGGACATCAATGTTACCGGAACGCTGCGGGCCTGCCAGTCTTTTTACCAGCCGCTGAAGGCGTCCGGCGCGGGGCGAATCGTTAATATCGCGTCGCTGAGTTCCTATGTCGGCCTGTTGGAAGTCACAGCCTACGGAACATCCAAAGCAGCCGTGCTGCAGTTAACCCGGCAGTTGGCGGTGGAGTGGGCCAAGGAAGGAATCAACGTAAACGCGATCGCCCCCGGCGTGTTCCGCACGGAGTTGAACGCGGCGCTGCTCGATGGCACGGAACGCGGGAAGGAGTTCCTGATGCGGACGCCGATGAAGCGCTTCGGGCAGCGGGAAGAACTTGTCGGCGCGGCGTTGTTATTGGCCTCCCCGGCGGCATCTTACATCACGGGACAGTGCATCGCGGTGGACGGCGGCTTCCTCTCCAGCGGCGTCAATCAGTAGTTTTTTTGACCGGCTTGAACTTTTTGACCGTCCGCTTGCGCCATGTCTATAGAGATGAGACGCAAGCTTCCCAATCACGTTCAGCCGGTCGCCCTTTTCCTGGGCGTCCTGCTCTCGGGCATCGTGATGACGTCCGATTCGGCGCTGGCCGTTGGCGTCTCGCTGGTACTGCTCGCGTCGGCGTTGGTCGCCTTTGAAGGTCCGGCGCTGTTGAAGAACGCCGAGGACGAAGCGGAGTAGGGATCGCTATTTCCGTGGGGCCCGGTAGAGGGTGTCGTAGCCCGCAAACAGCGCTCCGATTCCGGCTCCGATAATGCCGTATGCTAGCGCCGCCGCCGCGGTCACGGTTCCATCCCCTTTGGTAACGGCCGCGGCAAGCCCGCCCATCGCCAGAGCGCCTATTCCCGCCCCAACCAGCGAATTCCGGCCGCGCTTACTGAGCTTGCGAACACTGACTTTCCGAATCTGGCTTTTCGTAAAAGTCTCGTCGCCCATACGCTGGCGAATGACAATGTTGTCGTCCGTCGTCGAGATGAATCCGCCTGTAAGTAACCGGCCATCGAGCGTGTGGACATGCGTGTCCTGTCCAGGGTAAATCCCGCGGAGCAGGATCCAGTTGTCTGTTTGAGCCAACAATGGCACGGTGGCCAGGAGGAGCAGCGACAATATGCGCATTGGAATAAGTCCTTTCGTTGGAGTATAGTCAGCTCACGGTTGTTGACGATGCAAACATTTATGAAATCGGCGGCCCTCCTGGGGGCGATGTTGCTTTCCGCGTATGGCGCGGACGAGCGGGAATTGAAGGATCCGGCGGGAAAAACAATTATCCGCTATGTTGCGGAGGCCCCCGCCACGCCCGGCGCGCCTGGAACGCTCGGTCTGTTTCTATGCTTTCCCGAGCATGACCGCCCGACCGAAGACGAAATTCTCCCCGTGCGGGAGGCGCTGAAACGGCAGGGACTACTGGACCAATACGTGATCATCGCCGGGCATCCGCAGGGCCAGAAGTTTGGAACGGCTGATCATGAACCAATCCAGAAGCTGCTCGCCTGGGCGCTAGAGACGTATCCCATCAACCCGCGCCGGGTCTACATGTATGGCAAGGGAGAGGGCGGCAAAATCTCCGGTGAACTCGCGATGGCCTACCCGCATTTGGTGACGGCGGCAATTTCCTATAGTTGGGGCTGGTTCAAGATGCCGTCGGAGACGACGGCGGCGCTCGATCCGGAAAAAGCGCCGCAGTTCTATATGGTCCTGGGGCGGCGAGATTTGGCCCACCATCTGACGAATGTGCGAGACGCCTACAGCCGCGTGCAGGCCAAGGGCTATCGGGTGATCTACCGGGAGTTCGACGATCTGGGTGCGCGGACGTATCATCCGCCAAGCAACGATGAAGCGATACTGTGGGCGACCGGACTCAGGAACCGCACGTTGCCGCTGTCAGCGGCCGAGCAGGCAATGGTTGCAAGGGGTAACCTCCGCGATGTGGCGGCCGTGGGCAGCGCCGCCGGAGTGGAGAAACATTTCACCGCCAAGGACGCGGCAGTGCGCGCGGCCGCGGCGCGAGTCTGTGCCGAAATCAACTTCGGTGAGCATACGATGACCCAGTTGGCCAAACTGGCGGCCGATGCGTCTCCGGTGGTCCGGCGGGAGGCGATTCGAGCCCTGGCCGTGAACGCGAACTGGCGGTCGCCAGCCGCTGAGGCAGCACTGATCCATTTGGCTGACAACGCCGCCGATCCGATGGATCGGGTGAACGCGGTGGACGGGCTGGCGTACGCCGTCCGGTTCCAGGTACGCGGCGTCCGGCAGGATCCGGCGATGTTCCGAGCGCTCGTCCGGCAACTCGAAAGCAAACAGGAAGAGCTGCGGACGATGGCGGCCAACATTTTGGCGCCCATTCGAGACGGCGAGTTCCGCGGTGACATCGGACGGCCGGAACGGAAGGCTCCCGAGGGTGGATGGCCAGCTTGGCTGGACGCTATCACCGCGAAGGCTGCCGGTTACGCGCACGGATACGCCGGGTGCGACAAAGCGGCCAGTGAAGCAGAAAAACTCTACTGCAAAGGCGGTCCGTTGTTTATCCAAAATCCCACAGAAGCATTTGCTCTAACACTCAGGGCGGCCGAATTGGGCCACGTCTCCGCCCAGGCAACGCTGGGAATGCTATACGCCGTAGGTAAGGGTACACCGCAGAATTTTCCCGAGGCCGCGAAGTGGTGGGTAAAAGCCGCTGAGGCCGGCCACGGCCTGGCGGCAACCAACGCCACCATGCTTTTCAAAGGGGGCGCCGGCGTGCGCGGCAACCCTGAGACGTTAGTAAAATTGAATCAGCTCGCGGCAGACTATGCCCGATCCGTCGCTCCATAGCATTATCGTTAGAGTATGCGCGCCATTATTTTCTTACTAGTAGCAGTGGCCTCGGTACCCGCCCAGCCCATCCTCAGGCCGACGCCACGTTTTCCGGAAGCTCTGCGGGAATTCCTGGCGCTGAACGACGCGCAAACCACTAAAATCTCGGATCAAAATGGCGCCCTCGTCCGATGGACTTCCGATCGGTCGAGACGCATGTTTCAGGTGCAGGCCGAGATCTTTGTCGAGACCGCACGGGAACCCCTGGACCCATCAGCCCTTGGGCTTCGTTACGCCGAAGTGGAAGCCATCCGTCGCGAGATCGCCGAACGTACGAAGAAACAACTAGCCGAGAACGTCGCCGTCCTCACGCCAGCCCAACAAACAAAGCTAAAAGCTCTGGAAGAGGCCCTGAAACTCGTCTCCACCGGCTACGAAGCGAAGGCCGTCCGGCTGCTCCCCGATGAATGCGCACCCGCGGGTTTCGCGTCGTTCTTGGTTGGAGCAATCACGCCCGTCATGATCGCGCCCGGCGGTGGCTTCCCACTCCCAGCTCCGTGTACAGTGGTTAGCCAGGGGATTTTCGGAGGAATATTCGATCCGCAAATCCCCTGAGCCCCAACCCCAAAAAACCTACTTCCCCTTACGCGAAGAGTACTTGTTCAACAGCCCCATCAACTTCCCAGCGGACGCGGGAGCCGGGATAGTCCCATAAACAATCTCCGAGTTCTTCATCTTCTTCCCGTACAGATCTTTAATCGCCTCATCGTCCTCCCGCATCGTGCTGCCCTTCAGGGAAATACCGGCGAACGCCCCGCGCGAACGCGACCAACTCAAAATTTCCGCCCGCATTGTCGCATCCGTCTCCGCCGACGAAGTCCGTCCCACCGGTCCCGCCGCCGCCATCGCTTCGCCGCCAACGGTAAACTTGCTCTTTTCAAACAACCGCTTCGCGCCGCGCTCGTTCATCACCAGCATCACCACGTCCGTTTCAGATCCGCCGATCTGGAACCCAATGCTGCCGCCTTCAACCTTGACCGCACCCGGAGCGCTCCAGCCGCCGCCTTCTTTCCGGCACGTCACGAAACCGCGGCCGTACTTTCCGCCCAAAATAAACGCTCCGCTCTTCACGCCCGGCACGACAATCGCACATTCCGCCTTGTCGAGCAGGTCCTGCGGAATGGACTTCTCTTTTATGTCCATGATTTCCTGCAAGACCGCGCCGGCTTCTTCCAGCCTGGCCGCGTGCGGATTGTTCGCTTGTGCCAGCAAGGGCACTGTAAATAGGAGGGGCAGTAATCGCTTCATAGTCACCATAACTCTTAGAAGAGCAAATACCACGGCAGGTTACAAGCTATAACGCCGCCACTGCGCTCTTCGCCCCCCGAATGCAGTCCGGAATTCCAATCCCCTCATAGGCATTACCCGCCAAATAGAGGCCCGGATACAAGCCCGCTCTCTCCCGTATTTCTTCCACTCGCCGCCGGTGGCCCAATCCATACTGCGCCATCGCCCCGTTCCACCGGGTCACCCGCGTGAACAAGGGCGTGGCCGACATTCCCAAGAGTTCTTTCAGTTCGCCCAGCACATCCCGTATCAACTCGCCCTCGGGGACATCCACCGCGGCCCCGCCCAGAAAACACCGCAGTACGGCCTTTGCCGGCGGCACCCGGTGGTCGAATTTTGTCTTCACAAACGTACAAGCCGCCATCCGCTTTCGCTCCACCTTAGGAACCAGGAAGCCGAACCCGCTAATCTTTCCTTCGACATCCGCCTGCTCGTAACCCAGCGCCAGCGTCACCGACGAGTTGTATCGAATTCCGCTGAGCAACTCTGCCAACCGCTCGTCCACCGGTCGCAAAATGCCCGAAGCCGCTGTCGCCGGACAACATACAAACACATGCTCGGCGTAGATCTTTTCCCGCTTCAGCTCCACTTCAAATCCAAATGTCGATTTCCTGATCGCGACCGCTTCATCCTGATACCGGTCCATTTTCCCGGGCAACTGGCACGCTATGGCCTGCGTCAACTGCTCCATCCCGCCCTTCAGCGTGCGGAAAAGCGGCCCGGTCGAGGTCCGCTCGGCCCGCATGGCCAGCGTACCTTTCGTCAAGCTGCCGTACTTCTTCTCCATGTTGACGAACATCTCCAGAACCGCGTCCGCGCTCAACTCTTCCGGGTCTCCGCCGTAAACGCCGGCGAGGAGGGGCTCCGCCAGATAATCAACCGCTTCCTGTCCGTAATGTTCTCTGATTAGCTGTGCGACGCTCCGCTCCGGCGGGTTTGTGGAAGGCCCCCGGAAATACTCCAGACCCATGCGGATCTTCGTTCCCCAGGAAAAGAGCGGGCTCTTTACCATCGGCATGATCTGCGTCGGAACCATCATCATCAGCCCATCCGGCATCGGTACCAGACGACCGTTCTTCACAATAAAAGTGACGCGCTGATGATCGTTACTGCCGATCACGTCTCCTTCCAGGCCTAACTCCCGGATCAGATCCATCGCCGCCGGCTTCGAAGCCAGAAAACTGTCCGGGCCGCCCTCTACCAGGCAGCCCTCGACGTGGTCCGTCCGGATCACGCCGCCCAGACGCTTTTCCTTCTCGATCAGCAGCGGGCGGTGCCCGGCTTTCGCCAGGTACCAGCACGTCGCCAATCCCGTTATGCCGCCGCCAATCACCACGTGTGAAGGCACCAACCGCCTCCTAGGGCCTAAAGTCGCGGACCATCTGGACAACTGCTTTCACGTTTTCCACCGGCGTTTCAGGCAGAATGCCGTGACCAAGGTTGAAAATATGGCCGGGCCTGGTTCCGGTGCGCTTAAGGAGTTCGTGAACTTTCGCCTTCAACTCCGGCAGCGGAGCAAAGAGCGCAACCGGGTCAAGATTTCCCTGAACCGCCGAACGGTAGCTGATGTCCATCCATGCCTGATCGATATTGACTCGCCAGTCAACGCCCATCACGTCGCCGCCCGCCGCGTGTAATTCCCGGAAGAAGCCAGACGCCCCCGTACCGAAGTGAATGACCGGCACACCGGTCGAACGGATTCTCTCGATGAGCGCTCGCGAGTACGGCGCCACGTATCGGACGTAATCATCTGGTGACAACGCCCCCACCCAGGAATCGAAAATCTGAATCGCCCTCGCGCCTGCCGCCACTTGCATAATCGCAAAGGGTCCCAGCACGTCTACGATCTTGCCCATCAGCCGCCGCCACAAAGTCTCGTCGGTGTACATTAACCGCTTTGTATTCAGGAAGCTCTTCGATGGGCCGCCCTCAATCATGTAGCTCGCGAGCGTAAACGGAGCGCCCGTAAACCCAATCACCGGGACCTTTCCCGCTAACGCCCGCGTGACCAATTGAATGGATTCGCCCACGTAACCCAAATCGTCGGTATTTGAAATGGAAAGGGAATCCACATCGTTCGACGTCCGCACCGGATTGTCAATGTGCGGACCTTCCCCGGCCCGGAACTCGAGCTTTAGCCCCATCGGCTCCACTGGCAAAAGGATATCGGCAAAAATGATGGCGGCGTCCACATCCAGAATCTCCACGGGTTGCAGAGTAACCTGGGAGGCCAGATCGGGCCGCTTGCAAATCTCCAAAATGGTGTGCTTCGACCGGATCTCCCGGTAGGGCTTCAAATACCGGCCCGCCTGCCGCATAAACCAGACTGGCCGGACGTCGGTCGGACGTCGCCGGCAAGCATCAAGAAATCGGCTGCTCATTGGAGCCACGCGCATTGGGCCTCCCCCCGGTCTTCGCACAAAAATGCCCGAAAACCGGTCGGTATGTGTTTCGCCGCCCACTGGCGGCCTTGAATGTAGGTTGGTTTCGTCCACGCTTCGGAGTCAATACCCCGGGGCGCCAAAACTGAGGCGGAGTACATGCCCTGCGCCGGATAGCCCGTACGCGGATCCATGATATGCGAATAAATTCGCTTCCCCACCTGAAAAAACTTCTCGTAACTCCCGGAAGTCGACATCGATTCGTTCTTCAAGTACAACTCCGCCACGAACCGCTCCGCCCGCTTGGGGTCGCGAATGACCACCTTCCAGCCGCGCGGTTCGTCCGGCGGGGTATTAAGGCCAAACATTGAACTACCGCCCGCGTTGATCAAGGCTCCGGAAACCCCTGCTTCCCGCAAGATGGCCACCATGCGATCCACCGCATACCCTTTGCCAATCCCGCCGGGATCGATCTCAAGGCCGGCCTTCTCAAATCGGACTGTACGTGTCGTTGTCTGCAAGGAGAGATTCTTATAGCCCGTTCGGGCCAGCGCGGTGCGTACCTCGGATCGGTGCGGCATGCGGCCGGAACCCTTGTAGAATCCCCAAACCCGCATCAGCGGTCCCACCGTGATGTCAAACGTGCCTTCGCTCTGTTCGCTGTACCGCACACATGCCGCCAGCAGGTCAAACAGCTCCTGGCTGACCGTCACGCCTCGCGCTCCGGCGCTTTGGTTCACTGCGCTCCATTCGCTTTCCGGCCGGTAGTTGGATAACATCCGGTCCAGGCGGCGAGCCTCTTCTAGCGCCGATTCGACAGCAGCCGCTAATGTCCCGCGGTCGCTGCCCCATGCCGCTATCGAAAATGTGGAGCCCATCGCGTCCACGCTGGATTCGTAGCGGATCGGGGGCTCCGCCGCATAGGCCAACGCGGTCGCTAGTATCAACACTAGCATACGAACTCGTAAATTATGGCGAATAAAGGGCGAAATCACGGTAAATCTGGTGTTTTCCACGGCTTGCCAGTGGTGCGTCCCCTTCAACTTACCAATTCCCCCTAAATCCTGTCACTTTATCCCCTTGCCATCTTTTCGAAACTGTAGTTAACTATAGCTAATATGAATGCATACACTATCATTTACTCCGTCGGTTCCGCGCTGCTCCTTGTGGGGCTCTATCACCGTTTCCAGGCTGCTCGTTCCGATGAACCAATCGACCGCCAGAAGGAAGGCTGGCTGCTGCTAGTCGGCATCCGCCTCACAGCGCTCATCCTGGCGATCGTCCTCTATTTCGCCTTCCGCAACCCGGCGCCGCCGAATCCCGCACTCCAATGGGCCGGTACGACCGGATTTGTCGTTTCCGCCGCATGGCTCGCATGGATGTTCATCAGTCTTGGGCGGAACATTACCGACACCGTCGTCACCCGCCGAGACGCCATCTTCGTCTCCCATGGCCCCTATCGATATGTCCGTAACCCGATGTATATAGGCATCTTAGGACTTGGGCTCGCGCTCGCCGTAGTTCTCGGCAGTTGGCTGGCCGCCGTCCTTACTCTGGCCTGTTTCACCCAACTCGCGATCCGCACGAAGATTGAGGAGCGCTACCTGGTCGCCCGGTTCGGCGACACTTATAAAGCGTATATAAGTGAAGTCGGACGATTTTGGCCCTATATTCTTTGATACACTTGGGAGTTCCGGTCATCGACCCGATTTCTCCGGGAAGGAAGAGGTTTTTTGAGATGCGTGTTCATCTTGTAAATCCGAGTGATGCGTCGTTTGGCATCGGTGTTATCACCCCTCGTTGGCTTTATGTCTTGGCCGCTGCGACCCCTGCTAAATATGGTGATCCCATCATCACCGACGAAACTCTGGAACAGCTGGACCTAAACACTGTTCAACCCGGCGACATCGTCGGCATCGGTATTCACACTGGAAACGCGCTCCGGGGGATGAGTGTTGGCAGAAGTTGCCGGGAACGGGGCGCCATCGTTGTTTACGGCGGCGTACACCCCACGCTCTACCCGAATGAAGCACTCGAGTTCGGGGCAGCGCATGTGGTGGTAAAGGGCGATGGCGACGTGATTTGGGGCCGGGTTCTCGAAGATATCGTGAACAATCGCGCAGAGAAGATCTACGACGGCGGCCGGGTCTCCGGTAAACAGTTTCTTCCCGCCCGCTGGGACCTCGCCGGCCGCGATAAATACATGTGGGCGTCCGTTCAGACCGTCCGCGGTTGCCCGAAGCATTGCTCCTTCTGCTCGGTGTGGCGCACGGATGGCCAGAAGCCGCGGCAGCGTGAATCCGATGTCGTTATCGAAGAGATCGTTCAGCTTCGCCGCCTCGGTTTCCGGTTCATTGCCCTGGCCGATGACAACTTCTATCCGGTTACGAATACCGATATAATGCTCGCCGAACGGCAGGGCAACGCCGCTCGCGTCGCTGAACTAAAGGAAATTCGCGAGGAGCGCTTTGACCTGATGGCAAAGCTCGCACTCCTCCCGAAAGACATGGTGTTCTTTACCCAGATCACCATGGAAGCCGGCGAAGACATCGAGTTCCTGGTGGCCATGAAGAAGGCTCACATCCTGGGAGCTCTGGTTGGCGTTGAGTCGGTCACGGAAGAAGGCCTCAAGGCTGTCTTCAAGGACTTCAACAAAGCCGGCGACAGCCTGGCGGTCCGCTTGAAAACCTTCCGGGCCCACGGCGTCCACGTACTCGGAAGCTTTATCTTCGGACTGCCGACTGATCGCGAAGACACCTTTGCGGCTACCGCGGCCCTCGCAAAAGCGGCCGATCTCACCTTTGCCCAGTTCGTTATGTTGACGCCGTTTCCCGGCACCGTCGACTTCGAGCGCTGGGAAAAGAGCCTCGGCGACAACGTCCCCAAAGTCGATGGCACTCCAATCACCCGTTACTGGCTGATCCCGCACGAGATTCGCCCGAAGATGTTCACTCCGCATCCCACGATGACTTCGGAAGATCTCCGCGCCCGCACGCAAGGCGTTTGGGATCAATTCTACGACTTCAAAGAAATTTGGGAGCGTTCCAAGTGTGTCCGCTCCTTGAAGGGCCGCATCGGATTCCTCTTCATCTCCAAGCTCTACCGCCAGATGTACGCCAACACTGGCATCTCCACCGATTCCGCGCGCCGCGAACGCGCTACGAGAATGGCTCGCTGGCTCGCGATTCCGACGCGGAGACTATTTTCCGCCAAACCCATGCCGGAGTTGAAATCGCCCGTCTCCGTGATGCGCCCGGCCACGAGTCTCGTTACAATCGGCAGTTAACACTCATTCCGTGACAGAATATGGCAAACCGCCATGCCCCGTATTCTGATCAATGAGTGCAAACAAGAGATCTCATCATTCAACCCGGTCGTCGCCCAGTACGAAGATTTTTTGATCAACAAGGGCGCCGGTCTTCTCAACTACCATCGCCCCGTCCACTCCGAAGTGGGCGGGGCGATGAACGTTTTCGCCGCCCGCGCTGACTACGAACTGGCCGGGGGCTTCGCCGCCCGCGGCATTACTTCTACGGGCACACTCTCCGCCGCCGGTTTCGCGCGTATCGCGGAAGAGTTCCTCGACGCCGTCCGCACCGCCGGCCCGATCGACGGGATCTACTTCTCCCTGCACGGCGCCCTCGCCGCCGAAGACGTGGACGACTGCGAGGGTTATCTCCTCGAAAAAACCCGCGAAATTGTTGGCGAGCGCCTGCCCATCGCCGTATCGCTCGACCTTCATGGAATCCTTACTGACCGGATGCTGCGCCACGCCGATGTCACCACCGTCTTCCACACCAACCCCCACACGGATTTCTACGAGACCGGACAGCGCGCCGCGCGTCTGCTTATCCGCCTGCTCGACGGCGAGATCAAGCCTGTCCATATTCGCGTGCCCATACCCGCGCTCGTTCGCGGCCAGGAGTGTATCACCGCCACTGGACTCTTCGGCAACTGGGTGCGCGAGGCCATCGCGTTTGAGAATTCGCCGGGAGGACTTTCGGGCGGCTTCTTCATCGGCAATCCTTTCACCGACGTTCCGGATCTGGCCTCGAACGTTTTCCTGGTGGCGGACGGCGACCCGGCGGCGGCATGTGAGCTCGGATGCCGCATGGCGCGCGAGTTTTGGGAGGCTCGGGCACTCATTCAGCAGCCGTTGTTGACCCTCGAAGAGAGCGTTCGGATCGCCAAAAACGCCACCGGCCGGGTTGTGTTGGTTGATGCAGCCGACGCGACCAGTTCCGGGGCGTCCGGCGATTCCAACGCCATCCTCGCCGAGTTGATCCGGCAAGGATGCCAGCGTACGGCGCTAATCCCGATCGTCGATGCGCCCGCCGTAAAAGCCTGCTTCGCGGCCGGCATCGGCGGGGATGTCACCGTCACCGTGGGCGGCTCCCGTGACCCTCGCTTCACGCCCGTTAGCGTGACCGGCCGCGTTCGCGTACTCTCCGACGGCCACATGGACAGCGAGTCCCACGGTGAGCACTGGTACGCCGGCCCGACGGCCGTCTTGAAGTCCGGGCCGAACACTCTCGTGATCACGTCCCGCCCCGTCAGCCTCTATGACCGGACTCCTTTCCTGGTCAACGGTCAGGACCCCGCGGCCTTCGACATGACGGTGGTGAAAAGCCCGCTCTGCCAGCCGCGATTCTTCAACGACGGAGCGGAGCACGTACTCAACATCGACGCTCCCGGCGCCACCAGCGCGAATGTGAAGGGCCTGGGGCACACGGTCGCCCAACGCCCCCTTTACCCCCTCGACGAGGACTTTCCCTACTTACCCGAGCCGCGCATTTTCCGCCGCGGATAAGGTCTCGAAATGCAAAAACGAACCCACTCTAAAATTCAGGACATTCGCGCCTACGGGCTCCGCGGCCGCACGCCGGAAGGCGGCTGGTCGAACGAACTTCAGCCTGAGGACTGCGTCCACACCATCATCGCCGTTCTCACGGAGGACGCTATCGGCTGGGGATCTGTCTTTACCTCCGAGGCCCTGGTCAAAGCGTCGCTGGAGATCCTTCGGCCCCTTTTTATTGGCGAAAACGCGCTGGAGCCCGAACGGGTCAGCGAGAAACTCCACCAGCACACCTTTTGGCTAGGCCGCGGCGGGGCCATTACACATACCATCAGCGGTATCGATATCGCGCTGTGGGATCTGCTTGGGAAAGCCTGCGGGCAGCCGGTTGGCCGGCTCATCGGCGGCCGGTACCGCGAGCGAATTCGCCCCTACGCGTCGCTGCTGATGCGGGAACCGGAACGCATGGCGGGGGAACTTCTACCCGTTAAAGAACAGGGCTTCCGCGCCTTCAAGATCGGCTGGGGGCCTTTTGGCCGTAAGAGCAACGCGGTGGACGAGGCGATCGTTCGCGCGGCTCGCGAGGCGGTGGGTGACGACTCCCTGTTAATGGTCGACGCCGGCGGCTCCGACGCTTACTGGCCGGGCGACTACAAGTGGGCATTACGCGCGGCCGATATGCTCGCCGATCACGATGTCTATTGGTTCGAAGAGCCGTTGCACCCCGACGCACTGGAGGACTATGCGGCTCTCCGGCGAGCCGCCAGTTTGCCCATCGCGGGGGGTGAAGTCCTCACGCGGCGGCAGTCATTTGCCCCATGGCTAACGGCCGGCGCCTTCGATATCGTCCAGCCCGATGTAACCAAGTGCGGTGGCCTGAGCGAACAGCGCCGAGTCGCCCAAATGGCCATCGACAACGGCGTTCGCTTTATCCCCCATGGCTGGAACACGACAGTCGGCCTGGCATCAGATCTGCAGATCGCCTCGGCCTTCCCGGGGACTGACCTGGTCGAGTATTTGACGGGATCTCCGTTCATCGACGATCTATGCGCCGGTGGCTGGAAGCTCGACGCCGACGGCATGCTGGCGATCCCCGATGGCCCAGGCCTCGGGATTGAACTAAATCTGGATGCATTGGCGGAATTCTCACGGACTGACGTTTCCGCCCTATGCCGCTAGTCGCCTACCTCTGGGTCGCCTTCGCGATGAACTACGTGGACCGGCAGATGGTCTACAGTATGTTCCCGGCGCTGAAGGCGGATCTCGGGTTCGCGGGGGCCAAGCTGGGTCTGATCGGCAGCGTCTTCATGTGGGTCTATACCCTCTCGATGCCGGTTGCCGGGAGGCTCGCCGATATCTGGCGGCGGGACGCGCTGCTGGTATCGAGCCTGGTGCTGTGGAGCGCCGCCACCCTGGGGTGCGGAACGGCGACTTCCGAGAACTCTTTCCTCGTCTGGCGTGGAGTGATGGGCATCACGGAGGCGCTTTACTACCCGACGGCGCTGGCGCTGCTGGCCAGCCACTATTCGGAGGGCGCTCGTAGCAAGGCCTTGGGGTTTCATCAGTCGGGGATGTATGTGGGGGTGCTGGCCGGTGGATGGTACGGCGGCTGGGCTGCGGATAACTGGGGTTGGCGGCAGGGATTCCTGGTCGCGGCTTGCGCGGGCATCGCGTATAGCGTTGTGCTCTGGTGGGGCGTACGCGGCTCGGGAGTCAGCGCGGAGGCGGCTTCGGCGCGTTCCGAGGGATCCGTTGCGGCGCTCTTCCGCTCCCGTTGTTACGTCGCCTTGTCGGCGGCCTTCGCGGCCTTCTGCGCCATTCAATGGATCGTGCTGGCGTGGTACCCGACGTTTCTCCAGGAGAAGTTCGGGCTGTCGATGACCGACAGCGGCTGGAACGCCACGGTGTTCGTCCAGGTAAGTCAGGTCCTGGGGATTTTCGGCGGGAGTGCGTTGGCCGACCGGCTCAGGAAGCGCTGGCGTCCCGCGCGGCTGTACGTGGCGGCGGCGGGCGTCTTCCTCAGCGCTCCGTTTGCGTACCTGGCGTTTGCCGCCGGAACGCTGTGGGAGGCACGGCTGGCTTCGGCCGGATTCGGACTGTTCTCCGGCCTGCTGGCCGCCAACGCTTTTGCCGCCGCTTACGACGTAATCGGCAGCGGAAACCGCGGGCTGGGCGGAGGGCTATTGAACATGATGGGCGGATTGTCCAGCGCGGGGATGATCTACATGGCTGGGATCTGGAAAGAAACCATTGGATTTGCGGCCATGGTGTTGTGGATGATGGGGGTATCGATGGGGACGGCGGTCTTGTTAGCGTGGGTAGCGACGCGGTATAAACGGGAATGCGATTCCTCCGTTTCCTCGTAATTCCGGCGTTGATGGCCGCAGCGGACTGGCCGCAGTTTCGCGGCCCGAATGGCGCTGGCGTGGCGGAAGAGGGTACGGCATACCCGGCAGCGTTTCGAACGGTGTGGAAGACGGCGGTTCCGGACGGTTTGTCGTCGCCCGTCGTCATGGGGACCCGGATCTTTGTAACGGGATTGGATGGCGAGCGGTTCGTGCTGGTGGCGCTGGATCGCGCTTCGGGTAAGGAACTATGGCGGCGAATGGTGGAACGGAAGCGGGCGGAGAAGCTCCATAAACTGAATCTCCCGGCGTCGCCGTCGGTCGTCACCGATGGCGCATCGGTGGTGGCGTTTTATCCGGATTACGGACTCGTGAGCTACAAGGTGACGGGCGAAGAACGCTGGCGAACGCCGATGGGACCGTTCAACAATGCCTACGGAATGGGCGTATCACCGGTGATTGCCGAGGGCAAAGTAGTCCTGATCGTCGATCAGAGCCAGGGGTCGTACGCGGCGGCATTCAGGCTGGACAATGGCGAGCAAGTCTGGCGCGTTGCCCGCAAGGAAGCGCTGAGTGGGCATTCGACTCCGATCGTTCACGGCAAGTGGGTGCTGGCGCCGGGGTCGCTGCGGATGGAGGCGTATGAGATCGCGACAGGCAAGGTGGCCTGGGGCGTGGATGGGCTGCCATCGGAAATGAAGTCGGCGCCGGTGATTCATGGCGACTTGGTGCTGGTCCATGGATTCAATACTCCGGAGAATGACGCGGGGCGGTTAATCTCAATTCCACCGTTCGCGGAGGCATTAAAGGGATTTGACAAGGATGGAGATGGCCGGCTGAGTAAGTCCGAGTCGCCCCTGGCTCATGCGACCCCCATTTGGACCTATCTGGACCTGGACGCCAACGGCACGTTGGATCAGGGAGAGTGGGATCAGTATGTACGAACAATGCGGGCGGAAAATGCTCTGTTGGCTTACAAAATCGGGGGTGGACTGGCCTGGCGGTTTCTGCGGTCGATCCCGCAATTGCCTTCGCCGTTGGTGTACCGGGGAGTGCTGTACATGATCAATGAAGGCGGGGTCCTGACCACCCTGGACGCGACCACGGGGAAGCTTCATAAGCAGGCGCGGTTGCGCGGGGAGGCGGACAAGTATTACTCCTCGCCGGTAGCGGCGGACGGGAAGATTTATATCACGAGCCATACGGGGAAAGTCAGTGTCCTGAAGGCCGGCCCGGAACAGGAATTACTGGCAGTGAACGACGTGGAAGAGGAAGTGCTGGCCACACCGGCGCTTGTGGACGGGCGTGTACTGATCCGGACGAAGGGGGCGGTGTACAGCTATGGCGCTAAGTAGGCGGGGATTATTGAGCCTGGCGCTGGCCCAGCGCGATTTGCGCGCAGGGACGTTCGTGGCCGATGTGACACCGCCGCTGGGGGCTCCGCTCTGCTATGGGCTTGTGCCGGCCGGGGCATCCGTTGCTGACAAACTTTGGGCCAAGGGTGTGGTGCTATTGCCGGCGGGGGAACGTCCGATCGTGCTGTGCGCTGTCGACTGGCTGGGGATCGGGAATAGTAGCCGGGATCGATGGCTGGCAGTGTTGGCAAAAGCCGCCGGAACGATTCCGGAGCGGGTGGCCTTGCATACGGTTCACCAGCACGACGCGCCGGGCGATGATATGACCGCCCATGCGCTGTTGCCCACTGGTATAGCGCTATGCGACAACGACTTTGCCCGCGGAGCGGCATCGCGGGTCGCCGAAGCCGTGAAGCGGTCCAAGCCTTTGACCGTGACCGGAGTAACCGGTGGTGCGGCGGCTGTCGAAGGCGTCGCCTCCAACCGGCGGATTCTGGGAGCGGACGGTAAAGTGGCTTTCGGCCGGATGACCGCCTGCCGGAACTCGCCGATGTGCGCGGAGCCGGAGGGCGTGATTGACCCGCTGCTTCGGTCCGTGAGTTTCTGGAGCGGCGCCAAGCGGATCGCGACGTTAAGTTACTACGCCACCCATCCGATGAGTTACTACGGGAAGGGTGTCATCTCGGCCGATTTTGTCGGGCAGGCCCGGGACAGCCAAACGGACACATTTCAGGTTCATTTCACTGGCGGCGCCGGAAATATCGGGGCGGGCAAATACAATGACGGCTCGCCGGCAATGCGACCGGTGTTGATGGGGCGCATGGCCTCGGCGATGGCGCGGGCGAAGGCGGCGGAGAAGCCGATTCCGATCGACGCCGTGCGCTGGATATCCGAACCGGTGCGCCTGCCGCTGCGCGAAGGCCAGGGCTTTGGTGAGGCGGAAATCATGGCGTCCATCGGGGACGTATCGCTCGACCCTAAGCAGCGGGCGAACAATGCCCGGTATCTGGCCTACTACCGGCTGGTGAAGGCCGGACGGCGTGTCGATTTGACGGCACTGCGATTGGGTTCGTTTTCGGTGATACACATGCCGGGAGAGCTGTTCGTGGAGTACCAGTTGGCCGCGGCGAAGGAGCGGGCGAGTGAGTTAGTCGCGACCGCGGCGTATGGCGACTACGGACCAATGTATATCGGCACCAAACGGGCCTACGATGAAGGCGGTTATGAGACCACGGCAGTGTCGCGCGTAGCTCCGGCGGTCGAGGATGTATTGCTCACGGCGATCCGAAAGATACTTGCCTGACGGGCTGGACCGGGACGAACGGTTAGCAGGGGCAACAAGAACCGCAAGTTGAACTCAACGACAGCAAACGCGGATCGTGCAGCGGTTTGGTTCCATCACAAAATGGAACGCGTGCGAGTATCGGCCTTTCGTGGCGTAGCATCGCGCAGAAACTCGTTTACCTCTTCCAGCGAGCCAAACAGCCCGATGAAGAGCGGCGAGAACCGGTGCGGGGAGCGGCGGTACCGATTGAAGTCCGGAGCGCGGAACTGGCCGTTCCTGGCAATAACGGCGCAGCCCATTGGGCGGTATTCATGAGTTCCCTGCGCCCAAGCCTGATCGTCCGACATCCAAACTGCGAAGCCCATCAAATATTGATATTATCGTGCCCATGCAACGCAGAGTGTTTCTCGGTACTTCAGCGGCAGCGAGCCTGGCGGCCGCGCCATCCACTGGACGTTTGAAGCAGGGAGTATGCGGCGGCGTGTTTCGCGGTTCCAATCTGGATTTCGAAGCTCAGTGCCGGGCGCTCGCCGAAATGGGCCTGCTCGCGTACGATCTGCAAGGACCGGACAAGTTTCCGATCATGAAGAAATACGGCATCGTGCCATCGATGGTCCCGGGTTCGAGCCCTCTCGCCAACGGTGTGAACGACAAAAGCCTGCATGCCGAGATCATCAAACGGACGCACGAGTTGATCGACATCTCGGCCGCCGCGGGCGCGCCGAATCTAATTATCCTCTCCGGCAACCGGCGAGGCAAAAGCGATGCCGAGGGAATGGACAACACGGTCGCTTGCCTGAATGAACTGAAGAAACACGCCGAGGATAAGGGCGTGACCATGTGCATGGAACTGCTGAATAGCAAAGTGAATCATCCGGATTATCAGTGCGACCGCACCGCGTGGGGCGTTGAAGTCTGTAAGCGGGTGGCATCGCCCAGGGTGAAATTGCTGTACGACATTTACCATATGCAGATTATGGAGGGCGACATCATCCGCACCATTCGCGACAACTTCCAGTGGTTCGCCCATTTCCATACGGCGGGCAATCCCGGACGGAACGAGATCAGCATTGAGCAGGAGCTCAACTACAAGGGAATTGCAAAGGCGATTGCCGATCTCGGCTATAAAGGCTACATCTGCCATGAGTATTCGCCAAAGGTGAAGCCGTGGAAGGAAGCGCTCGTGGAAGCGGTGGAGTCCTGTAACGTTTAGACGGATTGCGAAAGCCATAAGTTATGGCTATGTTGAGTTCGTGATGACCACAGCCGTTTCGGATGCGAAACGGCTGTGGAAGAAGTCATTATCACGCGAAGCGGCAAGCCGGCGGCGCAACTGACGCGGGCGCCGAAACCGGGCTGGAAAGTTGAATTGTCCAGAATTTCGTTTTGACCCGTCGCCCTACGCAAACAGCCCGGGAATTATCTTCCCGCCGTTAGCAACGCGCACCGGCCGCCCGATCGACGACTGAAATTCATGATTGGGATCGATGCCGAACCGGCTGTACAGCGTGTGCATCAAGTCTTCCGGTTCCACCGGGAAGTCCGTTACCTCAGTCGCGGTCGAGTCCGTTGCGCCGAGCACCCGGCCGCCTGGAATTCCACCGCCCGCGAACACCACTGACCACGCCTTGCAATGATGATCCCGGCCCGCACCGTCGTTAATCTTCGGCGTTCGGCCAAATTCGCCCATACCGATAACAAGCGTCGAATCCAACATGCCGCGGTCGTGCAAATCCGCCACTAAACTGGCGAAGGCCTTGTCGAACTCGGGCAACAGCGCTTTCTTACAAATATTGAAATTGTCGCCGTGGGTATCGTAGTTCAGCCATCCTTTGGCGACCGTAACGAAGCGAACCCCGGATTCAACCAGGCGGCGGGCGAGCAAAGCCCCTTGCCCGACCGGAGTCCGGCCGTATCGCTCGCGGAGCGCGTCCGGCTCGGCGCCGACGTCAAAGGCCTTCTTAGCGGCTGGGGACTGGATGAGTTCGTAAGCCTTCTTCGTGTACTCATCGAGCGCCGCGAAATCAGGGCTGGCTTCAATCGAACGGAACTTCGCGTCCATCTGCTTCACGAGATGGGCACGCGAGGACAGGCGCGTCCAGTCAACATCGGCGGGCAGGGTCAGGTCGCGCTGGCGGTAGCCTGTAACATTGGGATCGCCGGAAATAAAGGGATTGTATTCGCCGCCTAGAAAGCCGGCGCCGTAGCTTGGGAAGGTATTCGGCACGGCCACGTAGGGCGGCATACCGTTTTGCGGGCCCTTCATTTTCGAGATCACGCTGCCAATGGAGGCAAACTCGATCGTCGGCAGCGGCAAATAGCCCGTGAGCAGATAGTTAATCGCCCGTTCGTGGTTGTTCTCGCGCGATTTCATGGAGCGCAGCACAGTCACCTTGTCCATGATCTTTGCCGTGTTCGGAAGGTGCTCACAAACGCGTATACCGGGAACATTCGACGCGATTTCGTTGAACTCCCCGCGGATATCCTTCGGCGCGTTTGGCTTCATATCGAAGGTGTCGATATGCGGAGAACCGCCGCTCTGCCAGAGGAGAATACAGCTCAACTCCTTCTTCGGCGCAGCCCCGAGATGCATGGCGCCAAGTCCCAGTGAGCCGATGCGCAGGAAATCGCGGCGGCCAAACAGATCGGTACGGTTCGTGATTTCCATTTTCTGCTCCGGATACTAGTGATTGTAGAGAAATTCTTTAGTGTTCATCAGCGCCCACAGAACGTCTTCCAGGCCTTGCTGACGGGACTTGGCGGCGCGAACGGCGTTCACCGCATTCGCTTTCTCCTCCGCGTCGGGGAATCGGGACAGAGTGCGGAGATACAACTCCTCGGCCATTTTCGAATCGTCGGCGATAGTGCTCAAATTCCGCGCGATAAAGCCGGATTTGTCGCTGGCCTTGCGATGGGCCGTGTCCCCGCCGATCATGTGAAGCGCCTGATTCAGCGTCGGCGTATTTTTGCGTTCGCAGACCAATTGCCGTGATGGCCGGTCAAAGACTTCCAGGAAATAACTTTCGATCTCCGGTTCCGGCAATTGTGTTGCCCGTGTTCCCGGATACATGGACTGAAACGGCTCGTGGCTGCCGGCGGCTTGCGAAAGCGAATCGAGCAAAGGCTCGGCGCCGAGGCGCTTCGGATAATAGCGGGAATACGCCATCGTGTCCTGTTTATTTGACTGATTCGGCACGCTGGAAAGCTGGTAGGCGCTCGACGCGGTGATGCGCCGGATGAGGTGGTGCAGATCGAAATTGTGATCCGTAAAGTCTTTGGCAAGCGCATTCAGCAAAGGCTCATTCGTGGGAGGGTTGGTTATGCGGAAATCGTCGACTGGCTCCACGAAGCCGCGGCCCATGAAGTTGCGCCACATACGATTCACCATCGCGCGCGCAAACCATGGATTTTCTTTAGCGGTCACCCAAAAGGCAAGAAGCTCGCGCCGGTCCGTCAAGCCGCTGGTGTCCATATTCGGACCATCGAGCGGCTTCGGAAGGAAGCGCCGCTTGGAGTCCGGATTCTGGTACTGCCGATCGAAATCCACGTACAGTGTCCGCTCGTTGTTGCGCGGCCCGCCGTTCTTGTAGCGGACCTGCGAGAAGTACGCGGCGAGGCCGTTAAAATCATCCTGCTTCCATCGTTCCAACGGATGGTTGTGGCAGCGGGCACAGCCGATGGAGACGCCAAGAAACAGTTGGCTGGTTTTTTCCGCCAGGTCCAGTTCCTTCTTCATTAAGGGGTAATAGTTCGTGGCGGGATGGTCATACATATTGCCACTCGAAGTCAGCAGGTTGCGGACGAACTGGTCGTACGGGATATTGCTCTCGAACTGGCTGTTCAGCCACCGCGTGAAGGAATAGGGACCCTTGTTGTAGAGGAGTTGCTTCGTATTGTCGAGGTGATCACCCCAGTAAAGCGCCCAGTAGTCGGCGTATTCCGGACGCTTCAGCAGCGAATCGACCAGTTCCGCGCGCTTATTGGGGTTCGTGGATTGCAGGAAAGCGCGGGCTTCTTCGCCGGTGGGAATCAGCCCGATGATGTCGAGCGAAACCCGCCGGAGGAACGTAGCGTCATCGGCCAATTCGGAAGGCGCGATCGAAAGACGCTGGAGCTTAGTATTGATGTGCTCATCCACAAAGTTACTCACTCTAAGAAGCGCCGTTTTTTGTGGGTTGGGGATCACCGCGACGCGGGCAGCGGCGGTAACACCGGGCCCGCGAACGACGACCGCCGTCTCGCCGCCGCGCGCGCCGGTCACCTCGCCTTTGAGATTGATCGCGGCAATCGAATCGTCGTTGGATGAGTACTTGACCAGATTCGAGACATCCGCTTCCGTTCCGTCGTTAAATCGAGCCGTGACCAGGAGCCTCCGCTTAGCGTCTTTGCCCGTGAGCGTCGCAAGTTCGGGAATCACGCGCAGGGCAACCATCTGCCGGTCCGTTAGCGGATTACTCGGTGCGCCCTTTTGGATCCAGTTTTTAAGCGTCTGATAATCGGTTGACGATTCCGTGAAGAGTTTGCCCCCGGCATGTTTGACCGCGTAGGTGGGCTTAGCGAGCAACAGGCTCTTTTCCGGATTCGCCTTATCGATGCGGCGGCCGTTATGTTTCGCGACGATCATTTCATGATCGGCCTCGGGCTCATAGCCGAACAGGGAAAGCTTGAAGCCGTTCTGCCCGTTCAGCGCGCCATGACAGGACCCACCGTTGCAGCCGTATTTGGTGAGGACCGGGAGAATATCGCTGGCGAAGCTCTGTTGCGCCGGCTGGCCGGCCTGCTGGACCAGGGCGGTGGTCGTTGTTGCGATGCCTTGGAATCGGGCCGTGACCGTAGAGGCGCCGTTGGCCTGTGCGGTGATCTGGGATTTATCGATGGTGGCGGCGGGTCCGGCTATCGAGAGGGCTGCTTCGCTGGTAACGTCATGGGTCCTGCCGTCAGCCGATTCGGCGAGTACTACAAGTTGCTGTTTGGCGCCTTGGCCAAAGAGGAGTGGGTTACTCGGGAGGATCGTCAGCTTGCGCGGTTGGGCGCCGAGAGTGGCGGCCAGTAGGAATAGGAGGATAGGCATGCGTTGGAAGACCCTATACAGCTTTATCAGAAATTAGTGTCCGTTACCAGACGGCTTTATCGTAGTGAGCTTGGATATGCTCGTCGGTGGTCAGAAGTGGCGCGTTGGCGGCGTGCCGGGCCTGGGCAACGATCATCCGGTCAAACGCGTCGCGCGTCCATGTCTCGTGACAGGCGGCGCGGGCGATTTCGGCGAATGGGATCAGGCAGTGGGAAAGACCGATCGTGGAATCCAGGTGGGTAAAGATCGTCTCCGCGGAAGCGGTGATCCGGCCGGTTTCGAAGAGATATTGCAACTCCAGATGGACCATCGGCGAAACAAAGAGATCGTATCGCTCGATGGCCTTCTGGGCGGTTCTTGTGATTTTCTTCAAGTCGCCCTGTGCCAGCCGCACGACGACCTGCGTGTCCAAATAGGCCCGCATCGGCTAACTATTATTCCGCTCCCAGGCGCCAATCGTTTCGGACTGCATGTCTTTCAAAGCTTGAGGCTCTTGCAAAATTCCGGCAACCGACTCCCTAACGGTCGCGGCTCTGAAGGCTTGTGTTGATTCGATTTACTTTCCGAGCCGTGAGCGTGAGCGAGCGGTTACCGAACGGGCCGCAAAACCGAATTTTGCAAGAGCCTCGCTTGATCAAGGTCTTCAATCCTTGTACCCGGAGGCAATATGTCCATCGGCTTCAGCCTGGAGAGTTTGGACGGCTTCGATTCCGCTACGATGAAAAACTTCGTACCCCGGTGGGTGAATTCCACTTTTTCTCCCCGCTCGGCGGCGTCCACAAGGGTGAAGAGGGACTGCCGGGCTTTGGAAATGGTGAGAGACATCTTGTTCAACCTCAATTTCACTGTACATAACTTATCAAACACGTACAAGCACTTAATTAACCAGAATCGAGATCCGCGGCGCCTCCTGCTGCTCCCCGTTCGCGATACCCAAAATGGCGACGCGTGGAGATCGGAATTCACTTCCGTCCTGTTCCGCGCGAATAGTGATCTCTGCGCTTTGCTGTCCGGCACTGACGGTCAGTGGGTCCATAGTAACGCCCGGCGGAAGATTCTCGATACGAAAGCGGATGGGAACCTGGAAATTGGCCTCCCGGCGGATGGTCAGAGGAATTTTGGCAATTCCGCCGCGAGGAATATTGACGGCTGAGATACTCGCTTCAAGTGAAAAATTCGGTTTCTCGGCCACCGTTATCACCGCGCCATCGACACGAGTAAACGCCGCGCCCTCACCGCCGCCGCTAGACACCCGTACGGAGCGCCACGCCGGCTGGCCGCCGATCTTTACGGTGATCCGGGCCGTGCTTCCAGGACTCGCATCCGGCGCCGCCGTAAGTGCTATTTCCACCTCATTCTTGCCTGCCGGTATAACGGTTTCCTGAGCCACGATTCCCGGCGGCAATCCCTCGACGGCAACTGGGATTTCTCCCGTATGGCCATCGAGACGCTGCACGGAGACCTTCCAGTTCTTTGTCTGCCCGGGGTAGATAAAGGGGCGGTCATCGGCAAGTTGAGGGGTGAAACGAGGCTGCGCGGAAGTAACTGCCAGTTGGAACGGCGTCCCTTCGCTGGCTACGGCGACGGTGTTGCGAAGCTCGAGCGTGTAGGCTCCGGTGGCGGCGAACTTGTGGGTCAGGCGGGGGTCCTTGGTGTAGAATTCGGCCCCGGCGAAAGCGAAGTCGTCATTGCTTGCGACCACTTTCCCTTTCCCATCGATGAGGCGCATTGTCAGGTCGGAATCGGCTCCGAAACGCTGGGATCGGACTTCAAACGTGAGTTCCTGCCCGGCCTGCGCATCGATCTGGAACTTGTGCGGATCCCGGTACCGGGCCATGGCCGTAACTTGCGCTGGAACGGTAATTTGGGCGCCCGAAGCCACTGGAAGATTCTCAATCAGGAACGAAACGGTATTGGAGCGGCCGGCGGGGCTGACTAACGTCAGAAAATAGGACCCGGGAACGTTCGGAACCTCAATTTGCGCCCGGGCCGTAGCGCCATTTACAGCAGATATTTTTCCCGTGATGCGCGGATCGGAGAATTCGAGGCTCGCGTTGTTATCGTAAAAACCGGCGCCGTAGAGAGTGACCTCGTGTTGGCCGGGAGGGACGGCAATCGGGGCGATAGTGTCGATTTGCGGGGACTGCCTGATGTCCAGGGTATAGGCGAAATTGGGGTCGTTGTTCCGATGCGTCGGCTGAACGATTATGACGTAGTCGCCGTCATCGGCAAAGCGATATGGAAGGAACGGGTCCCAAATAAAGCGCTCCTCGGAGTGCGCTAGCTTACGGCCTTTGGCATCGGTAAGGATAAGGGCGGCATCGAGACCATTCCCATTCCGGGCGGCGCGAAGATCGAAGAGCCAGTGAGAGTTTTTCGCCGCGTGAAAACGGAAAAAGTCGAAGTCGCCATCGGTGTTGAGCCGGCCAAGAACGGTGGCGGGAATAACTGTCGGCTGGGCCTGTTCGAGGAGCGAGTTAGGCTCCGCTTCCTGGACGTGCGGGAGATCGGCGACCCGGAATAAAACGGGACTCGAAACGCCGCGCCGGGAGGCGACGTAGAAGGGGTGAGATCCAAAGGGGGAATCCTTCGGAATCTGAATGCGAATGGTCAGGCGTGTAGGGGAGTGGGAGACGATCGTGGCCGTGAAGGCCTGGTTAGGAACGAGGATAGAAAGCGCGCCATCCAGCTGTTCGCCCAGAATTTCGGCGGTGAGGATTTCTCCCGGCCGAGCCGATTGTGGGAAACAGGATGCGGCCACGGGGGTCCGGTGAACGACGGGTTCGGAGGCGATAGCGGCGAAGAAAAAAAGTAGCTGAAGCACTTGGGGGCGAAGATATCACGTTTAGGCTATGGAATTTTCCCTAACGAAACGAAAATTGCCGACGAAATGAAAAACATAGCACGGCTCATGGACAATGAGCGGCGCTGAAAAGACAGGGGGACCGATGCCTTTAGATGTGCTGGTCGTAGATGATTCCGCCGCGATTCGAAAGATACTGCAGCGAGTCTTGGCCCAGACAGAGTTGCCGTTGGGGACCATTTTGGAAGCGGGCGATGGCCTGGAGGCAATCGAACGGTTAAAGGCGAATAACATTGGTCTCGTCCTCTCCGACATCAATATGCCGAACATGGACGGAATCGAACTCCTGAGGAAGATGCGCCAGAATCCGCAATGGAAGTCGATTCCGGTGGTAATGATCACCACGGAAGGCAGCCAGCAAAAAGTGATGGAGGCGGTGGACCTCGGAGCCGCCGGCTACGTACGTAAGCCGTTTACGGCAGACCAAATAAAGGAAAAGCTGGCGGGTTTGGTGTAAGCCATCTCCACGTCTGCAAGAGAGTGAACGGGGACTAATGAAATCATGACTCGTGAAGAGATGAATACACTCGTGGACAAGACTGTCCGCAGCGCTGTCGAAAACGTCTGCGGGACGATGCTCGGCTGCGAAGTTGTGGTCGGCAAAACTCGTCAAATAGGCCATCCATTGCAAGAGAGCGACGGCGTGGTCGCGCTGCTCGGAATGGCTGGCCCCTGGGTCGGCACCGGAGCTCTAACTTGTAAGCCGGAATTGGCATGCAAGCTCGCCGGCGCCTTCCTTTTGACGGAATACGATACCGTAAATGACGACGTGCTGGACGCCGTCGCCGAGTTGGCGAACATGGTCATCGGAAACCTGAAGGTAGCCATCGAAGAGGAGGTTGGCGAAATGGGGCTATCCACGCCGACAACCATCTTTGGGGCCAGCTTTACCACGAAGATCGGCGGTAGCGAGGAATGGACACTCATTCCCGTCGAAGTGTGCGGCGGGGAACTTCTGGTCCAGATCTGCATCTTGCCGAATGACCGGGGCAAAGCGCATAACCGTGCCGATCTAGTCGGGCACATGCTCGTCCGCGGCTAACTATCCCTTCATGCCATCGAAGGCCGCTTCGAGCTCCAGCCGAACTTCGGGAGAAACTGGAATCAGCGGAAGCCGGGGGACGCCCCCGTAGTATCCATTCAAATCCATCGCATACTTCAGTCCGGGAATTCCGTGCTTCACCGTGACGAGGGCCGCCGGGTTGGCGATGCGGCTCTGCCAATCCATCCCCGCCTCCTCTTCGCGAGTCCGAAAGGCTTCCCAAATCGTGACGCAGGCATAAGGCGCGGCGTTCGCGAAGGCAAGCACCGCACCCACGGCGCCCACCTTCAACGAAGGATAGAGCGTCGGCGCGCTGCCCGACAATACTTGGAAGCCGGTCTTCACTTCACGGATCATCCGCATCAGCTTTTCCAGGTTCCCCGAACTCTCCTTGATCGCAACAATGTTCGGATGCTCACTGAGCATCACCACTGCTTCCGCCGCAATATCCACACCCGTCGCCTGCGGCCAGTTGTAGATCATCACCGGAATCTTCGATTGATCGGCCACGGCACGAAAATAACGAACCTGAGCCTCGACGCTGGAGACCAGATTCTTATAGTAGTGCGGTGTCCGGACCATCGCCGCAACATAACCCATCTCGGCGGCTTTGTTCGTCAGCGAAACCGTTTCGCGAACGCTTTCCACGCCGGTGCCGCACAGCAACTGCTTTCCAGGTTTCGCAAACTGCGCCACCCACTCGAACATCTGCAGTTTTTCCTCCGCCGTCAGCATGACGCTCTCGCCCGTCGAGCCGCAAACAACGTAGCCGGAGAGGTTCACCCTATTCAGCTTTTCGACGTTGTGCTGAACCTTCACTTTATACAAGTCGCCGCTATGGTTGAAGGGCGTGGCGATCGGTGGGTAAATGCCTTGGAGTTTGATCATGGGGAAACTGTCTGGAAGAAAAAAGGGCGCGGTGGCCGCGAGGCACACCGCGCCCTTTTTGCGCGAAATCGAAGGCGATTAGCCTTTGACGAAGATGATGACGAGAGTGTACAGCGCCAGCGATTCGATAAAAATCAGGCCGAGCAGGCCGATTCCACGGATCACCGCACCGGCGCCAGGATTGCGCGCGATACCTTCGGCGACACCGGCAACCGCCCGCCCCTGACCGAGGGCGCAGAGACCGGAAGCGATGGCCATTGAGAAAGCGTTGGTGAGAACGATTCCGCCGCCGCTATTGCTCTGCCCTTGGGCAAACATCGGGGAGGCGACAGCGAGCATGACAAACGCGAGGAAAGACAGACGGGACAACATTTTTGATACTTCTCCTTGGTTATGATTTGCGCTCAGGAGGTGGTTCCAGGCAGCCCTTGGGAGGGAGCAAGGCTCACACTGCGCGCCGCAAAATGCCGGTATGAAAGTTTAGTGTTCGTGTGAGACCGCCGCCCCGACGTAGATCATCGTCAGCAGCGCGAAAACGTAAGCCTGCACGAAAGAAACGAAAACGTGAAGCCCCATGAACAGCACGGGAGCAAGGATGTACGTCATGCTCAGAAACACGAGCGTCACCTGCTCACCCGCGAACATGTTTGCGAAAAGACGAATCGTCAACGAGATCGGACGCGCGCAATGGCTCACAATCTCAATCGGGATCATCAACATCGCCATCAGCGTATTGCCGATGAAGCCGAAACCCATGCTCGGACCGGCAAACTGCTTCAGGTAGCCGATGCCGCCTTCCACAAATCCCTGAATGTTGTAGTACAGGAATGCCGCCAGCGCCAGCCCCGCCGGAACAGGCGGGAACATCGTCGGCGATTCAAACGTCGGAATGATGCCAATGAGGTTCGAGAACAACACGAAGAAGAAAAGTACACCGAAAAACGGCACATGCCGACGATAGCCGTGGTGGATATTGTCATGGGCATTGTCGCTCAGAAATCCGTGAATACCTTCCATTGCGTGCTGTAGCCCGCCCGGGCGGTCCATCGAAAGCTTCGGCTTCAGTGCTCCGAAAAGCAGGACAATGACAGCCGCGACGATCAACTCCATCGTGATGTAGTTCGCCCACGGGCGCTCCTGCGCCGGTTGCCCGACCGCGGTCAAAATGGAATTGGCGACCCCCGCAAAATGATCGTTAAACAGGGCGGTCACCCAAAGTTCATGTTCGTGCATAGAAAAGTTGGAAGAGAATTTCGAGAACGGCGGCCAAAGAGGCCGAAAGCAGGCCCGCAAGTACAAAAAGCGGACTGATCCCGAATGATTCCAGAATAACATAGGCCGCCCCGCCAACCAGCGCGAAACGCAGCACCAGCAGGCCGGAGGCAATCCCTTCGGGACGAAGTAGTCCCTTTGCCAGCCAACGCACGTTCACGTATGCGGCGATAACACCGAACGCGAAACCGGCCGCTCCCTTCCAGCCCCAGCGGACCGCCACATACGCCCAAATCACCACTCCCACCAGAATGATCCAGCGCCCGAGCCGTTCAACCAGGGCCGCGAAACTGTCAGTCTTCTCCGCCGCCGGCATCCTGGTCCTTTTGAAAATCTCCCAGCACCTTTCGAATCAGCTCTTTCATTCCGGCCACAATGCCGATGAGCAGCCAAACGATATACCAATAGTGCGTGCCCAGCCACTTATCCAACGCATACCCAATGCCGTAACCCACAAGTATTGACGCGGGAAGTATCGTGGCCAGGCTGGAATACTCCCCCACCATCCGTGCGAAGTTCTTTTTCTGGGCCATGGCGTCAGGGGCCGCTAACAGCAAGCGTATGACGTGCGTGGCAACTCATGCAAGAAACACGCGCATTCACCGACAACGGTTTCGCCTTGCAGGAGGCGGGAAGCGTGGTGTGACAGCGTTGGCAGTTTTCCACCATCGCCGCCCAGGGACGCAATGCGTGATTGCCATGGCACGTGTTGCAATTCGCTGTCTTCACCTGTTTGCCGTTCGTGTAAACGCGGCCATGGGCGCTGCTCTCGTACTGCTGCTTTTCCGCCAGATGGCAGTTGCCGCACAACTTCGAAACTTCGGAAGGAGCCGCCACCTGATCCGGCGGAACGTTTCCGACCGAAGTGCGGTGCTTCTCACTCGGCCCGTGGCAAATCCCGCAATCCATCCCGGAATTAGCGTGTTTATGCGACTTAAAATCAGCCACCGTCTCCTCATGACAGGCGGCACACCGGTGCGGCTCCTGCCCAAAGGCAACCAACCCGGTCAACCACAAAAAGATCAGCGCCACACCGTCATCCTCTTCACAATTGTCCGATCGATTTCCGCCACTCTTCGTTTCCCGGCAAGCGCCATTGCCAAACGGGTCTCATCCGTTAAGAGCTGAAGCACCCGTTCCACGCCCGGCTGCCCGAACGCGCCCAGCCCCCAGAGCGGAGCGCGCCCCACCAGCACGGCGCGAGCTCCCAGCGCCATCGCCTTCAAAATATCGCCACCCCGCCGCAAACCGCCATCCATCAACACCGGCACCCTTCCGCCAACGGCGTCCACGACATCCGGCAACGCGTCCAGCGAGCCCATCGCGCCATCAAGCTGCCTGCCCCCATGGTTCGACACCACAACCGCGTCAGCCCCATGCTTAACAGCCAGTGCCGCATCTTCCGGATGCAGAACACCCTTCACAATCACCGGAAGCTTCGCCGCGCCTTTCACCCAGTTGATGTACTCCCACGTCATCGACGGCGTGTGCGGGCCCCACATCGCCGCCCGTGCCGGGTTCACCGGTTTCCGCGTTTCCGCGTCCGCCGGCACGCCGCGCTGCATGTATCCGTAGTCGAAACGGTTGCGATTGTTCCGGTCGCGATTGGACTGATAGGCGTTGTCGACAGTAACGACGATACCCTTACCCCCGCCGTCCTCTACCCTCTTTGCATAACCGGAAGCCTGCGCCTTCGTGGCGCTGCCCGTTGTGTTCGACCACCACAGCAGCGGCTTGCCCTCCTGCAAAATTTTCTGCACGCCCGTCGCGGAACAGATCAGCGCCTCCCGCGCCAGCGCTCCCCTCGCGACAATTTCATCCGCATTCGGCAAAACAAGATTCTTCCCGCCCGTCGGGGCAATGATAATCGGCGACTTCAGCTTTAACCCTAACAACTCAATTTCCGTGGAAACGTCGGTCGTATCCACCATCACGCGAGGCAGAATCGCCACCCGCCCAAAAGCCTCCCGATTGGCGCGAAGCGTGTACTCGTCCTCCACGCCTCCGGCAATAAAGTCATACGCCATGCGGTGCATTTTGCGCTTCGCCGCATCTTCAAACTCATGAATGTTGATCGGACCCATTACGTCGTCGGGCCCTGGCTGTTGCGCCCAAAGCGGCGAACTCGCCACCAAACCCATCAGTTGCCGGAAACAGTCGCGTCGTTGCATCAAACTCCTCGCTTCCGGGCAATAATATCACCGGCTTGCTCCCCGGCTTCCTTCACCAGGATTCCCATCTTTGGAATCGACGGCTCCATGTCGGCGCGCAAGCCCATATCTTCAAGCGATTCCGACGTCGTCGGACCGATCGAACAGATCGCTAATTTGTTCAACGCGGCGCGAAAAGGAATCGCGACGCCCTCCTCCTCGGCCATCTGCGCAAGGTGCGGCAACTGCATCGAAGTCGTAAGGACCAGCACATCGAACTCGCCCCGGGCCACTCGCCGCGCGGCGTCCCGTAAGGGCGCGGTGTCCACCGGCAGCGCCCACTGATAGACGCGAACCGCGGTAACTTCGCAGCCGCGCTCGCGCAGTCCCGCGAGCAGATCCTCATTCGGCCGGCCATACTCTTGCACTGCAATCCGGCGTTCGGGCCGGTCTGCCGTCACTGCCAGCAACTCCCGCCACGTATTCGGCGATGGCGCCGATACCGCCCACGGCACACCCCACTCCCGAAGCACGGCCTGCGGCTTCGGCCCTCGTGGCACAACAGCGACCTTCTTCAGTTCAGCCGCAAACAGCCCCGGTCCGAGTATCGTATCCACAGCGCGCGCCCCCACTCCGGTCAGCAGAATGACCATTTCGAAATCCCCATGGCGCAGCCGCTCATAGAACGTGAAAACGTCTGGATTGTCCGCAATCGGAACCTCCCGCATCGAGGGCGCGATGAAAGCCTCGCCGCCCTGTTTGCGCAGCAGGATACCCATCTCCTCGGAGCGGCGAGACTCAAGCGACAGTATGCGAAGACCATCAAAGGCCATTCTTGATTGTACGTTTAGGCCGCCGCAAAAGCGGTAGGCCTACAATGTCCAGTTGCTCGCCTGCACCCAGCCGGTCCCGGCGCCTGCGTTATCCGTGACCCAAATGTAGAGGTTCCTCGTGCCCGTCGCATACGCGCCCTGCCTCGTTATACTGAGACTCAGAATCAGGTCCGTCCCTGCTCCGGATGCGGTCGACAAAGCGCCATTTATCAGGCATTGGCTGTTCTGCAGCGTGCCGCCCGCTCCCGGCCGACAACGCATCGTTATAAAGAAAAAACCCGTTGGCGGCCCGGTCAAAGAAGCCATGACAGGTTCCTGCGGGAATCGCCGTGCTGTTGTTCACCAGGAAATAGATCCGGTTGATGTCGGTGTATCCGTTGCCGTCGCGCCCGGTAAGCGTAATCGTCTGCGTCGCCGATGCGGAACTACCCGGCGTGGCGCCTGCAAGTGTTGGAGCCTGAGCGCCGCCGCCCACGGACCACGTAGCTGCCTGGAAACAGCCAGTCCCCAGGTTGGAGTTATCCGTCACCCAGGCGTATAGGTTGAGGGAACCGGTGGAGTAGGCGCCCTGCCGGGTTATGTTCAGGTTCAAAACGACGTCCGTCCCCGAAGAGAATACCGGCGAAGCAGCCCCGTTAATCGCGCATTGACTGTTTTGGATCGTGCCCGCCGCCCCTGGCGTCACCGCTCCAACCACCGCCGAAACCGCATCGTTGTACAACACAATCGAATTGCTCGCCCGGTCATAGAACCCATGGCAGCTTCCCGCCGGAATCGACGGATTCGAGTTCACCAGGAAGTAGAACCGCTGAATATCGGCGAATCCGTTGGCGTCTCCTGGCGGCGGAACCGCATTCGCTCAAACAAGGGGGTGGCTTCCAGTTTTGCTGTCTCGGTCATCCATTGCGCCGCTAACAAGGCGTCGCGAGGTGTTTCGTAAACGAAGATCCACCAGCCGTCGGCGCCCGCCGCCTCTACCGATTTTGCCCCCGTCCTTTTCTCAATTTGCGCCGCCTCGGCGGCGCCGCCCGAGAGTTTTGCCAGGGCGCGTTTTGTCACGATTCCATCCCCGCCAACCGCCGTTGCCGGCCGCTTCCTGCACGAGATACAGCACCGGCGCTGTTTCCATCAGGTCGGCTTCCTGTCGCATCGGCGCGGATTTACCGGTTAGGAAGTGGACATCGTGAGGGGGAGGAATGAACATGAGATAGCGCTGATCCCACTTTTCGAGCGTCGACGATTGCGGAACGTGGCGGTGCAATGCTTCCGTGACTTTTGCTTCGCCCGAACCCGGAGCTGCCTTCACCGCAATCTCCGATGCGGCCAGAACCATCGGCTGTGCGGAGCCCGATTCGTAGAAATGGTAAAAGTTCTGCGCCGCCGCCGGCACTGTAAGTAAAAAGCCAACTGCAAATATTGCCGGCCGCCCAGTGAGAAACGAATGGAACCGCATCATACTCTCCCTAGCCCTATTTCCGCGTGCCTGCCGTCTGATTTTGACTAAATCGCCAGCAAACGGAATGGTAGCACCTCGGGAGCCCGCGGCGGCTCCATTCAGCCGAGGTATACTGACGGCCATGCCGGTACTCACTCGACGGATGGCTTTGGGTACACTGGCCGGTGGAGCCTTGGCACAACCCACCCGCCCGTCTGAAATCAAAATTACCGTACTGTCCACCATGCTCTCAGGCGCCTTCACTGGCGAGTGGGGATTCGCCGCCATGATCGAAATTGACGGCAAACGAATCCTCTTCGATACCGGCAACCGGCCGGAAACGGTCCTGAACAACCTGCGCGAAATGAAGATGGATCTCGCGGGCGTGCCGTCGGTGATTCTCACCCACCACCATCGCGACCATACCGGCGGGCTCGTCACCCTTCGCCGCGATGCCATGGCGCGCGATCCCAAATCAATCGCCACGGCGTATGGCGGCAAGGGAATCCTCCTCCCCCGTAAACCGGCCAACGACTTCGTTCTCATAAAAGCCGAATACGAAGCCACTGGGGCAAAACTCCAGGAGATCGCCAAGCCCACCGCCATCGCACCCCACATCTGGCTCACCGGCCCTGTGCCGCGCGTACACGGCGAACGCAACTGGTCCGGTAACTCGCTCCTGCGCGCCGACGACCGCGACGCCGAAGACACTATCCCCGAGGACCAGGCGCTTGTCATCGACACCAACCAGGGGCTCATCGTCGTCTCCGGCTGCGGACACGCCGGCATCGTGAACATACTCACCTATGCTCGAAAAGCTATACGGGCGACTAACATTTATGCGGTGATCGGCGGGTTCCACCTCTTCGATGCCAACGACCAGAAACTCGAATGGACCGCAAAACAGTTGGCGCCAATGGGGATCATTTATTTCCTCGCGGCGCACTGTACCGGAGTCGAAGCCACCGTCCGGCTGCGGGAATTGCTGAAACTGCCCCCGGAACGGATGACCATCGCCCAGGTCGGCCGCCGCTTCGAATCGGGCAGAGGAATCAGCACGGGGCGCTCCTGAAGCCTGTTTTGCACGACTTCGCGCAAACTGCCGTTATAATGAGTTGAGCCCCGGCGCTCCCCTCGCCTCTCCCCACAAAAGACAATTGGAATGATTTCTGTAAGTAGTGTCTCCATGCGCTTCGGCGCAAAAATTCTGTTTGAAGACGTGTCGACGGCTTTCCAGCCGGGCCGCCGCTTTGGCCTCACAGGCCCGAATGGTGCGGGCAAATCCACGTTCATGAAGTTGCTCAGCGGCGAGTCCGACCCGCAGAAGGGCAATGTCAGCAAGCCCGCCAAACTGGGCGTCATCGCCCAGAACCAGTTCGCCTACGACGACAAACGCGTCATCGATACCGTCATCATGGGCAATAAACGCCTCTGGGCCGCTCTCGAAGAGCGCGAGATTCTCTACGACAAAGCCGACCTCTCCGAAGAGGACGGCATCCGCCTGGGCGAACTCGAAGGCATCGTTGGCGAGGAAGACGGCTACTCCGCCGATTCCGACGCCGCCATTCTCCTCCAAGGCCTCGGCATCCCCGACGAAATTCAAGATCGCAAAATGAGCGAACTCCAGGGCGGCCAAAAGGTCCGCGTGCTTCTCGCCCAGGCCCTGTTCGGCAACCCCCAAGCGCTGCTCCTCGACGAACCGACGAACCACTTGGATTTGGATTCCGTGCACTGGCTCGAGACCTTCCTGAACAGCTACAAAGGCACGCTGATCGTCATCTCGCACGATCGTCACTTCCTCAATAGCGTCTGTACCCACATCGCCGACATCGACTACGAGACCATCATCACCTACACCGGCGGCTATGACGACATGGTGCTTGCCAAGACCCAAGTCCGCGCCCGCATCGAAGCCGACAATCAACAACGCCAAAAGAAGATCGCCCAGCTCCAGGACTTCGTCCAGCGCTTCAGCGCCGGCACTCGCGCCAGCCAGGTGCAATCCCGCAAGAAGGAAATGGAACGCCTGCAAACCAGCGACCTCAACCGTTCCAACATCGCCCGCCCCTTCATTCGCTTTCAAACAAAACGCCCCAGTGGCCGCGTTCCTTTCGAAGTCAAGAACTTCAGCCGCGCCTATGGCGATAACGTCATCTTCAAGGACTTCACCGGCATGTTCGAACGCGGCGAGAAGATCGCCGTCCTGGGCCGGAACGGCGCCGGAAAAACCACCCTTCTGAAATCCCTGCTGGCCAATGGACCCGGGCCGTACGACAAGGAAGCGGACTTGGCGACGGGTAGCGGCGAAGTCACCTGGGGACACGAAGTTCAGATCGGATATTTCGCCCAGGATCACCGGGAGTCGATCGCCAAAGGCATGACCGCGAGCGATTGGCTGCATCAGTTCGATCCGCAAGCCAGCCGCGAAGAGATCCGCGGCGTCCTCGGCCAGATGCTCTTCGCCGGCGAAGAAGGCATGAAACCCACCGAAGCGCTAAGCGGTGGTGAAGCCGCCCGCCTCATCTTCTGCCGGCTGATGCTCGAAAAGCCCAACTTTCTCGTGATGGACGAACCGACCAACCACTTGGATCTCGAGTCGATCAACGCCCTGAACTTTGCCATTCAAAAGTACGATGGCACCGTAATTCTGGTGACGCACGACGAAGACCTCGTCGCCGACACCGCGACCCGCATCTGGCATCTCGACGCCGGCAAGTTCACCAACTTCAAGGGCAGCTACGAAGAGTTCCAGGCCGTTACCGCGGCTGTGTAGTCTCTTCTTTCCTGTACCGTTCCAGCACCCCCTGCAGCTTTTTCCGGACAGCGGCATTTTCAACCGGCTTCGTCTCTTTGGGATCGGCGGCCCAGTCATAAAGCTTGCCGTCGTCGTATAGCTTCCAGCGGTGGTCGAAGGCGTACCGCGCCGTCTTCGTGAACCGTTCCTTATCGTGTCCCGGACGAGGGTCGTACCAGGTATAGATCCACTCCCGCGGCTGCCCCTTCCGCCCGCGCAATTGCGGCAGAAAACTCCGGCCGTCCATCACGCCCATGGACTTCGGCGACACGCCGGTAACCTCGCAAATGGTCGGCACAAAGTCACACGATTCGATCAGGTCGTCCAGCACGCGGCCCGCCGGAACCGTACCCTTCCACCGCGCGATAAACGGCACCCGCATCCCGGCTTCGGTCGTCTCGCCTTTGCCGCCCTGGAACTCGCCATCGCCGAGCTTCGACGTGATCGTATTCAGCGTCCCGTTGTCTCCAAAAAACAGCACCAGCGT
>Ga0105048_10000843_pt1 | contig 48675 bp, 41 predicted proteins | sample MAT05_FD_78382 | JGI IMG/M metagenome (GOLD analysis project Ga0105048, IMG submission 78382) | Freshwater microbial communities from Lake Fryxell liftoff mats and glacier meltwater in Antarctica - MAT-05 | ecosystem: Environmental > Aquatic > Freshwater > Ice > Liftoff microbial mat | place...
CCGCGCGCCCATGGCTGGCGCACTTACCGCGTTCGGATGGTTTTAGTTGCCCTGGCTGTCTATATCTTAGCCATCGCTGGGTTGATGTTCTGGTGGTCCACCGAGCCTGCGCCATTTAAGGTGCTCGCGACAGCAGAAGCACGCGCCAAAACCGCTCAACAACAAGTAGTTCCAGGCTATGTTTCAGTTTCAACGGTCATGAAGCTTGCGGAAACCTTACTGGACAAGCGCGGCGGCTATTTTGCCAACGATATCGCGCCACCGGGGGTATTGATGGATGACCTACCCGAGTGGGAGTTTGGAGTTCTGCAGCAAATTCGTGACTTTACTTTGGCCTTACGCAACGACTTTTCGCGATCACAAAGCCAATCGCAAGATGACGTAGATCTGGTCGAAGCCCAACCGCTATTTGCCTACAGTAACGACCACTGGGTGTTACCGACCACTGAAGGTCAATATAGACAGGGGATCGAACATCTAAATAGCTACCTAACTCGCCTAGCAGATGCCGATCAATTTAACGCACAATTTTATGTTCGATCCGATAATCTGGTCGCTTGGCTGACTCTCGTTGAAAAACAGATGGGTTCCTTGTCGCAGCGTTTATCGATGAGTGTAGGCCAAGTGCGCATTAATACTGACCTAGCCAACGAAGCCACGGCGCAACAATCGACGAAAACACCAGCGGTGATGATTACTCGCACCCCCTGGATGGAGATCGACAATGTGTTTTATGAGGCACGGGGCGCCACTTGGGCCTTGATGCATCTTTTAAAAGCAATTGAACGCGACTTTCGTCCGGTATTGGAAGACAAAAACGCGGTCATCAGCGTTAAACAAATCATTCGTGAATTAGAAGAAGCACAATCGGCGATTTATAGCCCGGTCATTCTAAACGGCGGTGGTTATGGATTATTTGCCAATCACAGCTTGGTGATGGCAAATTACATCTCGCGCTCCAACGCCGCGTTGATTGATTTGCGGAAATTGCTAGAACGGGGTTAACCGGACTGGAAATCATCACCGCATTTTTCGTGCGCCTTGAGAAGCAGCGGAGCAAGCTCCGCTCTACAAATGCAGCAGGACGGGCTGTTGCGGTTGAGGTGCAAAACGCAGAGTCAATCGCTTAGTTGACACTGCTGACCAGAACCATCCCATACAAAGGTGGGATGGTAAATTGCACGTGACCAGCGACGCTGGCAAGCTTAGCGCCGGTCAACGCGTCTCTTGGCTCACTTGCATTAAAACCCTCGGGTAAGGATAAATGTATCTGCCGTTCGACTAATGCGTTGTTGGTTGCCACAATGGCGAACTCCTGGTCAAGCTGACGCAGCACGTGTTTGTCGGAAACCAACGATGTCCCGGCCCGCAAGCTGTGCTTGCGTGCGTTCGAACCGGCGCGCCGCATGCGGCGCCAGCCGCCGGTTCTCACCCCCCAGAACCGTGCAATCTGCCCCGTAGCGTGCTCACCCAATGGGTGAAGGAGTCAAGCGGCAGAAAAGCCCAAAGAATCACGGTGCTATGGGTACTAGGAAGCGGTCAACTGAGGTTTCTAGGATAAAGCGACTGGGTTTGTCACCGAGCGCGCGAGCGGATCTACAAACGTCTTTGGTCCAATCGCAATTGACGGCCGCGTGCCTGCAAAAGCCAATCGAACGGTATGTTCACCCTTGAACGCGAAGCGTAAGTTACCGGTACCACCGGCGTCGGTATTACGAGCCGGGCGCATCGGAGTCGCCGACTGAATTAAGCCACTAAGGGCTGCGGACGCCCCAAACCTAGTGTTGCCACCCCAAGCCGCATCCGCGATCTTGAAGTCATGACTGACATTGGCATCGACCTTGAGATAGTAGGCATCGCAGCGATACTGGAATGCATACTCTTCCAGCGCAGCCCAGCTATTCATGGATCCGCCCAAGTACAGTGTGCTGTCGCCAAACTCGGCCGGCAGACAAGCCTGACTGACTGCCAAACGCAACATCGCTGCTCGGCCCAGGCGTTGTACAGCCGCAAATCCCAGCCCGACGACGTGTGACCATCGCCATGCGCCTGTTTTCATGACATTCCTCTCTCTGCGGCCCCCTCGCAGCACGACAGATTTCTTCGACCGCATCCCTTTGAATACGATTGCGTAACAAGCTCTAGCTTGAACCATCTTGAGCGCACCGCTATGGTCCGCGCTCGTTGAACTGCGGATCACAATCATGCGTCGCAAGTTGGTTATCGGTAACTGGAAGATGAACGGCACTCGTGCCGACGCACGCGCATGGACGATTGCCGCATCTACCGTTGCCAATGCCTGCTCAAACGTGGATGTAGGCGTGCTTCCTCCTTATCTGTTTGTTGATCTGGCGGTCAGCGTGGCCCATGGGTCAAAGCTCATGATTGGCGCTCAGAATCTGGCGGCCTACACAAACGGTGCCTACACGGGCGAAATTTCCGGTGCAATGCTGTTTGAATCGGGTGCCCAAGTGGTCCTGGTCGGACATTCCGAACGGCGTCATGTGCTTGGCGAATCCGACGCAGTGGTCGCGCAGAAATTCGCGCAGGCACAAGCAGCAGGCATCACCCCAGTGCTGTGTCTGGGTGAAACCTTGACGGAACGCGAAGCCAACGAAACGGAAGTCGTGGTTTTACGACAACTCAATGCGGTCATTAGTGTGGCAGGCGCTGCGGCGCTCAGTAATGCCATATTGGCCTACGAACCCGTATGGGCAATCGGAACCGGGCGCACCGCAAGTCCGGAACAAGCGCAGGCAGTGCATGCACTGATCCGTGGCGCGATCGCTCAGCAGGATGTTATGCTCGCTAGTCGTATTCGGGTCCTTTACGGCGGCAGCGTGAAAGGATCGAATGCCGCGGAATTGTTCGGTCAGCCTGATGTCGACGGCGGACTAATTGGTGGAGCCTCACTGGTGGCCGCCGACTTTGCCGCAATTTGCAACGCAGCCAACCAGGACGGTTGAGTAAGGAACCCATGAAGATTGCATCTATCGTTTTATATTTGGTCGTCACCATCGCCATGGTCGTGTTCATCATGCTGCAACGCGGATCGGGCGCAGCGGCGGGTTCGGGCTTCGGTTCAGGCGCATCGGGCACAGTTTTTGGTGCTCGCGGTTCGTCGAATTTTCTGTCGAAAGCGACCAAGTGGTTGGCAGTAGCGTTCTTTGTTTTGGCAATGAGCATGGCCGTGTATGAAGCGCGAGTGGGGATTGCGCGTAATCAGCAAGCGGACCTGGGGGTGATGGGTCAGTTGCCGGTGCCCACCACTCCGGCAAATGCTGAAGTGCCAGCGGCGGGTGACACCGCTGCCGACCTGCCGACCGCGACTACTAGCGAAACTTCAGCGCCCGACGCAAGCGCGGAGTCCAGTCAGGCCCCTGCTGCAGGCGAGACCCCGGCGGCGCCAGCAGGGGAAACACCTGCAGAAAGTACAAGCGGCGAGGATAAGAAACCGCAATAATCCGTTTTATGCCGACGTGGTGGAATTGGTAGACACGCTACTTTGAGGTGGTAGTGGGGCAACCCGTGACGGTTCGAGTCCGTCCGCCGGCACCAAATTGAAACGCGCTCGAGTGCGGGCGCGAACGCCGACCGGCCCCATGCCGACGGCACCAGGGTCATTAGGCACCGGGCAGAGGTCGACGATTCAATTATTGCGTTCATCAACGCAGCTTGAGCGTCAAGATTCATTGGCAAGTGCTTTTTTCGGGAGTCATTCGGGCATGGATCTGCAGCAGTACCTCCCCATAGGCCTGTTCCTGATCGTATCGACGGTGATAGGGCTTTCTTTATTGGTTTTAGGTTCGTTGTTGGGACCTAATCGCCCGGGCGGAGAAAAACTCTCGCCTTATGAATGTGGCTTCGAGGCTTTCGAAGATGCGCGCATGAAGTTTGATGTGCGCTATTACTTGGTCGCTATCTTGTTCATCATTTTCGATCTAGAAATCGCCTTTCTCTTTCCTTGGGCGGTGGTGCTAGATGAATTAGGTTGGGCCGGTATTGCCTCAATGGGCATATTTCTTGGCCTTTTGGTTGTTGGCTTCATTTACGAATGGAAGAAGGGAGCGCTCGAATGGGAGTGAGCGATATCTTTCACAACCCCACGCCGATTGGCACGGTTGATGACATTCTTCGCCCAGATGCCGATAACCCCCTGATACAGCGTGGTTTCGCCGTCACTTCGGCAGATTTATTGATCAATTGGGCGCGCACTGGATCAATGTGGCCGATGACCTTCGGTCTGGCCTGTTGCGCAGTGGAAATGATGCATGCCGGTGCGGCACGCTTGGATCTTGACCGCTTTGGCGTGGTGTTTCGCCCCAGTCCCCGGCAATCAGACGTGATGATTGTCGCCGGCACGCTGGTCAATAAGATGGCACCCGCCCTACGTAAGGTCTACGACCAGATGCCCGATCCAAAATGGGTCATTTCTATGGGCTCGTGCGCCAACGGTGGTGGTTATTATCATTATTCGTATTCGGTGGTGCGCGGCTGTGATCGCATTGTACCGGTTGACATTTACGTTCCTGGGTGTCCACCAACCGCTGAGGCTTTGGTCTACGCCATATTGCAATTACAAGCGAAGATTCGTCGCACTAATACCATTGCGCGTTGATCCATCTAGCAAGGCGAACGATGTGCGATATGCAAGACGAGCGGACTAGGACATGACTGACGTACGCAATGCGCTGCTGGAACAAATCCAGGCACGTTTTGGCGATGCGATATTGAGCACGCGCGAAGCCCTCGGGCAATATACGATCGAAGTTGCCCTTGATCACGTACTGGAAGTGGCCAAGACGCTGCGCGATGACAAAGTATTTCGCTTTAGTCAGCTGATCGATTTGTGCGGTGTTGACTATCTGTCATACGGCCAAGACGAGTGGGAAACCAACTTGGTGACTGATCAAGGCTTCAGTCGCGGCGTGATAGGTGAAGGTCCTGGGCGATTTGCCTGGGAAAATCGCCCGAAGCCCGCGGGGATTCCCAATCGTTTCGCAGCCGTTGTGCACCTATTGTCCATCGAACACAACGTGCGCTTGCGAATGCGCTATTTCGCCGCTGACGATGGGCTGCCAGTGGTGCCGTCGGTGACTGAATTGTGGGGCGCCGCCAATTGGTTTGAGCGCGAAGCTTTCGATTTGTTTGGCATTGTCTTTGAGGGACATCCAGACCTGCGCCGCATCCTTACTGACTATGGTTTTATCGGCCACCCTTTCCGCAAAGATTTCCCGCTGATTGGCAATGTGGAAGTTCGTTACGATCCGGACAAAGGCCGAGTGATCTATGAGCCGGTATCGATTGAACCCCGCGTTGGTGTGCCCCGCGTGATACGTGAAGATTCACGCTATCTGCAGGCGCAAAACGAAGCCGGCGGTCACAACTAATGGCTGAAATCCGCAATTACACGATGAACTTTGGCCCCCAGCACCCGGCCGCGCATGGTGTGCTGCGTTTGGTGTTGGAACTCGATGGCGAGACCGTTGTGCGCGCCGATCCGCACGTTGGACTGCTCCATCGTGGCACGGAAAAATTAGCGGAATCAAAGCCATATAACCAGTCCATTGGTTATATGGATCGCCTCGACTATATGTCGATGATGTGCAATGAACACGCCTACGTGCGCGCTATTGAGCGTCTTTTGGGTGTCGAAGCGCCGATTCGCGCGCAGTACATCCGCACCATGTTCGACGAAGTCACGCGCATCCTCAGCCATCTATTGTGGTTGGGCAGTAACGCGCTGGATCTCGGTGCGATGACGGTCTTCCTGTACGCATTCCGCGAGCGCGAGGAACTGATGGACGCCTACGAAGCGGTGTCGGGTACACGGATGCACGCGGCCTACTATCGACCGGGCGGCGTCTACCGTGATCTGCCTGATGAAATGCCCAAGTACAAAGAAAGCCGCTGGACTAAGGGCGCTGACTTGAAACGCCGCAACGAATGGCGTGAAGGCAGCATGCTCGATTTCTTTGCGGCGTTCTGCACTGATTTCGTCAAGCGTATCGATGAGTACGAAACGCTACTCACCGATAACCGGATTTGGAAACAACGCACGGTCAACATCGGCGTGGTTTCCCCAGAAATGGCGCTACGGATGGGAATGAGTGGCCCCATGCTGCGTGGTTCGGGAATCGCGTGGGACTTGCGCAAGAAGCAGCCCTATGCTGCATACGACCAATTGCAGTTTGACATTCCAGTTGGCGTCAACGGCGATTGTTATGACCGCTATGTCGTGCGCGTCGAGGAACTGCGGCAGTCCGCAAGCATCATCCAACAATGCGTGAAATGGCTGCGCGTCAACCCGGGCGACGTGATGTTGCGTAATTTCAAAGTTGCGCCACCTTCGCGTGTCGAGATGAAAGACGACATGGAAGCACTCATACACCACTTCAAACTGTTCACGGAAGGCTATTGCGTGCCGACCGGTGAGGTGTATTGCGCGGTCGAAGCACCCAAGGGTGAGTTTGGCGCTTATATCATTGCCGATGGTGCCAACAAGCCCTTCCGCGTCAAACTGCGCGCGCCAGGATTCGTGCATCTTTCCGCGATGGATGAACTCGTCCGTGGCCATATGCTGCCGGACGTAGTTGCGGTGATTGGCACCTTGGATATCGTGTTTGGAGAGATTGATCGATGAAGGCCCGCCATTTACAAGCGATTCCGCGGGCTATCGACCCTAACGAGGTGCTTAGCGCTGATAGCCGAGCCGAGCTTGAGGTCTGGTTGGCCAAATATCCAGCCGACCGTCGTCGCAGTGCGGTGCTCGCTGGTTTGCGTATCGCACAAGACCAAAATCAAGGCCATCTGACCGAAGATTTGATCGCCGCGGTGGCCGGCTACCTCGGCATTCCGACGACGCAGGCTTACGAGGTCGCGACCTTTTACTCTTTGTTTCATATCGGCGCCTGTGGCCGACACAAGGTTTCGATCTGTACCAATATTTCGTGCTGGCTGAACGGCGCCGAGGCGCTGGTCGAGCACGTTGAACACAAACTGGGCATCAGCACGGGTGAAAGCACGCCCGACGGCCGTATTCATCTCATCGAAGAAGAAGAGTGCCTCGCCGGTTGCGTGCGTGCACCGATGATGTGGGTCGATGGCCACTTTCACGAACAGCTGACGCCTGAGAAAGCCGATCACATTCTGGACGCTTTGAAGTGACGCCGATGGAGCCGATGAACCCACTAGGTCTGGTGCCGCAGGCGCACAACGTCTGCTTCACGACCTTGCACTTTGAACAGCCGTGGAGCTACGACAGTTACCTAAAATCCGGTGGCTATCAGGCACTGCGCAAGATATTCAGCGAAGGCTGGACGCGGGAAAAGGTGATTGACACCGTCAAGGCATCGGCCCTGCGTGGACGCGGCGGCGCTGGCTTTCCCACCGGACTAAAGTGGAGCTTTATGCCCCGTACGGCACCGGGCAGCAAATACATATTGTGTAATTCGGATGAATCCGAGCCGGGCACCTGTCACGACCGCGATATTCTGCGCTATAACCCGCACGCCGTAATCGAAGGCATGATTATTGGCGGCTGGGCGATGGGCGCCACCGCGGGCTACAACTATATGCGCGGAGAGTTTCAAAACGAACCCTTCGAACACTTTGATGCGGCCTTGCGTGAGGCCTATCAACACGGTTGGCTGGGCAAGAATATCCTAGGCTCCGGATTCGATTACGATATTTACGCAACGCTTGGCGCTGGCGCCTATATCTGCGGCGAAGAAACCGCGCTGATGGAATCGTTGGAAGGGAAAAAGGGTCAACCGCGTTTCAAACCACCCTTCCCCGCCAACTTTGGCTTGTATGGCCGGCCAACCACCATTAATAACACCGAAACCTTTGCATCCGTGCCGGCTATTATTCGTAATGGCGCCGAATGGTTCTTGCAGATTGGGAAGCCGAATAACGGTGGGCCGAAGATATTTTCAGTGTCTGGGCACGTGCAAAAACCCGGCAATTTCGAAGTGCCATTAGGCACGCCTTTTCGCGATTTATTGGCGATGGCGGGCGGTTTGCGCAACGGGCGCAAGCTTAAGGGTGTGATTCCTGGCGGCTCATCAATGCCAGTATTGCCGGCGTCGGTCATGATGGACATGACGATGGATTTTGACAGCCTGCAGAAGGCGGGTTCTGGCCTTGGGTCAGGAGCCGTCATTGTCATGGATGACAGTACCTGCATGGTGCGTGCACTTACCCGCATTTCGCGCTTCTATTACCACGAATCCTGTGGCCAATGTACGCCGTGTCGAGAAGGCACCGGTTGGATGTACCGAGTGCTCAAGCGCATTAGCGAAGGTAAAGGCACACTTGACGATTTGCATTTGTTGAAAAGTGCTGCTGGACAAATCGAAGGACATACGATCTGCGCATTTGGCGAAGCCGCTGCATGGCCGGTACAAGGCATGTTGAAACAGTTCTGGCCGGAGTTTGAATATTACGTGACGCATAAGCGATCGATCGTTGGCGATACGACGAGGGCCGCGGCATGAGCGCACAGCCGACCGGCCAAACCGCTCCCGATTTGGTCAATATCGAGATCGATGGTCAGAAAATGCAAGCGCCGAAAGGCTCAATGATCATTCAGGCTGCCGATAAAGTTGGCATCCAGATCCCGCGCTTTTGTTACCACGATAAACTGGCGATTGCCGCCAACTGTCGCATGTGTCTTGTTGACGTTGAGAAAGCGCCTAAGCCGATGCCGGCCTGTGCTACTCCGATTATGGAAGGCATGAAGGTCTATACGCGCAGCAAACGCGCACTCGATTCCCAACGCAATGTAATGGAATTCCTGCTGGTTAATCATCCGCTCGACTGCCCAATTTGTGATCAGGGCGGTGAATGCGAATTGCAAGACGTGGCGATGGGTTACGGTCGCTCGGTATCTCGCTTTAGCGAACGTAAGCGCAGCGTGCCTGACGAGGATCTCGGTCCTTTAGTTGCCACCGATATGACGCGCTGCATCCATTGCACTCGCTGCGTGCGTTTTATGGATGACATTGCTGGCACCACCGAACTTGGCGGTATGTTTCGTGGCGAGCATATGGAAATCGGCACCTTTATCGGTCGGTCGCTGCGTTCTGAACTGTCTGGCAATATCATTGACCTATGCCCCGTTGGCGCACTGACCAATAAGGTGTTTCGCTTCCGCGCACGTCCCTGGGAACTGATCGCCCGCGAGGCCATCGGTTACCACGATGCGCTCGGTTCCAATATGTACTTGCACCTGCGCCGCGGCGAAGTGCTGCGCACTGTTCCACGCGACAACGAGGCCATCAATGAAAATTGGCTCTCCGACCGCGATCGCTATAGTCATCAGGGTTTGGCTCATGCAGATCGACTCACCGCACCGCGTATTAAGCGCGATGGTAAGTGGGTCGACGTGAGCTGGGACGTGGGTTTGAAGGCTGCCACCGACGGGCTACGCGCTGTGCTGTCCAGACACGGCGCTGAACAAATCGCCGCGCTGGTGAGCGCCAATTTTAGCGCCGAGGAGCTGTTCCTCGTGCAGGCTTTGGTGCGCGGACTAGGCTCACCGCATATTGATCATCGTTTGCAGCAATTGGATTTCAGTGACGACGCCGCGCAGCCCATCGCGCCTAGCTTCGCTACGCCAATGGCGCAATATAGTAGTGCGCGCGCCGTGTTGTTGATCGGTAGCAATCCACGCCACGACGCGCCCCTATTGGGCCATCGTGTTCGCCAAGCTTGGCAGCGCGGTGCACACATTCATGCGATCAATCCGCTTGGGTTTGATCACCATTTTGAGCTGGCGCATGACTTGATTGGTGATCCAGCCCAGCAAATAGCCGATCTGGCCGCAGTCGCTCGTGCACTCGCCCAGTTGCGTGGTGTCGATTGCAGCGGCGAGATTAGCGATTGGGCCGCACGCAGTAGCCATGCAGCCGCGGCGCAGGCAATCGCTCAAAGCCTAAATGAGCGTGAAGCCTCGCGGGTGCTTTTTGGCGACCACGCGCTGCGTCATCCAGCTGCGTCCGTTTTACGTCGAATCGCTCGCTTTATCGCCGACCACAGCAATAGCGCCTTTGATGAGATGCCCAGTGGCGCCAACAGCGCGGCGGCATGGCGGGTAGGCTGTGTGCCGCATCGTGGTCCGGGCGCGTCGCAGGTTGTTCAAGGCGCCAATGCTTGGGAGTTGACCGGCACCCCACGCAAGGCCTATGTCCTCTATGGCAGCGAAGTCCCAGAAGACTGCGCTGACGGAAAAGCGGCTGGGCGCGCCATTGGCAGTGCAGATTTCGTGCTCGCGTTTAGTGCTTTTACAAATCCTGCGTTTGACAACCATGCAACGGTCATGCTGCCGATCGGTCTGCCGCCGGAAATTGATGGCTCCTATGTCAATGTTGATGGCACGGTGCAATCGTGTGCCGCCGGCGCCAAATTACCGGGAGAGGCGCGCGCCGGTTGGCGCGTACTGCGCGCACTCGGGGAGGCTCTAGGTCTGGCCAGTTTCAACGAAGTGGATTTTGCCGCTGTGCATGCGAAAGTTCGGCCATTGTTGACCGGCGGCACCGTCGCAAGTGCCCAAGCGACAGATCCACCTATGGCCATCGCCGACGGCGAAGGACTGGTTGTACAACGCTATCTGTCCATCTACCGCGTAGACGGCGTAGTAAGACGTTCTCCGGCATTGCAGAGCACCGTGATAGCCGAATCGGGTGAGTTAGGGATTCACCCAGAAGACGCGCTCGCCTTAGGGCTGGGTCACGCGGGCACCGTGAGTATTGGCGGGCAGCGCTATCGTTGCATTGCAACAGACGAAGTGCCACGCGGCGTCTGCCGGGTGCCATCAGCTTATGCACACACGGCGGCACTGCCCGTCACTGGCCAACGCATCCAGATTGAGCGGGTGAGCCATGGATGATCTCTTCTTAGTCTTATGGACCTTGTTCAAGATTTTGTTGATCAGCGTCCCTTTGATCATCGGCGTGGCCTTCTACACTTTGGCCGAGCGCAAAGTCATCGGTTTTATGCAAGTACGTCTCGGCCCGACAGAAATCGGTCCGTTTGCGTTGCTGCAGCCGTTTGCTGATACCACCAAAATGCTCTTCAAAGAGCTGGTCATTCCGACCAACGCCGATCGCACCCTGTACCTGATTGCACCGCTGTTGACTTTGGCACCGGCCTTTGCCGCTTGGGCAGTGGTGTCATTCGACGAAGGCATCGCGCTTTCGCAAATTGACGCAGGCCTGTTGTACCTATTGGCGATGACCTCGCTGGGTGTATACGGAGTGATCCTGGCAGGATGGGCGTCGAACTCCAAATACGCTTTCTTAGGCGCGATGCGCTCCGCCGCACAGATTGTGTCCTACGAAATTGCGATGGGATTTGCACTGGTCGGGGTGGTTATCGCCGCCGGTAGCCTAAACGTCGAAAAGATCGTACTCGCACAAGCAGGTAACGCCGGATTCTTCGAGTGGTTCTGGTTGCCGTTGTTGCCCCTGTTTGTGATTTATGTCATTTCCGGCGTGGCAGAAACCAATCGAGCGCCATTTGACGTAGCCGAGGGTGAATCGGAAATCGTCGCGGGTTTCCATGTGGAGTATTCAGGAGCCGCGTTCGCGGTGTTCTTCCTAGCCGAATACGCCAACATGATCCTGATCAGCTTTTTGGCCGCCATCCTGTTTCTCGGCGGCTGGTTATCGCCGTTTCAAGGCTGGATCGATGGTCCTTTGGGCGCACCCAGTTTCATTTGGATATTTTCCAAAGCCTTCTTCTTCATGTTTTGTTTTCTGTGGTTCCGCGCCACTTTCCCGCGTTATCGCTATGACCAAATCATGCGTCTCGGCTGGAAAGTGTTTATCCCGATCACTATTGTTTGGATTGCGGTTATCGCAGTCCTGGTGGTCGGCAAAGTTGTCGAACGCGGCGTGTAATCACCTAGAGAAAGATAGCCATGAGCGCCATTAGTCATTACTTCAAGAGCTTGATGCTAAAGGAGCTGTTGGTTGGCCTATCGCTGACCGGGCGCTACTTTTTCAGGCCCAAATATACATTGCGTTACCCCGAAGAAAAAGCGCCAAAGTCCAATCGCTTTCGCGGTCTGCACGCTTTGCGTCGCTATCCAAACGGTGAAGAACGATGCATCGCATGCAAGTTATGCGAAGCGGTATGTCCAGCTTTGGCCATTACCATTGACTCCGAACAACGCGCTGATGGCAGTCGTCGTACGACACGCTACGACATCGATTTGTTCAAGTGCATATTCTGCGGCTTTTGCGAAGAATCCTGCCCAGTAGATTCCATCGTGGAAACCGGAATTCTTGAGTACCACTTCGAGCGCCGCGGTGAGAATGTGGTCAACAAAGAACAATTGCTCGCCATCGGTGATCGATTCGAGAATGAAATCGCTGCCGCTCGCGCGCAAGACGCGCCCTTCCGCTGAAGACCTCTCATGAACTATGAGCTGATTCTATTCTTCGCACTATCCACGTTATTGGTGCTGGCTGCAGGCGCGGTGGTCACCGTGCGCAATCCGGTCCACGCCGCGATGTGCCTGGTCCTCACGTTTTTCACCAGCGCAATGCTTTGGATTTTACTGCGCGCCGAGTTTCTCGGCATCACCTTAATTCTGGTTTATGTGGGCGCGGTGATGGTGTTGTTTTTATTCGTGGTGATGATGCTCGACATCAACGTCGCTCCCATGCGCGAAGGCTTCGCCCGCTATTTACCTGTCGGAATCGTTGTTGCAGTGATCATGGCTGCACAAATGATTGCCGTGCTCGGCAGCCGTCATTTTGGTTTCGATAACTTTGCTGCGCCGGCAGCAGTTGTGGAAGGCAGCAACACTGAAGCGCTGGGGCGATTGCTGTACACCGAATATGTCTATCCATTTGAAATTGCGGGGGTCATTCTGCTAGTCGCGATTGTTGCCGCAATAGCGCTGACTCACCGCCGTCGGGAAGGGCTTAAAACGCAGGACATCAACAAACAAACCCAGGTGCGCAAAGGCGATCGTTTACGCGTGATTAAAATGGCGAGTGAATCTAAGGACGGTCACGGCGCATGAGCATGATTCCTCTCTCCTACTGGTTGATTCTCGCGGCCATTTTGTTTTGTATTAGCGTTGCTGGTATTTTCATCAATCGCAAGAATCTGATTATATTACTGATGGCCATTGAGTTGATGCTGCTCAGCGTCAATATGAATTTCATCGCGTTCTCGCGTTACCTTGACGATATGGCTGGCCAAGTTTTTGTGTTCTTCATTTTGACGGTTGCCGCCGCCGAAGCCGCGATTGGCTTGGCGATCCTAGTGGTTGTATTCCGAAACCGGCGCACGATCAATGTCGCCGAACTCGATACCATGAGGGGCTGAGCCCGGTGATTACCAAGACTCTGCTGCTCACGACCGCGCTGGCACCCTTGCTTGGCGCAATCCTCGCTGGTTTTTTCGGCCGCCAGATTGGGCGCAGTGGCGCTCACATTGTAACCATTCTCGGCGTCGCGGTGAGTGCTGCGCTGAGCGCTTATATTTTCAAACTCATCGCCTTTGACGCTCACCCTGCGGTTAATCTATCGATCTACACTTGGTTTGAAATTGGCTCAATTAAGGCCGAAGTGGGCTTTTTGGTCGACGCGCTCACGGCAACCATGATGGTCGTGGTGACCTCGGTATCGTTGATGGTCCACATTTATACGATTGGCTACATGCACGAAGATTCAGGCTACCAGCGCTTCTTCGCCTACATCTCGCTTTTCACCTTCGCCATGCTGATGTTGGTGATGAGCAACAACTTCATGCAGTTATTCTTCGGTTGGGAAGCAGTGGGCTTGGTTTCGTACCTGCTGATCGGTTTTTGGTACAAACGACCCACCGCAATTTTCGCTAATTTGAAAGCCTTCTTGGTCAACCGCGTAGGCGATTTTGGCTTTCTGCTCGGTATTGGCCTGGTCTTGGCCTATTTGGGCAGCTTGGATTACGCCACCGTTTTCAAAGCGGCACCGAGTTTGGTCGGACAAACCTTCAATCCATATGGCACAGTTGAATGGGCAGTGCCGACACTGATCTGCTTGTTACTGTTTGTGGGTGCGATGGGCAAAAGTGCCCAGGTACCGCTGCATGTTTGGCTGCCCGATTCGATGGAAGGCCCGACGCCCATTTCCGCGCTCATCCACGCAGCTACCATGGTCACTGCCGGTATTTTCATGGTGGCACGCATGTCGCCACTGTTTGAACTCTCGGAAACCGCGCTATCAACTATTTTGGTCATAGGTTCAATTACCGCGCTGTTCATGGGCCTTATTGGCATCGTGCAAAACGATATCAAGCGCGTAGTCGCCTATTCGACCCTATCGCAGCTGGGTTATATGACCGTCGCGCTCGGCGCATCCGCATATTCAGCGGCGATATTTCATCTAATGACCCACGCTTTTTTCAAAGCGCTGCTTTTCCTTGGTGCGGGTTCAGTCATCATCGCGATGCACCACGAGCAAGACCTGCGCCGCATGGGCGGCTTGCGCAAATACATGCCAATTACCTTCATTACCGCTTGGGCGGGAACGCTGGCCCTGATGGGCTTCCCTGGCACCAGTGGTTTTTATTCGAAAGACGCCATTTTGATTGCCGTCGAACATGCCGACCGCCCAGGCGCCACCTTTGCGTATTACAGCTTGCTAATCGGCGTGGCGGTGACTGCCTTCTATTCCTTCCGCATGTTGTACCTCGCGTTCCACGGCAAAGAGCGCTTTGGGCATGACCACGCCGGGCATCACGCGCACCACGACGAACACGGCCACGGCGATCACAAACCACACGAAACACCGTGGGTGGTCACTTTGCCGCTCATCTTGCTAGCCATTCCGTCCATTGTGATTGGTGCGCTCGCGGCTGGACCGATGTTATTCGGCCACTTTTTTGACGGCGCGATCTTCTTGGCCGAGGGACGCGAACCGCTAGCCGCAATGGCACAGGAATTCGAACACGGACCCATAGCGTTTGCGCTGCATGGATTCATCACCCTGCCCGTTTGGCTGGCGTTAGCTGGCGCTGGTTTTGCGACCTACATCTACTTGTTCAATCCCAGCTTGGCCGACCGGATTCAGCAAGCGCTGGGGCCAGTCCACCGGATCTTGGAACGCAAATACGGTTTTGATGAGTTCTATCAGGCGGTGTTTGCGCGCGGCAGCGTTCGCTTGGGGCGTTTCTTCTGGCGTGTAGGCGATCAGACCTTGATCGATGGCATGCTGGTCGATGGCGCGGCGAACACGGTGTCGAAACTCGCTTACGCGGTACGCAAACTGCAGTCCGGTTATTTGTATCACTACGCTTTCATGATGATCCTTGGATTGATCGTCATCATTGGCGCGTTTGCGTTGCTGCGGTGATCGCGACAGACCGTCTGCACTGCCTACGCGCACTACCGCATCCACGTCACACATCGACGAGAAATTAAAAAACCATGTTCGCCGACTGGCCTTTACTCTCCTTACTTGTCTGGCTACCGATTGCTGGTGCAGTCGCTGTGCTGATTACCGGAGACCGCAATGCCGGTGCCGCCAAATGGCTGGCCTTGGTGGTTTCATTGGCGACACTAGCCTTGTGCATTCCGTTGTGGGCCAATTTTGACACTGCAACCAGCGCGATGCAATTTGTTGAACGTACGCCTTGGATTAGCTCATTCAAAGTCGAATACCATCTGGGAATCGATGGATTCAGTCTGCCACTCTTGGTGCTGACTTCTATCATTACGGTTTTAGTACTCATCGCCGGCTGGCAAGTTATCGAATACAAACCCAGCCAATACGTCGCCGCATTTCTAGCGCTCGCCGGATTGATGAATGGTGTTTTTGCGGCGCAGGATGCCTTGTTATTCTACGTTTTCTTTGAGGGCATGTTGATACCGATGTTTATTATCATTGGTATCTGGGGTGGCCCACGCCGCGTTTACGCCACGTTGAAGTTTTTTCTGTATACCTTTCTCGGCTCGGTATTCATGTTGCTGGGATTGATTTACCTCTATCTCAAAGGCCAGAGCTTCCAACTGGCAGATATGCAAGCAATGACGCTGAATATGACCGAGCAGACATGGTTGTTTTTTGCCTTTCTGGCCGCATTTGCAGTGAAGATTCCGATGTGGCCGGTGCATACCTGGTTACCAGATGCCCACGTTGAAGCACCGACCGGTGGTTCGATGGTATTGGCCGCGGTAATGTTGAAAGTGGGTGGTTACGGATTCCTGCGCTTTTCGATGCCAATCGCGCCTGATGCGGCAGCCGAATACGCTTGGTTAATCATTACGATGTCCTTGATTGCCGTCGTCTACATTGGTTTCGTGGCGTTGGCACAAGAAGATATGAAAAAACTGATCGCCTATTCGTCGATCAGCCATATGGGATTCGTTACGCTGGGCCTGTTCATTGCATTCGCGTTGGTGCTCGACAAAAACGCCGCCGACAGCGCTGCGTTGGGCGTGCAAGGTGCGATGGTGCAAATGATTTCACATGGGTTCATCTCAGCCGCGATGTTCGGCGCTGTCGGTGTTTTGTATGACCGCATGCATTCGCGACAGATCTCTGATTACGGCGGCGTGGTCAACACGATGCCTTGGTTTGCCACGTTCATGGTGTTTTTTGCGATGGCGAACAGCGGCTTGCCTGGCACCAGCGGTTTTGTCGGTGAATTTATGGTGATTCTAGCCGCGGTGAAGGTGAGCTTGGGCGTGGCGGCGCTGGCTGGGCTCACTTTGATTATTGGCGCTGCCTACACCTTATGGTTGGTTAAGCGCGTCATTTTTGGGGATATCGCCAATAAACACGTAGCTGAGTTGACCGATTTAAACGCGCGCGAGTGGATAGTCATGAGCACACTCGCCTTTTTTGTGTTGCTGATCGGCCTGTGGCCGCAGCCCTTGGTGGATGTCATGCAGACCAGCGTTGAAGCGCTGCTACAGCATATGACCACCAGCAAACTGATCGGCATCTAGGGTTGAGGACGGAAAGACCATGATTCAATCCTGGAACGATTTATTGCCGCTGTTACCCGAGTTATTTTTGCTTGGCATGACCTTGATCATTCTGATCGCCGGGCTTTATATTAGTGAAAAGCGCCGTGGTTTGGTGCATTTTTTGGCCACCTTGACCCTGATTTTTACGGCCATATTGACTCTGCGTGATTTCAATGTAGCAGAGCGCACCGTGGCGCTCGGCGGCATGTTCATTCGAGATGGCGTGGGCGATATTCTAAAATTATTTGTTTATCTGAGTACTGCCATTGTTTTCGTTTATGCGAAGTATTATCTGCGCATTCACAAACTATTTGTTTCAGAGTACTACTCCTTGGCACTGTTTTCAGTGCTTGGTATGTGTATTTTGATCTCCGGCGGCAACCTCCTGACCATTTATTTGGGCTTGGAGTTGATGGCGCTGTCCATTTATTCAATGGTAGCCTTAGATCGCGATTCTCCGGTCGCTTCCGAATCGGCGATGAAGTATTTTGTGCTCGGCTCGCTCGCCTCTGGGCTTCTGCTGTATGGCATGTCGATGCTTTATGGCCTGACTGGCAGCTTGGACTTAGCCGAAATCGCCACGCGATTGGCGTCTGGCGATCAGCCTAAAGTCATACTTGCGTTTGCGGTGGTATTTATTGTAGTTGGCATTGGATTCAAATTCGGCGCAGTACCCTTCCACATGTGGGTGCCGGATGTCTATCAAGGTGCGCCAACCGCAGTAACCCTGTTTTTGGCCGCTGCGCCGAAACTGGCCGCCGTCGGTATGGCTTTCCGTTTACTCAATGAAGGCTTGGAACCTTTGGTTCGCGACTGGTCACAAATGCTCGGCTTCATGGCATTGATGTCACTGATCGTCGGCAACTTAGGCGCAATTGCCCAAACCAATCTGAAACGCATGCTCGCCTATTCGACCATTTCCCACGTCGGGTTTGTGTTACTTGGCATTATGAGCGGCACCAATGATGGTATGGCGGCTGCGATGTTTTATGCGATCACTTATGCGTTGATGACCACCGGTGCGTTCGGCATGATCATCGCCCTTTCGAGTGCCGGTTTCGAGGCCGATCGTATCGAAGATTTCAAGGGTCTGAACCAACGCCACCCTTGGTTTGCCTTTCTGATGCTGTTGATTATGGCTTCGCTCGCCGGCTTGCCACCCTTGGTCGGGTTTTTCTCCAAGCTGTATGTGCTGCAAGCAGCGATTGATGCGGGGTGGATGTGGCTGGCGGTGGTTGCGGTGGTCATGGCCGTGGTAGGTGCGTTTTACTACTTGCGCGTCATCAAGATGATGTACTTCGACGAACCTGAACACGAACACCCGTTTAATGCACCGGGTGATCTGCGTGTCGTGTTAGCCGCAAATGGCTTGCTGCAATTGGTGCTGACGGTGTTCGTTGGATCGCTTACCGCACTGTGTGTCGCAGCTTGGCAGTAATGCCCGCGCTGCGGCCAAGCCGACTGCGGATTAAGTACAGATGGAACGCGTTCAACTGAGCTTTCCAGCAGCCTGTCGGAGTAAGTCCGACAGGCTGCTGGGTTCAAACCCACGAAAAGCGGCACCGCTCTACGGCGCGCGCAGCGGAACAGTCAGTACAAACCGCATGCCAATTCCAGGCTCGCTATGCGCCTCAATGCGTCCACCTAATTTCACCGTGACTAGGTTGTAGACGATGTGCAAGCCCAGACCGCTGCCGCCTTGTGAGCGTCGCGTGGTGTAGAACGGTTCAAATATTCGCGCCAACTCGCCAGCGCCGATACCGTTGCCATTATCTTCAAAACTGATCTTGACATTTTTCTCGTTGCTGAGCGACGCGCTAATTCGCATATTACCGGCACGCAAATCGTCGAATGCGTGCAGTAGCGCGTTTTGAATCATATTGGTCATCACCTGTCCCAATGCGCCAGGAAAGCTATCGAGTTCGATTAGGTCATCACAGTCCAGTTCCAAACTGATTGGACGTCGTTTCCAGGTCAATTCCATACTGCTGACCACGGCACGTAAGCTATCGCGCAAGTTAAAATGGCGCCGATCATCGCTGCTGCGATCTACTGATACCTGCTTGAAACTACGCACTAGCTCTGCCGCTCGGGCTAAGTTTTGATGGATTATTCCGGACGCTTCGCGCGTTGAATCCATAAACGCGGCTAATTCGCTGCGTTGCATACGACCGGATTCCAGCGTTCGCCGTAATTCTTCGCTACGTTCATTCAAATAGGATGACGCAGTTAGTGCGACGCCGAGCGGTGTATTAATTTCATGTGCCACTCCAGCGACCAACTGACCCAAGGATGCCATTTTTTCGCGCGCAACCAGTTCTATTTGGGCGCTGCGTAGCTGTTCCAACGCGACCTCCGCGCCTTCTTTGGCTAAAGTGAGCTCGCCAGTGCGCTGCGCGACAATGCGTTCAAGCTGCTCGGCGCGATGCCGGATACGCCGTGCATTCAGGCGTAAGATAATGATCGACGCCGCGACCAAAATTCCGAACACCGCGCACATGAACCACCACGTTTGCCAATAGGCCGGAATGATGCGCACGGGAATCGCCAATTCATGCGGGGACATATTGCCCGTTCGGCCGCTGCCGCGAATCCGCAACACATAGGATCCCGGACTCAAACTATTGTAACTGGCAACCCGTCGGCTCGCATCGGTAGCTACCCACTGCGAATCGAAACCTTCTAGTTGATATTCGTAGCGATTAAGCTGCGGCGCAGTGAAGTCCAATGCTGAAAATTCGACGCTAAATCCGCGTTGCTCTGGTGAAACTGAGAAACCTTCACCCGCCAAGTTCAACACGACCAGCTCGCTACCGACTTTAGCCTCAGTGACGACCAACTGCGGCTTGAAGTCCCAGCGCCTAAAACGCGTCGGATCGACGACCATGAGTCCTTTGCTGCCACCAAATAGCAGCATTTGATCGCTGGTTTTGGTGTAGGCGCGAAACCACGCGGTGCCAAAATCGGCGCCATCCGCGCGGCCTAATTCATACAAGGAATCAGCGCGCGGATCGTAGACAAAACCCTGACTCCAGATCCGCCCTTGCTGGTCCTCCAATAGGTTGGCGCCAAAAGGCTGACCCGTCTTGCCGAGTCGGCTGCTTACCGGCTCCAGAACAACAGCATCAGGGCCGGACATACGAACGCGATACAAACCAACCGGTGTATCCGCCCACAGCTGTCCGGTGTGATCGACTAATAGGCCAAGCATGCTGAGTTGGCCCAGCCCAGTGCCATCGGCCAAGTTCAGCGCTTTGGCCGATAAGGTGCGCGTGTTTGGCGCCACCGCATACAAGCCGGCTGAGCTACCCACCCAGACTTGGCCATCGGGCGCAAGCTCTAGCGCATTGATATCGATTCGCAGGTTTGCGCCGTCGGTTGCGGTGACGCTGTGTACGATGCCGTCGGACGCGAGCCAGGCCAAACCTGCATCCGTGCCTATCCATAACTCGCCGGCTGGACTGGCTAGCAGTTTGCGCACGTAAACATCAGGTAATCCCTGTTCTACGCCAAAGTGCGCGAAGGACTGGGTTTGGGCGTCAAAGCGATGTAACCCGTCGATACTGCCCACGAAGATGGTACCGTTGGCGGTCTGCGCCAAACTGGAAATCACGCCATTGCGCAGAGACTTGGGATCATCCGGAGCGGGTCTGTAACCCGCAATCACGCCGCGAGTGCGATTCCAAACGTCGACCCCGTTACCACGCGTTCCTACCCAAATGTTGCCGTCTCGCAGTTCCAAAACGCTGCTGATGCTCGGCGAACTCAAAGAATCGGCGCGCGATGGGCTATGGCGGAGCACCGCAATAGCCTCATTGCCGGGGTCGTGGCGTTGCAGTCCGCCGCCATAACCGCCCACCCACACCTGGCCAGAATGGTCACGCAGCATGGTGCGGACTTGATCATGAGCCAGGCTAGACACCACCGACGGGTCAGGACGAATTTGACGCAGCAGGCGCATGTTTTTGGTGTCCACCACGTCGATGCCGCCAAATACACCCAGCCAGAGCAATCCAGGTTTGGGTTCCAGCAGGCTCATGACGGCAGGTTGGATGGCTTTGGTATCCGTACCCACCGGAATGTGCTGCAGCTCGGCGCGCCGCGTATCCAGCGCAAAACTGCCGCTGCGCGCGGTGCCGATGATGATCGACCCGTTGCTCAGTTCAAGCAGGCTCTGCACTTGTTCATCGTGCAAATTGGGACTGTTTTCGTCACTCGCCTCAAAGCGCGAAAACGCATCATCTGGACTACGCCGAAAGCTCAATCCACCCAAACTTCCAACCCAAAGTACACCTTGCGCATCCACCATGAGCGCGGTGATGTGCTCGTCAGCTGCGCTGGTTGAGCTGCCCAGGCGCTGCCGGTGCTGGCGGATTTGACCGGTCCGCGGCTCCCAATAGTCCAAACCTTCGCGGGTGCCAATCCAGATTGCGCCACGTTTATCTTCGGCCAGCGCGCGTACCGTGGCGTTCGATAATCCTGGCAGCTGGCTGTTTGACGCGCGGATACGTTCGATAGCACCGCTGATCGGCTCCACCACCGAAACGCCGTCCGCATTGGTTCCGACCCACAATCTGCCGTCACGGGCGACCAACATCGAACGGACAAAATCGCTCCCGGAACCCAAGGCATCATTGTTAGTGCTTCGGTACGCGCGAAAGCGATAGCCATCGTAACGAATTAAGCCATCAGGTGTGCCTATCCACAAGAACCCGACTTTATCTTGAGCGAGCGCCGACACATTGTTATCAGGAATGGTCTCGGCATCGCCGACCGACTCGAAATAAGGTTCGACTTGGTTAAAGGCGAACGCATCTCTCGTCGTGGCAACGAAGAAAAGAACCAGTATCCAAAGGGCATAGTGCATTAGCCGCATGTTAATGGTCGCCCTAAGCGGGCGCCAGCCGAAATCGACAGGCAAATGTCAATCAGCGATGCGCGTGCGGCTGCGGGGGTTTCAAGCGTGCGACGGACATGCCACGATGTGATGCATGAAATCAAAGGGGGAAACGGCATGCTCAGCACCAATCAATGGGTCGGCGCCGGCTTTGCATTGGCCGTCGTGGTGGGAGCGTTTGCTGGTCAGACTGCCACTGGTTATTCGATTGCCACCGCCGCGGCGACTTTTGGCAGCATGGCGACCGTTTTGGCGCTGGTGTTGTTATGGCAGGGAATGCAGGCGCAAACCCGCGAATTGGCCATGCAACGTGAGGAAATTCGCCTGCAGCGCGAGCAAATGCTGAAAATTGCGCGCCAAACCAGTCGTGGTACCAGTCAAACCGAGCAGATGCCTGACTTTATGTATGGGCTGGATGACCCGCGTTTGTTCTTGCGGCCAGAGAGTTCGATGGGCGATTCGGCCATCGTACTGGTCTTGAAGAACTCCGGCGCGCAAATTTGGGGCGTGTCCATGTACTGGCATTTCCAAGATCGCATGCATTTCATCGACGAAACGCATCCGACCTTGCTGACCGGTGGTGAAATCATCGCGTTCATCCAACGCCATGAACTGCCGGAGCAATTTGGCGTCACGGTGAGCTACACCAAACGCAATGGACAAGAGCAAGAGGAACGTTGGTCGATTACCGAGGACGCGGCCGGTTTTGATTGCACCTACGATGGCAAGGTCAGCGGATCGTCGATTGAGGCAGCGCGCTGAGCTCTACAGCAGCGGCACCAGCCACTGCGCAACGTGGTCGCGAATTTGCCCTTGCACGGCAGCGGTCGGGTGCACTTGGTCTTCTTGGAAATTGCGCAGATCACCGGCGATATTCGCCAACAGAAAAGGCAATAACGGCGCCTTCCGCTGCGCCGCCAAATCGGCATACACCGCTCTGAAGCGGCTTCGATAGGCTTCTCCATAGTTGCCCGGCAGTTCAATTCCGATCAAGCCAACCTTGGCCCCGGCAGCCTGTGCCAACTCAATCATGCGCTGCAAATTGCCGCGCATAGACGAAATCTGCAGACCACGTAGCCCATCATTGGCGCCCAGTTCAATCAATACCCAGGTGGGTCGGTGGGTTAGCAACGCGGCTGGCAAGCGGGTCAGTCCGCCGGCGGTGGTTTCGCCACTGATGCTGGCATTGACGATGCGCCATTGCCCCGGATGACTTTCGGACAGCTTGCGATCCAGCAAATGCACCCAACCTTGATCAATTGGAATGTTGTGCGCCGCGCTCAGGCTGTCGCCCAGCACCAAAATGGTGCTTGGTTGTGCGGCACAGAACATCGAACTGCAACTGTAGATGACCACTGCTAACAGGATTTGCCACATGAGCCTAACCACCGAAGCCGTAATAGATGCGCAGCACATTAGCAAACAGGTGATGACTGCAGCCGGTGAACTCAGTGTGCTGGACTCGATCAACGTTCAGCTGGCAGCGGGCGAATCATTGGCGATCGTCGGTGAATCTGGATCGGGCAAAACCACCCTGCTATCGTTGTTAGCCGGCTTGGATGAACCCACCGCCGGCACCATTCAACTGTTCGGAAAGCCTTTGACAGGGCTCAGCGAAGACGGTCGGGCCGCATTACGACTCGGACGCGTGGGATTTGTGTTTCAGGCCTTTCACTTGCTGCCCAGTTTCACCGCACTGGAGAACGTCGCGGCGCCGTTGGAATTGGCCGGCAGCGCCAACGCTTTGCCCCGCGCGCGCGCCGCGTTGGAGCGCGTGGGCTTGAGTCAGCGACTTGACCACTTACCCAGGCAGCTATCGGGTGGCGAGCAACAGCGCGTCGCGCTGGCGCGTGCTTTTGCGATTGGCCCCAAGTTGTTATTTGCCGACGAACCCACCGGCAATCTGGACCAACTCACCGGGTTACGCATTGCCGATTTGCTGTTTGAGATCAATCGCGATAGTGGCACCAGTTTGGTTTTGGTCACCCACGATCTGCGTTTGGCGGCGCGCTGCCAGAACCAGATTCGACTGGAAGCGGGGCGCCGGGTCGCATGAGTGCCATCCTGACCTTGCTGCGTCATGCGCGGCGTGAGTGGCGCGCTGCCGAGTTAAAACCGGTGCTGGCGGCGTTGTTGGTCGCCGTCGCTGCCGCGACCGGCGTGTTGGCCTTCAGTGATCGTGTGGAGCGCGCGCTGTCGGCGCGCAGTGGCGAACTGATCGGGGGCGACGCGGTGTTATCGTCACGCCAGCCCATCCCAGACACGCTACTCGTCCCGGCGCGCGCCGCTGGGCTGACTACCTCAGCGGTCGTCGCCTTCCCTACGGTGTTGTTTGCCGGTGAAGCCAGCGTGCTGGTCGAGATCAAAGCCGTCGCCGCAGATTATCCGCTGCGCGGCCGGCTGAAGCTCGCACCGGATGCACTCAGCAGCGGCACGCCGGCGGCCGCGCCTGATCCTGGCGATGTGTATCTGGACGGCCGCGCTTTGACGGCGCTCGGCGCGGCGGTGGGCGCGCAAATTGAAATTGGCAACGCCCAACTGCGGATTGCCGGCGTGTTGACCGAAGATCCTGAAGGGGCTGGAAGTTTCCTAACCTTAGCGCCACGCGCTTTATTGCGTGATGTGGACGTCGCGCGCTTAGGCTTGTTGGGCCCGGCCAGTCGGGCGTTTCATCGCATCTTGATCGCCGGAAACGGCGCCAGCGTCGAGCGCTATGCCGACATCGTGAAACCGCAGCTGCAATCGGTGCGACTGACGCTGGCGCGAGATGCCGAGCAACAATTGGCGGAAGTGGCTAGACAAACGCGCGCCTTTTTTGGTTTGGCCGCATTGGCGGTGCTGTGGCTGGCGGCATTGGCGATTGCGCTCACCGCGCGTCGTTATACCGAGGCGCGTCGTGAAGTGGTCGCGCAGTTGCGCTGTTTTGGACTGTCACGCCGCCGCATTTTGCTGCAACTCGGCGCCACCTTGGGTGTGTACGGTTTGCCGGCCATCGCCGCGGGTGTCGCCTTGGGCTATGTGCTGCAGGCATTGATCGCGCTCGGCGTGGGCGCCTTGTTTGCCGAAGCCTTGCCGGCACCGGGGCCAAATGCGGCCATGCTCGGCGCGTTGGTGGGTGTATTGGCCTACTTGAGTTTCACCTTCCCGGCGCTGTCGCGCTTGGTCGCCACCCCGCCGTCAAGCTTGTTACGGCAGAACGACGAAGGGCTGGGCTGGCGCGAATGGCTGGCGTATCCGGTGGCGCTGGGCGTGTTAACGATGGCGGTCTGGCTGCTCACCGGCGAAGGCAAACTGGGACTGATTGCGTTGGCCGGCATGAGCGTTTTGGCACTGGTTCTGGCCTTGGTCATGTGGCTATTGCTGAAAGTGCTGCGCAAACGCACGCCAGGCAGCAGCTTTGTGGTGCGCCAAGCGCTGCGGCAAATCACCGCAAGACCGGCTACCACGCTGCTGTCATCGGTTTCGCTGGCCTTGGCCTTGGCTGCCGTATTGCTGCTCGGCGTGGTCGCTGGCGACTTGGTTAAACAATGGCGTCAAGGTTTGAGTGCTGATACGCCGAATCGTTTTCTGCTCAATATTCTGCCAGAGCAGGTGGAACCGATTCGGACCCGGCTGCAGGCGATCGGCGTTGCCGATCCGATGCTATTTCCGTTCGCAGTGGGGCGCTTAATCGCCATTAACGGTGCAGCCGCCAACGCAGAACGATTCCCCGATCCACGCGCCGGGCGGTTCCTGGATGGCAATCTCAACTTGAGTTGGAGCGAGCAGTTGCCGGAAGCCAACAAGTTGGTCGCCGGGCAATGGTGGGGCGACGGCCCAGAAGTGTCGCTGGCAGAGAACTTTGCCAAAATCTTCAACTTGGGATTGAACGATCAATTGACCATCAGCGTGGGCGATCGGCGTATCGAAGCGCGAGTCAGCAGTATTCGCAGCGTAGATTGGGACTCGTTTCGGGTGAATTTTTTCCTGCTCTACAAACCCTCCACGGTTGGCGACCTGGAAAGTACCTCGGTGACCAGCATTCGTACCGACGCCGATCAAGCGCGCCAATTGGGTCCTTTGCTGCGCGAGTTTCCGAATGTGACGCTGATCGATGTTGACGCGCTGTTGACGCGTATCTTGAACGTGGTCGATGCGGTAATCCGCAGTTTGCAGGCGATTTTCTGGTGTGCGCTGGCGGCGGCGGCCTGCGTATTGCTAGCTGCGTTGGCGGTCAGCGCCGGCGCACGGCGTTTTGAGAGCGCCTTGTGGCGCAGCCTTGGCGCATCCAGGCAAACGCTACAGCGCACGCTGTGGTTGGAAGTTGGCAGCGTTGGTGCCTTGGGCGGTGGCTTTGGTGGACTCGCGGCGCTGATCACCGGTTGGGCTTTGGCCGAGCGCGTTTTTCAAATCAGCTATTCGCCACCCTGGTGGTTAGCATTCGCGGGCGCCGCGCTAGGGGCGGGCTTGTCACTGGCGGCGGGCTGGTTGGTGCTGCGCGGCGTCAGCTCCACACCACCCGCGCAAACCTTGCGCTCCGGGGCAAACTGATGTTTCTAGTCGAGTAGATAAGCCATTGCTGGCTTTCGCTCTCACCAAACATACCGCAAGCAAATGATTTTAATGCATTTTTTTCAGCGTTGATGCGTAGGTCACGTTGGCCGCAGGCCTACTACGCGACATCGGAGCACCGTCACGTAGCCCTGCGGGCAACGTGACCTACGACTTTTTTTCTACCGATCGGAGCGAAAGTCCCACTCAGTTTGATGCGCGAATAAGCGCGCCGGGGCGACCGGGACTCTCACAGATCCGAACGGGCGGATTTCCCGCATCCGGCTCTTCCAAGCAGGTAACCCGGTGAGACCGGGAGCCAGTTATCCGGGTGGGTGACGCGCGGCGGCGAAAGAGCAAAGTGCTGGTCGAGCAGCGCGACGAGTGCGGGCAAGCGGGAGGTCTGACTGCGTCGGCGTAGCGCGCTGATCCATAGCGCTCTGACCGCCGCGCAGACGCGCTCGAGCGCGTCCATGTTGGCGCGGATGCCGTAGTACGCGTAATGCCCGATGAGCTTGGCGCTGAGCGTGGCCCTCGCATGTTGCGCCGCACCACGTTAAATCCTTGGCGCGACTTTGATCAAAGCGTAGTGTCGCTCAAACTTCCATGATCGCGTGTGGCCAACTCGCGGCGTTCCAAAATGAGGCGCCACGCTGACCAACAAGCTTGCCGGCTGCCCGACCATGAGCGCTGGCGACACACCTCACTAGCCAGGGAGACATGCTCATGCCCGCCTACACCACCACCCAAATTCGCAATGTTGCGCTCGTCGGTCACGCCGGCGCCGGCAAAACCGCGTTGTTTGAGGCCCTGTTGTTTGCCGGCGGCACCATCACCGCACAGGGATCGATTGAGCGCGGCAATACAGTATCGGACTACGATCCGATGGAAAAAGAGCGGCAACATTCCATCGGCAGCTCCATTGCATCCATTGATCACAGCGGCATTCACATCAACTTGATCGACACTGCCGGCTATCAGGATTTTCGCGGCAAAACCCTATCGGCACTGGCGGCCGTTGAGACCTGCGCGGTGGTGGTTAATGCCAGCAATGGCATCGAACATTCAACGATACGCATGATGGAATACGCCAAAGCGCGGCGTTTATGCCGATTGCTAGTGGTCAACAAGATGGACCATCACGAAGCCGACCTGGAAATGCTGGTTGAACAACTGCGCGAAACCTTCGGCAACGAATGCCTGCCGATTAATTTGCCAGCGAAAGGTCGCTCGACCGTCGTCGATTGTTTTTTCACGCCCCACGGCGATGCGGATTTCTCCAGTGTGGCGCAAGCCCACCAACGCATCATTGATCAGGTTGTTGAAATTAACGAAGACGTCATGGGTCACTATTTGGAGGAAGGCGAAGCCGGATTGTCAGGCCAAGAATTACACGACGCCTTTGAGCAGTGCTTGCGGGAAGGACATTTGGTGCCGATCTGTTTTGTTTCGGCTCGCAATGGTGCGGGTGTCAAAGAACTGCTCGATTTGTTTGAACGCCTGATGCCCAACCCCGCCGAGGCCAATCCGCCGCTGTTCATCAAAGGCAGTGGCGCCGATGCGCAAGCCTATGAAACCCAACCCGATGCTAGCAAACATGTGGTGGCGGACGTTTTCAAAATTATCAACGATCCTTTTGTCGGTAAATTGAGTGTTTTTCGGGTCTACCAAGGCACCGTTCGTAAAGACACACAGTTATTGATCGACGATGGCAAAAAACCATTCAAAGTCGGCCATTTGTTCAAATTAAAAGGCAAAGAACACGTCGAAATAGAAGATGCCATTCCAGGTGATATCGCCGCTGTGGCAAAAGTCGAAGATATTCACTTCGATGCGGTGCTGCACGATAGTCACGACGAAGATCAGATTCACCTGAAACCCATCAATTTTCCAGTGCCGATGTTTGGCTTGGCCATTCAACCGGCGACCCGCGGGCAGGAGCAAAAATTAGCCAATGCGCTGCACAAAATGGCCGAGGAAGATCCGTGTTTCCGGATCGAACACCATATGGAACTCAACGAAACGGTGATCCGCGGTCTGGGCGACTTGCATTTGCGCGTGATGTTGGAGCGCATGAAAGAGCGTTATGGCGTGGACGTAAGCACCCGGCCGCCGCGTATTGCTTATCGCGAGACGATTTCAGCGAATGCGGATGGTCATTATCGTCACAAAAAACAAACCGGTGGCGCCGGCCAGTTTGGCGAGGTGTATTTGCGGGTGGAACCGCTGCAACGCGGCGGCGGATTTGAATTTGTCAACGAGGTAAAAGGCGGCACCATTCCTGGCCAATATATCCCAGCGATTGAAAAAGGCGTGCGCCAAGCGCTGGAACACGGTGCGCTGGCCGGTTACCAGATTCACGATGTGCGGGTCATCGTGTATGACGGCAAACACCACGCAGTGGATTCCAAAGAAGTGGCTTTTGTCAGCGCCGGCAAAAAGGCTTTTATCGATGCCATCGCCAACGCGCGGCCGCTGTTACTGGAACCCATCGTCAACCTAGACGTCACCGTGCCGGCCGAACACGTTGGCGATATCACCAGCGGGTTGTCAACCAAACGTGGGCGCATCAACGGCACGGATTCGATGCGCGGTGGCGAGTTGATCATCAAGGCGCAAGCGCCACTCGCCGAGATCGCCGAATACAGCAATGAACTCAAAGCATTAACCGCCGGCCGCGGCCGCTACAGCATCGAACTCAGCCATTACGAGGCGGTGCCCGCCAACGTGCAGCGCCAGTTGGTTGAGGCGTACATGCCTAAGCATGAAGAGGACTAGGCAAAACCATATTTAACTGAGAACACTAGTTCTATTACTAGTCCGGGCGTGGAAAGCAGAGTTCGCTGTTTTGACTTATCTGGTTTCTATATCAAAGCCCTAAGCTCTCCTTTGGCAGCGGACTAGGTAAGCTCGCGCGGCATGCACCGATCCCGGATATTTCATAATTTGTACGCACCCTCGCTAGTCTATTGGCCAGCGCGGGTTAAGGTAGCCTTAGAGCGCAAATGACATTCAGTCCCAAACCAATAGGCAGCGAGAGCTCACGCAGCACGCCCAATTGCGCAGAGGCGTATAGCTTCTTGCATCCCGGCAAGCGTTACCGCGTAATAAGGAAATTCACAGACTACGACCAACACGTTCATCCGGAAGGGGAATCGTGGTCATTTTTGGGCTACTCCTTTTCGCCATATGACGATGGAATGTCTTTCTTCGTCTCTTTCGACGATCGGCAGGAATGGCATATTCGGCTCCAATGGCGGCCAGAGGGACAAGGAGATGTGTTGGACAACTTGGCGGAGTACATCAGTGCGCTCTAAGCACTCAGCCAATCAATCAAATAGGTGCGCAATTCAGCGTGAGAGCACATGTCATTAGCCTGCGCAGATTCACGGGAAGGACCTGATGCTATTCCTCTAAAACAGGTTATTGCGGCCTTAGGCGTCAAATGCAAATATGACCAATGTGCTATTTATCTGTAGTCAAAACCGGCTCCGTAGTCCGACCGCGGAGCAGGTGTTTGCAACTAGTGCGGGTATTGAGGTGGCATCGGCGGGGCTCAATAATGATGCAGAAAACCCGGTCACCCCGGAGTTATTGCGTTGGAGCCAGGTCATTTTCGTGATGGAAAAAGCGCACCGCAGCAAACTTGCAAAAAAGTTCAAATCGAGCCTGAGCGGCAAGCGAGTCATCTGTTTGGACATACCGGATGAGTATGAGTTTATGGATCCAGACCTTGTTCGACTGTTAAAAGCGAAAGTGCCTAAGCATCTTCGTCTTGGGTGAGCTCGCATGGTGCGGGCGCCCCTAATGCCGTTAAGTTAATCCCGAATCCTCGCCAGGCTCGTCTTTGCGAGATCTTCGGCGCGGCGACGGCTGTGGCAACCCAGGGACGTTGGTGGCTTAAGCGAACGTCTCTGGATTGCCGCGCTCGCCTTAGGCTCCCTTGCAAAGACGAGTCTGGTGGGTTCATCCGAGTGCATTTTCGGGCTGAAAAAGGACGCTCGCAATGACGAATCAATGAGCCGGGCAGGCCCCGCTCGCACCCCCGATAAAACCCGGTTGTGCCGCCATTAGCGACCTGCGCGCTAGACTGGCGGCTTCCGCTACTGCCGAGGTGTTCGATGCGCACGTTTTTCATCGTTTGGCTGGCCGCATTGGCGCTGAGTTCCGGCGGTTGGGCGGCCGAAGACACCATTTATCGATGTCGCGATGCGGCGGGTGTCGCCGTTTACAGCGATAAGCCGTGTGCGGCGGCTAAAGATATGCAGCAGATCAGCATCGCGCCGCCGCCACTGGCCGATATCAGCGATGTGAAGCCCTTATGTGCGAGCGAGAGCGGGGCGCGCTCGGACCTGAAGAGTCTGGATCGCGGCACCTTGGCAAAATTGACCGCGCCGCAACGGCACAGTGTCAACGAAGTCTTGGCCGACTACGCGCGCGATGGCGCCCGCTCCGGCGCGCGCTGGGGGCGCGGGCCAGATCAGTCCGTGCACCTGTGTCTGCCCACCTTTGCCAATGAAATCGTCGAATACGTTGCGGTGAGCGACGGCAAACTGATCCAAATGCGCGGCGGCATGGTGTCCTATCGGAATGATCCAGATACGCCAGGCGCGCTACTCGAACGCTGCGCGCAGACCTGGAAACAATGCATAGAGGTGCCCGATGCCAATCCTGATTCCTGTGTCGCACAAATTCCCACCTGCCCCGAATCGGAACCTTGGAAAGGCGGCCGCAACTGTTGCCCACTGCAATGCAAAACCACCTACCACGCAGCGCGCGTAGCAGGTGTTCCCGGCAGTGCTGCCTTCTTGAGCGCCTTGTACGAATCGCCCAGCTGCATTCCTGGCATTACGCCGACCATACGTAACAAATGAGTCGCCAGCTCTGAGCTAGCCGGGAGATTGCGCAGAAGAACGCCTGGCTTGCACTTTCGATAGCAGTTGCAACAGCATCGCGGGCTCTGAAAATGCCGGGGATGATGGATGACACGCTTTGACTACGCTGGACGGACCGCTTTAATTACCGGCGGCGCGGGTGGCATTGGCTGTGCTACTGCACTGGCTTTTGCGCAGGCGGGCGCTAACGTCGTGGTTGCCGATATCAGCAGCAGCGGTGCAGAAGTCGCAGAACGTATCGTTGCAGCTGGCGGCGTGGCGAGTTTTGTACGCTGTGATGTCACCCAGATCGCTCAAGTGACCGCGCTGGTTGAGCACTGCGTGCAAAATTATGGCGCGCTGGATTTCGCATTCAACAACGCGGGCATCGAAGAAGAAAATGCGCGCTTGGCAGATTCTGACGAGGCCTTGTTTGATCGCATGATGGCGATTAACGTCAAAGGCGTTTGGGCTTGCATGCGCGCGCAATTGCGCGTCATGCAAGCGCAAGCTCGCGGCGTCATCGTCAATACCGCATCAGTAGCCGGCTTGGTGGGGGCGCCAAAACACGCGATTTACGGTGCCAGCAAACACGCGGTGATTGGGCTAACCAAAAGCGCCGCGGCCGAGTATGGCCGCGCCGGCATCCGTATCAATGCGCTGTGTCCGGGTGTCATTCGCACCGCAATGTTCGAACGTGTGGTGCAACAAGGATTGGCCGATGAGCAAGGTATCCGGCGCCTGCATCCGATCGGCCGAATCGGCGAAGTCGAAGAAATCGCCGGCACGGTGCTGTGGATGTGTTCCGAACAAGCCGGTTTTATGACTGGCCACGCGCTGGCTGTCGATGGTGGCTACACCGCCGTTTAGCCTGGCCCGCGCGCACAAGCGGCCGGGCGGTGTAGCCTACGCGGCCTGTGTTGACTAGCTTGGCTGCCCATGAGCATCTTGAAGCCCCGCACCCCCGCCGGCACGATGGAATTGCTGCCGCTGGATCAGATCGCTTTTCAGGATCTGCTGGATACCATTCGTCGTAACTACGAACGTTTTGGTTTTTTGCCGGTGGAAACGCCGGTATTTGAACAAACCGAGATTTTGCTCACCAAAAGTGGCGGCGAAACTGAACGCCAAGTGTATTTGGTGCAATCCACTGGCAGTTTGAAACAAGGTGATGCGCCGGAACTCGCGCTGCGCTTTGATTTGACCGTGCCGCTGGCGCGTTACGTGGCCGAGCACGAGCACGCTTTGAGTTTCCCGTTCCGACGCTATCAAATGCAGCGCGTGTATCGCGGCGAAAGCGCTCAGCGTGGTCGGTTCCGCGAATTTTATCAATGTGACATCGACATTATCGGCAAGGATGATCTGTCGATTCGTTACGATGCCGAAGTGGTCGCGGTGATTGCCAGCGTATTTCGCGAGCTGACTGTCGGTCCTTTTGTTATTCAGCTGAATAATCGCAAATTGATGCGCGGCTTTTTTGAGCGTGCAGGCGTGGTGGACGCCGACCAGCAAATGTGGGTGCTGCGCGAGGTCGATAAGCTGGATAAACGCGGCATCGATTATGTGCGGAACAGTTTAACCGGCGCCGCTTTTGGTCTGGCCACCGAGCGTGTTGAAGAAATCCTGACTTTCGTCGGCCTGCGCTCGAATAATCACGCGCATGCGCTTGAATTACTGGCAGCCATGGGTGGTGGCAACGCACAATTGGAAGCCGGCGTTGCGGAATTAACCGAAGTACTCAATTTGGTCAAAGGCTTTGGGGTCGCAGAAAGTCATTATGCCTTGAACTTCTCTATTGCGCGCGGGTTAGATTATTATACCGGCACCGTGTACGAAACGGTGTTAACCGATCACCCGCACATTGGCAGCGTATGCTCCGGCGGGCGTTATGAAAATCTCGCCAGTCATTATACGAAGTCGCGCTTACCGGGTGTGGGTATTTCGATTGGCGCAACGCGTTTGTATTATCAATTGCGCGAGGCCGGTTTGATTGGCACCGCTGAAAGCACGGTGCAGGTGTTGGTCACGCAGATGGACGCCGCGCTAATGCCAATCTATTTGGAAATCACCACCCTGCTGCGCAATGCCGGCATTAATACGGAACTGGTGCTGGATTCCGCCAAACTCGGCAAACAGTTGAAATACGCCGATAAAGCCGGCATTCGATTCGCCGTCATCGTCGGCGAAAATGAGCTAGCCAAGGCGGCCGTGATGATCAAGGACTTGGTTAAACAAGAGCAGTTCGAAGTACCACGAGCGGAGTTGATTGCGGTATTGCGCGTGGAAATCGAACAAGCCGAGGCTTTGGGTGAACTCAAGCGCCGCGGGCGCAAGGTGGACTCGTTGTCATGAGCAGCAATCGCAGCTCCAGTGAAGCAACTCGGCCGATAGACCTTGACGGGCGCCGTTTGAGCATTGAGTCGGTGCTGGATATCGCAGCGCGACGACGGCCGATTAGATTGTCGAAAGCTGCGCTTAAACGCGTGCAACTGAGCGCCGATTTTCTTGCCAAAGAACTGAAACGAGGCGAACCGATTTATGGCGTGACCACCGGTTTTGGTTCTAACGCGGATCGTTTGCTGGAAAGCAGCCGTGGGCGCACGCGGCCTGGTGATGAGTTGCCGATCATTGCCGAGCTGCAGCGCAATCTGATCATCAGTCACGCCGTGTGTGTGGGCATTCCGCTGCCACTCGATCTGGTACGCGCGATGCTCGCCATCCGCATCAATACGCTGCTGCAAGGGCACTCGGGCGTGCGCGTGGTCACCCTCGAACGCTTGCGCGATTTATTGCAATTGGATCTGATTCCCGTCGTGCCCGAAAAAGGTTCGGTGGGCGCCAGCGGCGATTTGGCGCCACTGTCACATCTGGCGCTGGCGGTGATCGGCGAAGGCGATGTTTTCGAAAACGGCGAACGCGTGCGCGCTGCTGACGCTCTGGCGCGCGCCGGCCTGGAACCGCTCACGCTGTCGTTCAAAGAAGGTTTGGCGCTGAATAACGGCACCGGGCAAATGCTGGCCTCCGCCATTTTGGCGCTCGGCCGCTTGCAAGACTTGGTCAAACTGGCCGATATCAATGCCGCAGTTGCGCTGGAAGCGTTCTGTGGGCGTTCGGCGGCTTTTGACGAACGCGTGCACGATCTGCGCCCGCATCCTGGGCAGATCGCCTCCGCCGCTAATATTCGGCGGCTGATCGAAGGCTCCAAACTGGTCGATATTCCGTATCACCGTGTACCGCGCTTCTATCCGTGGTCGGCACAGGCTTGGACCGGCGCCGGTGACGATCGACGCACTTTCGATTTGCGCTGGGATTACGTCACCAAGGTCGAACGCGGTGGACGGCCGCGCAACGATCAGCGCCATCTGCCCTTCCGCGGTGGCAAAAAGGTGCAACCGCAGGATGCCTACTCACTGCGTTGCGTGCCGCAGGTGCACGGCGCGGTCAAGGATACGGTGACCCGCGTGCGCGAAATCGTCGAAATCGAGCTCAACTCGGTCACCGACAACCCGTTGATTTTCCCCGAATCCGAAGAACATCAAGACCACGTGGTGTCCGCCGGTAACTTCCATGGCATGCCGATCGCGCTCGGTTTGACGCAACTGAAATGTTGCATTCCGGTATTGGCGTCGATTAGCGAACGCCGGCTGGCCAAACTGCTTGATCCGGCTACCAACGACGGCCTGCCGCCGTTTTTGATTGGCAACGAAGATGGCACCGATTCTGGCCACATGATTCTGCAATACACCGCCGCGGCCTTGGTCAACGAATTGGCCACCAAGGCGCATCCGGCCACGGTGTATTCGATACCGACTAGCGCAAATTCTGAAGATCATGTGTCGATGGGCGCCACCGAAGGGCGCCATGTGCTCGAAATGCTCGGTGATTTAGAGAAAGTTCTGGCGCTGGAACTGCTGGTGGTCAGCCAGGCGCTGGAGTTTAGGCTGCAAATTCTGGCGGCCAGTTACACCTTGGCGACCAGTCTGGGTGTGCAAGCGCTGCGTTCCAAATTGCGCAATCTCTCGCAAGTGAGCGGCGACGAAACGATGGTCCTAGCCGAAGACGTCAAACGTTTGCAGGCGGATCTCAAACACCTGAAAGACGCCCATCCAGGCGATGCGAGTCGCGCCGTGCTGGATTTGGTGCGCAATCGTGGCATCGAGTTTTTGGCGCGCGATCGATTATTGTCGCCCGATATTGAACTGGCGATCCAATTGGTGGAATCAGGGGAAGTGGTGCGCACGGTGGAAGCGACCTTGGGCGCAGCGCTGGCCTGAGCTGTACGCCGACCAACTTTGCTGGATATCTGACGCGCGGCTCCACCTTCGTCTGGATATACTCCGCGCCCATCTTCCCTGCCCGCCCTGTCATTTGGCGACGCGCTTTCGCGCATTGCCCAAATCGCTTGTGCCACCCGAGCCCCATGATCGAAAAGCTGCGCAACATCGCCATCATCGCCCACGTCGACCACGGTAAAACGACCCTGGTTGATCAATTACTTAAACAGTCTGGCACCTGGGGCGATCGCGCCGTGGTTCCGGACCGCGTCATGGACAGCAACGATCTGGAAAAGGAGCGTGGCATCACGATCCTGGCCAAGAACACGGCAATCCGCTGGAATGATTGGCGCATCAATATCGTCGACACGCCCGGACACGCTGATTTTGGCGGTGAAGTTGAACGCGTGTTGAGCATGGTCGATTCCGTATTGCTGGTGGTGGATGCGCTGGACGGCCCAATGCCGCAGACGCGTTTTGTCACCCAGAAGGCCTTCCAGAAGGGCCTGCACCCGATCGTAGTGATCAATAAGATCGACCGTTACGGCGCACGGCCGGATTGGGTGGTCGATCAAACCTTTGATTTGTTTGATCGTTTGGGCGCCACCGAAGAACAACTGGATTTTCCAGTTATCTACACCTCGGCGCTAAATGGTTACGCGAGCCTGGATTCCAACGCTCGCGAAGGCAATATGGACCCCTTGTTCAAGATCATCACCGAGCGCGTTCCCGCGCCAGCGGTTGATCCAGAAGGCCCGTTTCAGATGCAGATCAGCCAGCTGGCGTTTTCCAGTTATGTCGGCCTGATTGGCATCGGTCGCATCCAACGTGGACGCGCGCGCACCAATATGCCGGTTGTGGCAATCGACCGCGAAGGCAAAAAGCGCCAAGGCCGCATCCTGCAAGTGCTCGGCTTCCTTGGTTTGGAGCGCATGGAGGTGCCGGAAGCCTCGGCGGGCGATATCGTCGCGATTACCGGTGTTGACGGCATCTCTATTTCCGACACCTTGTGCGCGCCGGATTTCCCGGATGCGCTGCCGACGCTGACCGTGGATGAACCGACCATCAGCATGTTCTTCTGCGTTAACTCCTCGCCGTTCGCCGGCAAGGATGGCAAGTTCCTGACCAGCCGCCAGATTCGCGACCGTTTGAAGCGCGAATTAATGCACAACGTCGCAATGCGCGTGGAAGACACCGAAGACGCCGACAAATTCCGTGTCGCCGGCCGCGGTGAGTTGCATCTGTCGATCCTGATCGAAACCATGCGCCGCGAAGGCTATGAGTTGGCGGTGTCGCGCCCGGAAGTGATCGTCAAAGAAATCGATGGGCAGATGATGGAGCCCTACGAATTGTTGGTGATTGATCTGGAAGAGCAATACCAAGGCGGTGTAATGGAGCGCCTGGGTATTCGTCGCGCTGAAATTCGCAATATGGAACCGGATGGCAAAGGTCGCACGCGCCTGGAATTTATGATTCCGTCGCGCGGTTTAATCGGTTTCCAAACTGAATTCCGCACGCTCACCGCTGGCACCGGATTGATGTTCCATACCTTCGAGCATTATGGCCCGCAGGTGAAAGGTGCGATCGCCAAGCGCCAGAATGGCGTGATGATCAGTAATGGAACCGGCTCGTCGCCCGCCTACGCGCAATACGCCATGCAAGAACGTGGTCGTTTGTTGATTCCAGAAGGCGCGGAAATTTACGAGGGCCAAATCGTCGGTATTCATGCCAAAGACAACGACCTCACCGTCAATGCGCTGCGTGCCAAACAATTGACCAACTTCCGCGCTTCCGGCAAAGACGACAATTTGATGTTGACGCCGCCGGTGAAGTTTTCGCTGGAACAAGCACTGGAGTTCATCGAAGACGACGAATTGGTCGAGGTCACGCCGCACGCGGTGCGTTTGCGCAAGAAGCAGCTGACCGAAAACGATCGCAAACAGGCGATGCGCAAAGGCAATTAACCTAGGTTTGGGGCGTTTGCCACAGCATGAGCGATTTGTTGCACGCGCTGCTATTACCGAAGCTGGGTGTGCGGGGCGCCGCCGTGCGCCTAGGCGCTGGTTATCGGGACATCCTCACCCACCAAGCTTACCCGGCTGCGGTGGGGCGTTGGCTGGGTGAGGCCCTGGCGGCGTCCGCGCTGTTGCAAACCGGCATCAAGTTCAAAGGCCGCTTGTCCTTGCAATTGCAGGGCGGCCCATCACTCAAATTGTTGTACGTAGAGAGCACCAGCGACGGTGATTTGCGCGGCATCGCACGCATGAGCGATGCCGATTTGACCGATGATTTTGCCACTGCCGCCAGTGGCGCGGTGTTGGCAATCACTTTGGAACCGCACCGCGGGGAGCGCTATCAGGGCATTGTGCCGCTGCTCGGCGATAGCTTGGCCGATACGCTGGAAGGCTATTTTGCGCAGAGCGAACAATTGCCAACGCGTTTGCTGCTGGCCGGCGACGGCGATCACGCCGCCGGTCTGTTGTTACAGCGACTGCCGAGCGAGGGCGGTCTTGCACAGCCGCTAGACCCGGACGGCTGGAACCGCGCTTTGCATTTACTCGCCACCGTTACCCCCGCTGAGTTACTGAACACGCCGAGCGAACTGCTGCTGCACCGGCTATTTCACGATGTGGAATGCAGCAGCCGCGATCCCCTGCCCTTGCATGTGCGCTGCCGCTGTTCGCGCGACAAAGTAGCCGATGTGTTACGGCGCATTGGTCGCGACGACGCTTTTGCCGCAACGCACGAACTGGGCCACGCACAGATTATTTGCGAGTTCTGCGGCAAGGTTTATCGCTTCGATCCCATTGAGATCGAACAATTGTTTCAGCCGATCGTCGCGCCTGCCCCACGCTTGCAGTAGTGGGTGAACGAGTCAAATTGCTGACAAAATCAGAAGAATCAGAGTGCTATGGGTGATTAGAAGCGGTCACTAACCCGGCCCGCGGCCCAGGTCAACGGTCAACTGAGGTTTCTAGGTTTAATGACAAACGTCTACCAATTTACGCGCGCCATCACCCGCGCTCCAAGCAGCAGCAGTGCGCATGGTCTGCGTGCGGTAGATCGTGGCGCGCCCGATTTGGCGCGCATGCAGAGCGCGCACGCTGCGTACGTCACCCATTTGCGGGCAGCCGGTTTGCAGGTGACCGAGTTGCCGGCGCTGGAAGAATTCCCCGATTCGGTGTTCGTCGAAGACACTGCGCTGTGTTTGCCGCAAGGCGCAATCCTATTGCGAATCGGCGCGCCAACGCGGTCTGGCGAAGTGGCTGCGATGGCATCGACCCTACATTCCCTGTACGACTCGGTACTGCACATAGAGGGCCCAGGTTTCATCGACGGCGGCGATATCCTGTGCAGGGGGCGCGACATTCTGGTCGGTCTATCGGCGCGTACCGATGCCGCCGGCGTAGCGGAACTTGCCCGAAAAGTGGCGCCCTGGGGCCATGTGGTGCGCGAAGTGATTACACCGCCGGGTGTTTTGCATTTCAAAACCGATTGTTCATTGCTGGATTCCAACACCATTTTGTCGACGCCGCGATTGGCTGCCAGTGGCTGCTTCCAGGATTGCCGGGTCATCTTGACCGGCGACGGTGAAGAGGCTGCCGCGAACGCCATTCGAGTCAATGACTGGGTATTGATGGCAGCAGGCTTCCCGGTCACAGCTTTGAGGCTGCGCGAAGCCGGCTACTCGGTGCAGAAAATTGATAACAGCGAATGCGCCAAATTGGATGGCGGCCTGTCCTGTTTATCGCTGCGGTTTTGATTAGTGTGAAGCTCGCCAAGACCAAGCTGCAGCTATGTGGGTTGTCGCACGCAGCATCAATGCGACGGGGAGTAGGCTCTCCATTGCACATCACTTTGAGGATTCATCATGACATCTCGCATCTCTAGCTTCGTTCTCGCCGGCGTCCTGACACTTGCTGGTATCGGTCTAGGCAATGACGCCGTCGCCCAGCGCTATCAGGACCAATACAACTCTCGCTACGATGATCGCCGCGAGGTTTGCGACTACTGCGGCACCGTGCGCAGCATCTCGCGGATCAACCGCAACAGTCGCAACACCGGCGCCACCGTGTTGGGCGCCCTGATCGGTGGAGCGGTTGGTAACCAAGTAGGTGGCGGTGACGGTCGCAAAGTCGCTACGGTGGCTGGCGCGGTCGCCGGCGGCGTGATCGCCAACAAGGCCACACGCGACGACCGCCGCCGGACTTATTACCGAATCAGCGTGCGCATGGACAATGGTCGGGTTTATAACTTTGACCAAGGCAGCGCTCAGGGTCTGCGTGCTGGTCGCCGCGTTGAGATTCAAGACGGCGTGGTCTATAGCGCTCGCTGAGAACTTTACCCCGGCAATCCGACGCCAACAGCGTCCGCACATCCCGGTCTGGCGGCACAGCCGCCAGACCATTGTCCTACGGTCTTAACAAACTGCCGAAGTTCAAATAGACCGAACTGGCACCGGAGTTGGCCAGCCCGTAGCCTACAAAAATAGGACCGACGGGTGAATCTACGCCAACAAACAGGCTGGAACCGTAAATCAAATCCTGCAAACCGAACATGGCACCGCGCTGCTGGTAAACCTGTCCTACCTCCAAGCTGGCACCGACGAATGCCGGGTATGAAAACAGGACCCCCTCGTCGCCAAGTCGGCGGTACACAACCGCGCGCAGTAGTAGGCTGTGTTCGCCCAATAGCTCGCGCTCACCATAACCCGATAAATTGCTAAAGCCACCGAGCGGCGCCAACGCATCCAAGAGACCCGGGCTACCCCAACTGGTTTGCGCATGTGCACCAAACAGCACATGGTTGACGTCAACGCTGAGCGCCTTATCCCAACTAATTTGCGCGACTTGGCCGGCGCCATCGGCGCTCAACAGATCCAAATCGGTGTACATCAACAACTCAGTGCGGCTGCCGTTACTTGGGAAATTGGCATCGTCCAGCGTGTCACGCGTTAATCCGAAACGGGCTCCGCCGGTCTCTGAGCGATACCCCCCACTCAAACGCGTTTCATTCCGCGACGAAGCGCTGCCGTGGGTGCGTAGCAAACCGCCAAAAATGCGCATGCTTCCGGCAAATTCATAACCCATATCGACTCCAATTGTCCCACGTCGCAGGCGATGGGCGCGCAGGGCTTGATCATTGAAGCGCAAGGGCTGATCGAAAGCGCGATATTCAATATACGGCGCTATATCAAACTGGCCGCGCGCGCCGAAGGGCTGGAAATACTCGCTGCGCAACCCAGTGACTCGACCCATATCCAAACGCGAACGCCATTCCGCGCCGTATCGGTTGAGGCCGGTTTTGGTGTATTCAATGCCCAACTGGTAGTTATTATTCCCTTCGAAATCATCACTCAGTTGCAAACCAAAGGTGATGAAATTTGGCCCCCAACTTTTATCGACTGGCGTGACTTCAATGCCTGTCCTCCCGTCATCTTCGACCGGACGCCAATCGATGCGTTCGTAATTGCCCAAACCAAATGCGCCGCCGATGGATTTTTCCAGTATGGCGACGTCTAAAGGCGCGCCCACGAAGTTATCCAAACGACGTTCAACAAAACCTGAGGTTTTGCTGCGCTCGGTCAGTACGTCAATAAAGCTCACCAAAGGCGGATCCAGCGCGACGCGTCGATGTTGCTCTCTCCAGCGCCGGTATACTTCTGGCGAAACCGCAAACTGGCGCAAACGATCAATCTGTAACTGCGCGGCGGCCTCGCCCGACGCAATCGCTTCGCTGGACCGGTCAAAATCCGCGACGCCAATGTCACCCAATTGCGGTAATAGGATCACGTCTTCCGACGCCATTTTCTGCAGCAGCTGTGCGGTGCGCTGACGCATTAGTACATCCAACATTTGCATGGTGATCGCAAAGGGTGAATCCATCGACAGCTGCGTCGCAGGCACCGTACCGATATCAACCACGATCAAACGATCGGCGCCCATCGCTTGCGCCACATCCACCGGCACGTTATTAACCAAACCACCATCGACCAGTAATCGTCCATCTACGCGGGTCGGTGCAAAAGCCGCCGGCACCGACATACTGGCGCGAATAGCCAAGCCCAGATCGCCGTCTTTGAATAACACTTGCTCACCACTCACAAGGTCAGTGGCTACCGCGCGAAAGGCAATGGGCAAAGCGTCAAAATTGGGCACCTTCCAGGTATGCAAAGTCAGCCTGCGCAATAACAACAATAGTTTCTGCCCTTGGACAACACCACGCGGCCATTGAATAGCGCCATCACGTAAGCCGAAACGAAAATTGATCAAATAACGCAGCGTCTCGTTTTTGCGGCGCATTGGAAAATCGCTGCGCGGCGGATCATCGTTAAGTACGTCTTTCCAATCGATGGTATAGAGGATTTGCTCAATCTCATCTGCCGAATAACCTGAGGCATACAAACCGCCAGCCACCGAACCCATACTGGTGCCAGCAATTTTGCAAATAGGGATGCGCTCACGCTCCAGCACTTTAAGCACGCCAATGTGCGCAACGCCGCGCGCACCACCACCGCCCAACACCAAACCAATGCACTGAGCGCCGGGCTTGGCATGGGCAACGCTCGCGCAGCTCAGCGCAACAATGAGTAATTTCGATAGAAAGTGGCGCACATCAAGCTCTCAAAAAACCGGTCGCGCGACGCTAGACCTCCAACACGTCGGAGTCGGTCTGCTGGCGCACCCTGCACCGAAGTCCGGATCGCGAGCAAGCTTCAAGGAGAGGCACGCGTGAACCCACCCGAATGCGTCTGGTCAGCGCCGGGCAGGCCTCGCAATGACGTCGCTTGGCAGCCCACAGCAGTTTGGCTAGCACTCGGCGGCGCGAGCGAAGCTACTCGTGCAGGCCGGTTAGCGCTAAAGTAGGCATCCGCAGCACGCTAGGGTAAGTCCTATGAGTCGAATCGATTTCACCATTGGCGAGCGCGCATCGCTGTCGAGGACCATTAGCCTCGAAGACATCCTGCAAATGGCCGCCATTACCGGCGACTTTAATCCGGTGCATATGGACGAAGAATATGCGGCGAGCAGCCGCTTTCACGGCCGAATTGCCCATGGCGTATTTAGTGTGGGCCTCGTTTCTGCGGTGCTAGGCATGCAATTACCCGGCCCTGGTGCGATTTATCTTAAACAGAGTTTGGATTTTCTTTACCCGGTGCGCCCGGCAGACACTTTAACCGCCGAAGTCATCGTCAGCGCCTGGCGACCGGAAAAACGCATTATCAGTTTGATCACCCGCGTTAGCAATCAAGAAGGTAAGGATGTCGCCAAGGGCGAATCGCTATTGCTGGTGAATTGAACTGCGCTAAGCGCGTTACCCAATCTGACCTAAGCGGGGTTTTCGTGAGTGGAGCTTATTCAAGCAAGCTCCGCTCTCCACTCTCACCAAAAAACGATGTAACTAGTTTATTATAAATACTTTAATTGTTGCAAAAATTCGTTAATTTACAGGCGCCACGCAGTTTCATCCGCGAATAAGCGCACCAACAGGGCCGACTAGGACTCTGCAAAGGGCGTGCGCGGTTCAAGGGCTTTTGTCCTCAATCGCAGGAAATGCTGAGAACCGGCTTTATCCTAGCCCTTTCGTTTGCACGATGTCAGCGACCGCTTGCGGGTAACTGAACAAAAAGCCCTGCCCCAACTTGCAACCCATTGCTTGCAGGGCTTCGCATTGCGCTGGCGTTTCAATGCCCTCGCCGATGACTTCCAGCTTTAGGGAAGCTGCTAATGCGTGAATGGCACGCACCACCGGGACGCTGCCACCTTCTTCGCCGGGGCGCAGATCCGAAACAAAAGAACGGTCGATTTTTAATGAGTGAATCGGAAAACGGTGCAAATAGCTGAGCGACGAATAGCCGGTGCCAAAATCATCGAGCTGCACCAAGACGCCCTTTTCGCGCAAACGCTCTAGCAAACGGCGCACTTGATCGGGATTTTCCAACAAGGCACCTTCGGTGACTTCCAGTCGCACGCGGCGCGGATCCAGGTCATGTGCGCCGATGACCCGCAACACGCTCTCGTCGAAATTGGCAGCACGTAATTGTCGTGCGGACACATTGATGCTGATGTAGGCATCGGCCTCGGGTAAATGCTGCGCATCTCGGCATGACAGCGCGAACATTTGCCAATCAATCTGCTCAATCAAACCATTGTCTTCAGCGACATTGAGGAACTCGCCTGGCAATAATAGGCCACGTTCGCTGTGGCGCCAGCGCAACAGCGCCTCGTAACCCACCACGCTGCCATCGGCCAAACGTACGATGCTCTGAAAATGCGGTTCAAACTCGCCGCGCGACACAGCGCGCCGCAAATCGCCCTCTAAATCCAATACGCGCAGCGCTTCCGCACGCAGATTCTCATCGAAGAGTTCGAAGCGCTGACGACCCTGCGCTTTGGCGCGGTACATCGCGACATCTGCATCCCGTAACAACTCTTCAGGACGCGTATAGCGCGGGTGCGAAAAAGCAATGCCGATGCTGGCCGAGGTGAATAACTCTTTGCCATCGATGCGCATCGGTTCAGACAAGGCGGCAATCAAGCGCTCGGCGATGTGGGTGGCGCGTTCTGGTTTCTGCAAATCCTCGAGCAAAATGGCGAACTCGTCTCCCCCTAGGCGCGACACCGTGTCTGGCGCACGCACGGTGTGAGCAATCCGCGTGGCCGCTTGTTTGAGTAATTCATCGCCGACCAAGTGGCCGACACTATCGTTGACCACTTTGAAGCGATCCAAATCGAGAAACAAAACGGCAAAGCCGTGCGTCTCGTTGCGCCGGGAACGCGCCAATGCGCGCGCCAGACGATCGAGCAAATAGGCGCGATTGGGCAAACCCGTCAGCATGTCATGCAAAGCCTGGTGTTTAAGCGTGTCTTCCACGCGTACGCGTTCGACGATCTGATCGGTCAGATCGCGATTGGCCAAAGCCAATTCATGCGTACGATCAGCGACGCGTTTTTCCAAATCGACATAGGCCACGCGTAAAGAGTCCTGCGCGCGCTTGCGTTCTAAACCATTGGCGATGTGGTAACCCACAAAGGTCAACAGTTCCTGATCGCGTTCGCTAAACAGAAAGTCCTGGGAATAACTCTGCACTGCAACCACGCCCACCGTGCGTTCGTCGCAAATCAACGGCACACCCAGCCAGTACACCGAGCGCGGACCAAAACTCTGCACATCGCCGGCCTGACTTAAGGACTCGATGGCAGCTCGATCCGCCAACAGGGCTTGACCGGTGCGCAACACGTATTCGGTCAGGCCCTTAGCCAACAAACGTCGCTGACGCACGGAATCTTGTTCGTCCACCGAATACGGGAACTCCAGCTCGCGACCATCTTCTGAGACCAAGGCGATGTAGAAATTACGCGCATATAGCAATTGGCCAACGATGATGTGCACGGCCGCATAAAACTCTTCCAGCGATTCGGCAGTGCTCGACTTCTCCGCAATCCGATAAAGCGCGGCCTGCAGCCGCTCGCTGCGTTGCCGCTCCAAGACTTCCTGACGCAATTCGCGATTGGCTTCGGCCAACTCATGGGTGCGCTCATCGACCCGGCGTTCCAGTCCCTCTTGCGCCTGTTTGCGATCCAGCGCGGTCAAAATATGTTGCGCCACGTAACTGAGCAGCGCTCGATCGTCTTCGCTGAAGCGGTTTTCCTCGTTGTAACTTTGCACCACTAGCGCGCCACGCACCGCACCCGCGCCGACCAGCGGCACGCCTAACCAATCGGCACTGTCGGGCCCCATGTTGCTGTCGCGCGCCACATGCAAACGCTCGCGCAATTCATCAGAGGGGCCCATTTGCACCTGGCCACTGCGAATGGCCGCCAAAGTCAGGCTATTTGGAATACTGCTGAGCAGCACACTGGATTCTCGGTCTGGACGACTTTTGTCAACCGAATCAGCGAAATACAAAAACCGCAGGCATTGCGGCTCCGATTCGATCAACGCGATGTAAAAGTTCTCGGCATACATCAACTCGCCGACCACACCATGCAAACTGCGCAACATATCCGGCATGTCCAGATCAGAACTGGCCATATCGGCAATCGAGTAAAGGGACCTCTGCACGCGTTCGGCGCGCTCCAGGCGCAGTACCGCCTGGGTTAAGGATTCAAGTTCTAACAGACGCCCCGCGAGCGCGGCGATGTCGTCAACAAAGCGCGTCCATTCCGGCAACTTGCTGTCCAACGCGTCTAACGGCCACACCAACGCCGCGCGACCCATCAGCGCCGACACCAGCAAATGTATCGCCAAAGGCGCATCTGCGCGGCGCGCTGCAGTATCAGAATTTTGTTCGAGCCAAACCAAATCATCGGCATCGACGCTGGCTTCGGGCGACACACGCAGCAGGCGAACCCCCGATGGCTGCGCCGAGCGCGCCCACCAGATCAGTGCCAGGCGCGTGAGTCCAAAGCGTCGATGCGCCTCGCGCGCGGCAACATGGCCCAATGTTTCCAAATCCGAGGCTCGCGACAGCTCGCGGATGAATCCCCCGGAACTGGGTGCGGCGTCTGGCGCTTGCGCTTGCATCGACTCGGGAAATCCTCAGTGTGGCTGTTCAGCCCATCGGCAGTTTAGATTACTAGGTCGTTCTGGGGTGAACCACCGAGCTGCTGTGAATGGCGGCGATGGTGATCAGCCCGGAAATGTACCCGGGCCATGAACCTCAGCGCATGGATCAAGCCGTGGTGGGTTCGACCTGCGCTTCATCGGTCGAACGCTTTTCCCCGCTTGAGCGCGAAAGAGTCCGCGCACAGCGCGGACCCGCCGTCCATGGCCACTGTAAATCCACTTACAACAGGGGCTGGATTGCTGCGGTGCGCGCGTTTGAAACCCGCCCCTGCATTGCAAGTTGCAAGGCCAGCGCTTGATCGACGACGCACTAGCCGGGCAGTATAGACGTCCAGACGTCCCCAATGGAGTTCGTGATGATTTACGCCAATATCCTCGATACCATCGGCAATACCCCGATCGTTCGCATCAATCGACTGGCCCCGCCGGACGTCGAGATGTTCGTCAAGGTGGAGTCTTTCAATCCGGGCGCTTCGGTCAAGGATCGTTTGGCACTGGCGATCATTCTGGACGCCGAAAAACGCGGTGAGCTGCATCCTGGGCAAACGGTGGTTGAAGCCACCAGCGGCAATACCGGTATCGCCTTGGCGATGGTGTGTGCGGTGCGTGGTTATCCTTTTGTATCGGTGATGGTCGAGACCTTCTCGATTGAGCGCCGCAAGATCATGCGCGGTTACGGCGCTAAGGTCATTTTGACCCCGGCAGCTGAACGCGGTTCTGGCATGGTGCGCCGCGCCGAAGAATTGGCGGCCAAACACGGTTGGTTCTTGGCTCGCCAGTTTGAGAATCCCGCCAATCCGGCCTATCACCGCAATACCACCGGCCCGGAAATCTTGCGCGATTTCGCCAATTTGCGGCTCGATTATTTCGTTAGCGGCTGGGGCACCGGTGGCACGATGACCGGCGCGGGTCAAATGCTCAAACTGGCGCGTCCGGACATCAAGATCGTCACCACTGAACCTGCTGGCGCGCAGTTGTTGGCCGGCAAACCGTGGGCGCCGCACAAAATTCAGGGCTGGACGCCCGATTTCGTGCCCGCCGTGCTGGATCGCAGCGTGTTTGACTTGAATATCCCGATCGATGACGTCACCGCCCGCGACACCGCGCGACTACTCGCCCACCAGGAAGGCATTTTCGTCGGCATTTCGGCTGGCGCCACTTTTGCCGCGGCGCAGCAATTGGCGCGCGAGGTTGAGCCCGGCAGCGTCATCTTGACCATTTTGCCCGACACCGGCGAACGTTATCTGTCGACCTTCTTGTTTGAAGGCATCAGCGAGGGTTCTGATGATGAGTGGTTGGCGGGTTTGACTGCAGTTTGAGGCGCGTGACCTTGTAGCAACTACGGCGTAGACGTGCACTTTGTTCATGCTGAGCATAGTTGAGACTCCAACTTTATGGCCGATGCTGATCGCATTTGGTCAGGGGAAGAGCGTCTTGAGTTCTTTGCTTGGATCGCGGCGAACCCGGAAGCCGGCGATGTTATTCGCGGAAGTGGAGGGTGTCGGAAGGTGCGCTGGCAGCGCGCTGGCACTGGAAAGCGTGGTGGAGCTCGGGCCGGCTACTTTGTCCGCACCGACGCTGGCGAGCTTTGAATGCTTGTCGCCTATGCAAAGGCGGCGAAGGGCAACATTCCGGGGTTCCTGCTGAAAGAGATCAGAAGGGAGTTGGAGAAATGAAGACGGAAAAGGCGAAGAAAGGCGCTTCGGAAGCGGCGCTCTTGGGAATGAAACTACTGCAATCGGTTCGTGAAATGAAGGCAGGGCTGGCTGCGCGCGTGACGGAAGTTCCTGTCAACGAGGTTGTCGCAGCTCGTCAAGGCACTGGCTTGTCTCAGGCGGAATTTGCTGATGCGTTGCAAATTTCCAAGCGCACGCTGCAGGAGTGGGAGCAGGGTCGGCGCTCGCCTTCGGGTGCAGCCCAAGCGCTAATTCGCATCGCTGTGCGTCACCCTGAAATTGTTCGAGAAGCGGTACGGTGAACGGCTCTAACTAATATTCAAGCCAACCGCCGTCCCACCCGTTCGCACCTAACGCTGCCGTCGCGCGGCGACAGCTAAACATTGCGTTACGCATTATGAGGAGGCGACCATGCCCTGGTTGCCGCTCTGATTTTTGGCTTAAAGCCCCAAAGGTGGCAGGCGTACTTCGAAGGAGGCGCCTCCTAATTGTGCTGAACGACTGACCTTCAGCTCGCCGCCGTAAGAGGTGACGATGTCGCCGATGATCGACAAACCGATGCCGTGGCCTTGCACGCGTTCGTCGCCGCGTACGCCGCGTTTGAGCACTTCGTTGATCTGCGCGTCTGGAATACCGGGGCCGTCGTCCTCGACGCGCAGCATGAGTCCGGGCCTTCTGGCCTTGGGCAAGCCGAGCGGCTCGGCGGTCAACAGCACGCGTGATCCACACCATTTGAAGGCGTTATCGAGCAGATTGCCCATCAGCTCCATCAAATCGCCCTTGTCGCCGTGGAATACGCTGCGTGCGTCTACTTCAAATTCGGCCAAGGCACCTTTGCGCGCGTAGACTTTTTCTAACATCAGCGCGATTTCCTCGGCGTGCG
>Ga0105048_10000844_pt1 | contig 48632 bp, 62 predicted proteins | sample MAT05_FD_78382 | JGI IMG/M metagenome (GOLD analysis project Ga0105048, IMG submission 78382) | Freshwater microbial communities from Lake Fryxell liftoff mats and glacier meltwater in Antarctica - MAT-05 | ecosystem: Environmental > Aquatic > Freshwater > Ice > Liftoff microbial mat | place...
AATGGCCACGAAGACGTCGGGGTTAGATTCGGCCGCGCGGGTGAAGCTATCGGGCAGGGCGGGGGTGCATTGAGTGCATGGGCGCCCGTAGGCTTCCCACGTTGCCCCAACGAACCCCGCCACGCGCACTTGGTTGACGTCACCCATTTGGGCGTGAATGGCATCTCGGGATTGGAAGGCGATGGAGTCCCCCATTACGAAAACCTTGGGGCCCACGGAGCCGACATAGTCGGTGTCCAGGGACATGCAAGAGGTGGAGATCAAGACGGCCAGAAGGAACAGGAACTTTTACATACGCGCATTCTACCTTTGGGGGTTTCGTTTCCATTCCGAACAGGACCAACATCGGCATGCCAACTCCACGTAGGCTTCGCGACTGCCGTGCGGAACGTTTGCTGGCCAAACTACCGCAGCCGCAGCCCGGCGCCTAAGTCGGCGGCGAACCCGATACTGTCGATCCGCATCCCTACAGGCATCGCACCGACACTCCCCCTTGACGTAGTTGGAACGGGTTCCGCAGAGCACTAGGCAGTCCAGCGGTGATTGCGGGCGGTCGCCTCTCGTTCCCTCCATTGCCAGCCGCTGTAATCAACTGCGGGGTTAAGGGAGTTGCCCGCACGATTATACCGATGTCGACTGAAGGACAACTTGATGAGGGTCCGCCCCACGGGGGAGCCCGTGAGGTTTGTGGCGGCCCTGTGAACACAGTAGGGCGATAGTGCCAAAAGGGTTCGATTCGGGTAAGTGACCACCCTCATGTCCCTGGACTGCTCCTCCATTCTCTCAAGGGCCTCTTGGCAATCGGCCCCCAAGTCAAATGGGCCCGGCAGGAACTCCGTGGGAAGTGTGTCGCTCCAGAGATAGGTGCGTTCTGCCTCGTCCGACAGTACCGCTCCCGCCATGCCATCTTGCGCGACGTCACGCCGGGCTCCATCGGGAGAGGCCACCCATGCGTCCCCGTGCAATCCAGCACGACGCTGCGTGGACCAGGGGGCGACCGGGCGTTGATCGACGGTCACGTAGACATACTCAAGGGGGCTCCGCTTGGCCTCCCAGGAGGCGGCCGAGGCCAACACCCACCCAAATGCCCCCAGGTCCCCCAGATCGGCCGTAGGGGCCCACCCGGTCCCAGGAGTCCTGATGCAGAGATCCAACAGTCTCAAGCCAACATGGCTTATCTGTAGGTTCTTCGGCATGGCCCCGACGGGCTCGGGCAGGTTGGTCTGGTTAAAATTCGCAAGGTCAAAGCGCATGGGGGGGGATAATAGCGGTAGCCCCCCTGGATGGCATCAACTTGCATGTTGGTGTTATTTGATGTAGTCTTAATCTATGTCAGAACGTGCCCCCCTGGACCCCCGCGGCCGGTTCAACCAAGACCGAGCCGAAACCCTGCTGAACATGATTCGTGGCGGGAACACCCTGAAGGTGGCATGCGGGTTCGCCGGGATCGACTACACCACTTTGCGCCGCTGGGTTCTGAAGGCCGATGACCCCACGGCCCCACAGGAGTATGTGGACTTCAAGGCGGAACTGGAGAAGGCAAGGGCTCAGGCTCAGGTGGTGGCGGTGGCGCAAATCCGTAAGGCCGCCAGTGACGGTTCCTGGCAGGCGGCGGCCTGGTTTCTGGAGCGATCTTTCCCGGAGGACTGGGGGCGCCGAGACACCAACCGGGTAGAACTGGTTGGCGATGGTGGCGGGCCCGTGCGGGTAGTGGCGGGCATGGAGCTGGACGCAGAATCCATGACGGCACTGGCGCAACGCCTAGCTGGCGTGATCGTCAAGCGAGACGAGGACGTGGCGGATGCCGAAGTCCTGGAGGACCCTCGGGCACTAGCGGCCGCACCAGTGGAACGGGAGGGAGCGGCATGGTGGGGCGGGGCGGACCCCAAAGAACAGGAAGGACAGGACCATGAGGACTGATCTTCCCACGAACAAGCTCGCTGAAGCGGGTGTGGTGGTGATCCCTCCGGAGTCATTGGCTACGGCCAGTCCAGAAGAGAAGGAGGCCTATTACCAGTACCTCATTCAAGAGGCGAAGCGGATTGACGACTGGGAAGTTTGGCTGAAACTTCTATTCGCGAACGTGGCAAACAAACCCTTCTCTAAAGGACATGAGGAATTGTGGAAGTGGGTTTGGGCCATAGAAAAGAACTCCAAACCCAAGCCCTACATTGCTGTTCTCCCTCGCGGCCACGGGAAGAGTAGCTCAACCGAATTGGCAGTTGTTGCAACTGCCGCACGGCAAACAAGAAAGTATTGCCTATACATTTGCGAGACCCAATCTCAGGCAGATGACCATGTTGCGAACATAGCTGCACTGCTGGAATCCAATTCCCTAGAACTCGCCTATCCCAACTTGGGCGAGAAACTGCTGGGAAAGTTTGGCAACGCCAAGGGCTGGCGACGAAATCGCATCCGAACCCGCACGGGCTTTACCGTTGATGCCATGGGGCTTGATTCCGCCGCTCGCGGGGTCAAGCTAGAGGACCAAAGGCCAGATTTCTTGGTGCTCGATGACGTGGACGGCGAGCTGGACACGGAGCACGAAACCGGCAAGAAGATCAAAACCATAACCCAGAAAATCTTTCCGGCAGGAAGCCAAGATTCTGCCGTTCTAATGGTACAGAACCTCGTGCACGAGAACTCCATCTTCGCTCGACTCGTAGATGGCCGCGCCGACTTCCTGAAGAACAGGATTGTCCTGGGGCCCATCCCCGCCATTTGGAACATGGAGTATGAAGAGCAGAATGGCCAGTTCGTCATCACCGCCGGATCGCCCTCTTGGCCAGAAGGCTTCCCCGTCGATTCCTGCCAAGACTTGATGAACGAGATCGGGCTGACGGCCTTCTTGGCGGAGTGCCAGCACGAGACCAAACCTCCCTCGGGCGACATCTTCAACCATTTGATCTTCCAGCACGCAGACTTTGAGATGCTGCCTCGCATGCGCAAGACCGTGGTTTTTGTAGACCCTGCCGTCACCTCCACGGATACATCGGACAGCATGGGCATACAGGTGGATTCCCTGGGGGCAGATGGGAAGATCTACCGCCTCTGGAGTTGGGAGCAGCGCTCCACCCCCAAGGTGGCCATCCGCAAGGCCGTCGAGAAGGCCATTGAGCACAACGCCGACATTGTTGGGGTTGAGACCAATCAGGGGGGGATCCTTTGGAGGGACGTCTACGACGATACCGTCGAGGAGATCCGACGAGAACGGGCCCAGAGGGGGGAGGACTTCTTCTCCGCCATGCCTCGTTACAAAGAGATCAAGGTCTCCAAGGACTCTGGCTCAAAGGTGGTGCGAGCCCAAAGGATGTTGGTTGACTATGAACGCAATAAAATTGTTCACGTTAGGGGCACCCACCTCACCCTAGAGACATCCTTGCGAAGGTTCCCTCGCGTCAAACCATACGACTTGGTAGATGCTTGTTTCCATAGCTGGAATGAATTGGCAGGAAGGGGTGCATCTCGAAAGAGTTCAGTATCCTCAGCGGCTAGGCGAATCTTGGCGTCCCACTAGATCCTCTCGACATTCCTGGCAAATCCTCGTAGTGGCCCTGTTGCCGTCCTGCTGGAGAGTGACCAATTGAAAGGCGCTGTAGTGGAGGTGACGTTGGCACCGGATGCATTCACGCATCAACTCCACCCGAGTGGTGTAGTGGAGAGGGTTCTTCTTTACCCGAATGGCGTGGCGTTCCCCGAGCCAACGATCACCCACGAGGACGCGTCCTCGGTTGAGCCAAATAGGACTCTATCTCAAGCCTAAGGGCCTTGGAGTTGGCCTTGCGCTCCAACTCCTGATGGATCTCCAAGAGACCCAGGTCAGCGGAGCGGCGCCCCTCTAGGGCGTCCTGGATGGCTTGGGCAATCTGCATGCCCTCAACCTATCGGCCAGCTAGTCGGTTAGCCGCTTCGCCAGCTCATCCGCAAGAGAATCGGCCAACTCTTCCGTATTGACGGCGAAGTCAGATACTTCAGGGGCCTGCCCCTTGAGTTCCTTGACGACGTTAATTCCGACCGCCATACTCCCGGCGTTGACCGCAGCCACGGAATCCGGGAGAGTGTCGTAGGGAACCGTCTTGGCGTCGTCGGCAAAGGCCCACGCCTGACCCTGCACCTTGGCGCGGCCAGAGAGCAGCTCCCCTACCTTGCGGGCCACATCAGACGCCATGGCCTCTTTGTCGTCCTGGTTCCAGTCCTTGTATGCGGGCATGTCATCCTCCGTGGGGGAGTTGCTTACTGTACGATTGTACCACTCTAGGGTCGCTACGTTTTGATCGCATGGCTGTTGAACCCCAGCCACCCGCCCATCTCCACCATTGCACTGCCAGATGCTCCAAATGGGCCACGGGGCGCAAGCGGGAGGGAGGGAGAGGTTTTGGGGGGGAGGGCCTGGGTTGGGGTACTTGGGGTTAGTGTAGGCGGGCAACCACAAGTCCATGCGGGCCCATGAGGACGGACGTGGGCCCATATTGAAGAAGGCGCCGATGTAGATGTTGCACGCCACACTCTCGCCGGTTGGCCCTCTCCAGGGGGTTCCAATGGCGGCCTCGATGCGAGCAATGAAGTCCTCTACGGTGCGAACCGTGAGTCCCGCCTGCTCCACGTCAACCGCTACGGGAAGGTTCATTCCAGCGTATCCGTTTGTTGCGTTGAGAAAGTTGTCCGCCTGAGTGGCCCCGTTGCCCGGATGCAGGTAGTGATAAGCCCCCAGGGGCATCCCGACAGCACGAGCCCCGGCGGCATGGCGCTCAAACCAGGGGTCCCGATAGCCCGAGCCTTCAGTGGCCTTCACGTAGGCAAAGTCCCTTGCGCCGCGAAGGGTCCCCCAGTCGATGTTGGGCTGATACATCGCGACGTCTACGCCCATCAGGCATTCACGTCCACCAATTTGCACCATAGGGACCTCCCGTTGTCCCTATTCTACCCTATTGGCCGAGGCTGCTGAAGGATTCCAGGACCTTCAAGCAAGGTTTGCAAACGTTCTTTGGATCGGGGGTCTTGGACGGCACCCAGACGCGACCACACAGGGCGCGGACGGGAGTTCCGAGGACAAAGCCCTTCAGGTCATCCCCCTTGAACACCACGTGAGTGAGGTTGTCCTCTTGTGGGTCTGCATCCTCAAGGGAGTAGGAGATCTCCTCCGTTGGGCCTGTCGTCAGGGGCTCAGTCGTCGTCGTCGTCGTCATTCTCAACCTCCCATTCGTTCACGATGCGAGGGTCGGGGTAGCCGGAAGCCATAAGGGCGTCGGCCCATGCGGGGTCTCGAAGCCCGTAGTCCCAGATTTCCTCAAGAGCGTCGCAATCCTCGTCCTCGAAGAGGGAAATCCACTTCTCAAGCAGTGCCTGCCGGGATTCGTGGGAGGGGACGTGGGGGAGGATGTCTTTGGCGATCTCGTAAAGTATGTTGCCGCCGCTATTCCAGCCCATTTTGCACCGTCGTTCCGATAGTGAGGCGCAGATCCTCCGCTGCCAACATGGCGAACTCCTTGAGGTTATCTACTACCTCGCGGGCGATTCCCAGTTCCACTGCGCCCGCGCAGTAGAGGGTCACCAAGATGGTCACCTCCTCCTCGGAACTCGCCTGCTCGTCTTTGGCGATTAGTTTCTTGCTTGTGGCATCCTCCACAGAGGGCCTCCAATTCTGATAAGTGGTGCAGGCATCCGAACTCAGCATGCCTGCCCAGTATGGGTTCTTTGTGATTTACCTCAAGGCGATAATCCGTAGTGACCTTAAAGACGAGTTTTTGGAATTCGCGGCTCCAGACGAGGCGCCAATCGCCAGTTTCTCGGGCAAACAATCGCTCGTCCGCTGCCGATGCAGAAGTGTAGCCGCCGCTAGTCCGTTTAGTCAGTCGTCGCTCTCGACTCCACGTCCTGAAGGTCTCTCGTGGCGGGTCACTGTAGTTCTCCACCGTCAGGGTACGACAGAAGGCCATCCATGCCATCAGATCTTCCGGTACAGATCCGTCACGGCCACACCTTACACACCGGGCGTCTCGCTTGAGCGCAGCGGAGCGGGCGGCCCCCCAGGAGTGATTCTGTAGGAACGCCTGTTCGCACTCTTGACTGCACCAACGCCGGGTCCGGCCCGTCAAGCCAACTCCGCACCAACCACAAGTGCCCGCCCCCGTCCACCGAGCGATGCGGCACGTCTTGAGAATCCGCTCCGTTTTAGAGGCCATGCTGCTATGGTAGCCTCATGACGTCACCCTATCGCATCTTGCCGCCCCAGAACCATCAAGCCCCCATCCTTCTGGTGGACATGGACGGAGTCTTGGCGGACTTCGTCGGAGGGGTTTATCGGGACTGGGATCACATAGGACACCACAAGGAGATGCCCCTCAAGTCCCGAGAGGAACTGACGAGCTTCTGGCTCCACCACGACCACCCCGTGCACTACGGCGACCCCCTCCATGACCTTGTGAACACCAAAGGGTTCTTCGCTTCCCTGGATCCCATCCCTGGGTCCCTTGAGGCCCTTGAGGAACTTGAGCGAATCCCCCACCTCGTGATCCGACTCTGCACCGCCCCCCTTTTCGGGAACCCCACGTGCATGGACGACAAGGGCGCTTGGGTAGGTTGGTGGCTAGGTAGGGAGTGGCAGGAACGGATCGTGATGACGAAGGACAAAACCCTAGTGAGGGGAGATTGGCTCATTGACGACAAGCCCAAGATTGAGGGGCAGCTTGAGCGCCAATGGGAGCACTTGGTATTTCCCCAGCCCTACAACAAGGTTCACTGGGGCGACCGAAGGGCCGATGGAGGCTGGCCAGAGATTGTGACGGCAATTCAAGAGGCATGCGGGTAGGATGGGGGTATGCGATTCATCAAAGTCCACTCACCCACCCGAGAGGCTCACGCTAAAGTGTCACAGGTCCTTTCCACTTCGGGCGCCAGCGTCTCCAGCTCGAACTCTAGCGCCTTGACCCATACGCTCAACTCCAAACCTTCGGAGGACCTGGTGGGGCGCCTGGAGGCCCTCGGGGCTGCCTTGGAGATCCACAATGCAAACTAACACGGAGATCCTAAGGGGTTACAGGCCAAAGAAGTGGGAGTCCCATGAGGTTACGCCCAAGGAGGCGCTCGATCTGCCCACTAGGGTTTGTCAGGACTTGATTGCCGCCACTTCCGACAGTTCAGAGGTTGCCCTGTTGGCCATGGGGAATGACTACGACCCCAACCGCTACTTGTTCACAAATGTGGAGCAAATGGCAGCCGGGCGCACGCCATATCCCTGCGGGCCACTCTTGCGACTCACCGAACCCCTGTGGGGCCATCCGGCCGATTCCTTGGCCTTCGCCACCTATGAACTGATGGGAGAGGACCCTCCGGCACTGTTGCTCCTGGTGGAGAGTCCTAGCGAAACACCTTAAGGGCGCAACGGTAACGGCGCTGAGCATCTGCCCCCATGAAGCGCCCGACCAACTCCAGGTGGGCTGCTTGGAAGAGTGCCCCATGTCCGCCCTGCCCCTTGTCCCCCTGGGAGCAGAAATGAGCGATCTCGTGCAAGATCGTTAGGTCCGCTCGGGTCCACGGGGGAAGCCAGATGGTTCTTGTGGCATATTCGCTCCAGCCGCACTGGTGGTTGGAAAGTTTGATGCAAATGGGGCGGCGGGCCTGCTGAGGCCATCTTGCCTGAAACCACCGAGTCCCCCAGATGTGGTCCAGAAGTTCCTGGGGGTTCTCTACGCGGACAGGGATTTGCTGAATCTGGATGCATCTCTCTGCCTCGTAGACAACGTCGGAGTCTTTCACCCCCCCCATTCTACCGCCTTGGCGGTATACTCCACTTGTGCTAAACCAGATTCTGCTCCCGCGAGGGAGTCGCCGGGTGAGAGATACCCCAGTTAGGTCCGCTGTCGTTCACCTCCACATGGAAGATGGGACCGAAACTCTGATCCCCTTAGTGGATTTGACGGTAGGATTTCGTACCCTAGAGGGTACGCTTCTACGAGAAAACACCTACGTGAGAAAGATCGAGAGTTGACCACAGAAACCGAGATACGTCTAAACGGTCACAAAGTCTCCTTCGGCCAATACCCCAGTGGGGAGCCATTACTGCACTCAAGGGATCTGCCCCCGTGGGCGGAAGGGGAAATCACCGTCAGGACCACCACCCTTGAGGGCATTATGCAGATGGCCCTCCTGGTAGACGCCTTGTGGACTCAGGGCCTTGAGCCCTCCCGCCTTCGTCTTCCCTATGTGCCGGGGGCACGGCAGGACCGGCAGAACTTCTCCGGAGGTGACGTACTCTACACCATTAAGACGGTGGCCAAATTGATCAACTCTTGCCAGTTTGAAAGGGTGGAGATTTTGGACCCCCACTCCATCGCCACGACGGCCCTAATCGACCACTGCACCCCCACCACCATCCCCTGCGAGGCAATGAATTATCTCACTCCCCCCTATGGGGCCGTAGTGGCCCCAGATGCTGGAGCGGAGAAGCGGGCAGCCGCCATGGTGGCCCACTTGAATCGGGATTTGCTGAAGGGACAACATGCGCTCCAGGAGAGAGAGGTCCATCCCCCGATGCTTCTCCAGGGCTGGAAGCGACGCGACGCTACAAACGGACGGCTTTCGGGCTTTGGCATTCAACCCCCAGGAGATCCGGCTCCTTCGGGCCCCATCTTGATGATGGATGACATCTGCGACGGAGGAGGCACCTTCTTGGGGCTAGCCGCAGCCATGAGGGAAGCGGGTTACCAAAACCCCCTCCACCTCTATGTCACCCATGGTCTGTTCAGCAAAGGGACGGCCGAACTTCTTGAGGTGTTCGAAGCCATCCATTGCACCGACTCCATCCTTTGTGAACGCCCCGGCGTCACAGTCATTCCACTCTTCCCCACCCAAGGACCAACATGAAGCCCCCAGTGCTCTTCTCGACCGATTGCTACAAGCTCGGCCACTCCCAACAGTACCCCCAGGGAACTGAGTACGTCCAATCCAACCTGACGGCTCGCACCTCACGAGTGGAGGGGCAGGGGTCCGTTGTGTTCTTTGGCCTTCAATACTTCCTCCACGAGTATCTGGGCGCCGCATTCGACACCTTCTTCAATGCCCCTCTGGACGACATCCTACGGGATTACCAAGCCAGAACGACCGCCATCTTGGGCCCTAACGGCATTGGGACATCACATATTGAGGCACTGTGGCGCCTCCAATACGTCCCGATTGTCATTCGTGCCTTTCCTGAGGGTTCCGTGGTCCCCATCGGGGTTCCCCTGCTGACCATCGAGAACACCCATCCGGGGTTCGGGTGGTTGGTGAACTACCTCGAAACCCTCCTGTCCGCTACGACATGGCTCTCCATCACTACTGCCACTTCCGCCATGAGAATGCGGCGCATCTTGGAGTCCGGAGCCAAGGCAACGGGGGTGGCTCCAGAGTTTGTCGATTGGCAAGCCCACGACTTCAGCTTCCGTGGGATGGGGGGCCTGGAAGCTGCCCAGATGAGCGGGGCTGCCCATTTGGTGTTCTTCACCGGCTCCGACACCATCCCCGCCATGGACTTCCTCCAGCAAAACTACGAGATCCACCCCGACACTCTCATCATGGGCAGCGTTGCAGCTACTGAGCATTCCGTCATGTGTGCCGGTGGAGAACTGACGGAGATGGAAACGTTCGACCGGCTCCTGGACACCTACCCAACGGGGATTGTGTCCATTGTGAGCGACACATGGGATCTGTGGAAAGTGCTCACGGGCATTCTCCCCGCTCTCAAGGACAAAATTCTTGGACGAGAGGGCAAGCTCGTCCTGCGTCCGGACAGCGGAGATCCGGTCAACATCATCTGCGGCAACCCAGATGCCCTGGTGGCGGGCTCCCCCGAGAGCAAGGGCGTCATCCAGCTCCTTTGGGATGAGTTTGGTGGGACTACCAACGCTGCTGGATTCCGAACCCTGGACGCTCACGTGGGTGCCATCTACGGCGACAGCATCACCCACGACAGGGCCAAGCGCATCCTCTCGCGTCTCAAGGATGCGGGGTTCGCATCGGACAACATCATCTTCGGCGTGGGAAGCTTTACGTACCAATTTGTGACCCGCGATACCTACGGCATGGCCGTAAAGGCCACGTGGGCGCAAGTAAATGGCGAGGGTCGGGATCTTTACAAGGACCCCGTGACGGATTCTGGCATCAAACGTTCCGCCAGGGGTCGGCTAGCTGTGCTCCCAAACGAAGTTGGTCGTCCCACGCTAATCAACCAAGCCACCCGCTCCCAGGAGAACGAATCTCTCCTGATCGAAGCTTGGCGCGATGGCATTGTCTCGTCGGCGCTTTCCCTAGAGGGCGTACGGGGCCGGGCGCGCAAGGAGATGGAAGCCTCGTGGGCCTGATAGCCCATCGGGACATCTACAACGACAGTAGCGGCAAGCTTTACATGCGCCGCTGGTTCCTGTTGCCTGTGGGGCGAGACCAGGAGTGGCCCTTCAGCATCAAACTGCACAAGATTTGTCGGTCCGACGCGGACCGAGACCTTCACGATCACCCATGGAGTTTCATTTCCCTGATCCTCAAGGGTCAGTATTTGGAAGTTCTGGTAGACCCCCAAGGGGATTGGCCCGATAGGATCGTGGTGCCCCGTGGACGATTTTCTGCGAGGTGGCGCTCGGCCAAATCTCTGCATCAAGTCCTACTGCCTGAGGGCCCCGTCTGGACGTTGGTCTTTACGGGACCGCGCCGTAGGGTGTGGGGGTACAGAACCGACAATGGATGGATCCCTTGGGACCAATACCATGAGGAGCAAACGTGGTCGCAGTAGAACTTGAGGAAGAGGAACTGGCTCTTCTGGTAAAAAGAACCCCCCCCAGCACGGAGGCCCACTCCAACATGGACCCAGGCCTGCGTGACCGCTGGATCGAGGCACTGGAATCCAAGAAATACAAGCGGTGCAAGAACCGACTGCGGGACGGCGATGCCTACTGCCCCCTGGGGGTCCTGTGCGACCTAGTAGACCCTAAGGGCTGGAAACGGGAAGGCCCCATGCACTTTCGCGGAGAAGGGTGGTTTCATCAAAAGCGCCGCGGCAAGCCCTCGGCGGATATTCTGCGGACCATTGGCCTTTCCTCTTGGGCTTGTGGGAAGCTGGAAGATGTAAATTGGCTCCGAGTTTCGCCACCCAACTCATTTGCTCGATCTATCGAATGGATAAGGAACAACCTTTGACTTACACCGAGGTCCCCCCATGGCACGAGGGTCCACTGCCCCATAGGCCTTGTGCCAGGATCATTCAGGACTCCATTGCGGAGAACGGACTCAGGGCCACTACCTTTGAAGTCAAGGTACATCGCTTCATTCTTGCGGAAGTCAACACCCACACACTGTTCTCACGCAACAGTGCATCGAGCCGCGCCATTCCGCTTCGCAGCAAGGACCGTCCCGACGGCTCCAACCCCCGAATGGGCACGCTGGACCGTCTGGAAGACCTGGGGCCCGCTTTCCCAATCCGCTGGCCACTTGAGCAGCCGGGCATGCAGGGAGGGGATGAGGAAGCCGACGTCCTCCAAGCTCGTTTGGCCTGGAGCCATTCCATGCAGGACGCCATCGAACATGCGGAGCAACTTGAAAGCCTGGGGGTACACAAGAGCATTGCCAATCGTGTTCTTGAACCCTATGGCTATCATGTCGCCACAATCACTGCCGTAGACTGGGTAGGGTTTTTCCGCCAGCGCTCTTGGAATCACACCAAGTTGGTCCAGCCGGAGTTTGGGCTCGTAGCCACTCTAGTGGAAGATCTCTACATGACCTCCACTCCCAGCCCCGTGGGGGCAGGGGAATGGCACACCCCCTACATTCGTCCTGACGAGATGGATGAGTTCCCCCTGTGGGATCGTCTTCGCATTAGCGCTGCACGAACGGCTCGCACCAGTTATCTCACTCACGATGGCAAGCGAGACCCCCAAGCGGACCTTAGCCTCTACGGAAACCTGACTTCGGCCGAGCCCCCCCACGCCAGTCCCCTCCAGCACGTCATGACGCCAGACCCAGAGAATGAGTTCAATTGGCGAGTAGACCCTGCCGATTATGGACTGCCCGGCGAGCCAAGCGAATACTGGGTCCCCATTGTGGGGAATTGTCGCGGGTGGATGCAAATGCGCCACCTGGTGCTAGGATTCTGATCATGTCCGAACCAAAAGGCCCCTACAGCCACGAATCCCTAATGGCCCCCAAGGAACAGGTGCCCGATTGGGTCCTGAGGGGGATGGCGAAGTCCAAGCAGGTACCTTCCGAGGAGCCCAGTGGACACTGAGCCCCTCAGGGTACATGCTGCGCGCATGGCCCTCCAGGATGCTGAGGTAGCCCTTACGCTGGCCCTCTTGGTCGATGAGACGAGAGACCCATTCGGCCCCGTTCTCCTGGATGGGTCTCCCCCCGTTCTGGCGGCTCAACCCTGGCCCACCAACGCCCACTTGATTGCCGATTGTGCCCGGCTGGGCTATATCTGCAAGGATTCCCTCACATTGGATCCCACCTACGGGCGAGGGACCTGGTGGAGCATTTGGCGCCCCGACCGGCTTGTTTGGTACAAAGACACTATAGATTTTCGTGATATTCCACACCCTGATGGCACATTTGATGTCATTGCGTACGACCCCCCCTTCGTGTCCGCAGGAGGTCGATCCACGACAGGGCTACCGAACATGCACGATCATTACGGCATGCGAGACGCCCCACGAACCCCAGCGGCCCTACAGGGTCTGATGAACAAGGGCTTCGAAGAGTGCGTCCGCGTCGTCAAGCCGGGCGGGTTGGTCCTATTCAAATGTCAGGACTACATCTCCAGTGGCAAGTTGTGGCCCGGCACCTTTCTTACGCAATTCCACGCACTCCATCTCAACCTGGAGATGGTGGATCGCATGGAAATGGTGACCAAGCCCCGCCCGCAGCCGCAACGCAAGCGCCAGGATGGCAGCCACAGCACTCAACAGCACGCCAGGCGCAACCTCTCCACCCTACTTGTCTTTAGAAGGCCTAAATGAACGTTACCCACCTCGCCCTTGAGTCCGCTGGACTTGTAGTGGCCATCCTGGAGACCCAGACGGGCGACATTCTCTGGATTGACGAACTCATCCCAGAGTGGCACCATCAGGCCATCCACCAGATGCCCCGATATGACCTCAGCCGACAACGGCATCTTCTTGAGCGTCCCCCTCGGGTAAAAGCGGCAACCAAACGATAGTTCCGAGCGGCACAAAGGTCGCAACGGTAGCCGTTATGCCGTGTTGGGCCAAAAGGGTTTCTAGCTCAGTCGGGCCCGCACGGGCTCGTTTGGGTTCGCGTGGCGGAGGCGCCTTTCGTCGGAAAGGATGATGCCTCAACCCTAACCCTCCAGGTTTGAGGCCTGGGTGCCCCAATGGCCAAGGCACTCACTTGAGCAAAAGTGCAGGATGACATCAATCGCCATCGCACGGATTACCTCTTGTAGTTCCTCCTCCTCCAACTCTTCAAAATCTTCTTCATCCAAGTCTCCCGCCGCAACTGTCGCGACGGAATACAGGTGGCTGGGGACGATCGACCTGCCGGGTTCGGATACAAAAGCGATGGGCTGGCGCTCAAGACGCCACCATGCTGCCATTTCGTCGTCCTTCTCGGCGCACGTGGCGCCACATTGATCGCATCGCAGGCAAACAGCCACTAGGCCCAGTCCTCCTTGGACATCTCTACCCGTAGGGCCGTTGAGAGGTCCGGGGCATAAGGGGCATCTCTCCTCCAAACCCGACCCAGCCACCGACCGAAATGATCGCCCTTCTGGGTTTCTAGGATGAAGGGCCACGTCCCTGGGGCGTCAAAGGCAAGCCAATCCTGGGTAAACCCTTTGGCCCTCTTGGCCAAGATGCGGACGCCGGGAGAACTGGACCGCATCTCGGGGGTATCGACCTCCAAGAGCCTCACGGTCTGAAGGCACTCCAGATGAAAGCCCATGTCGATGCGAAATACAACCGTGTCTCCGTCCACGACCCTCTCGGGCCTGGCCTGATAGAAGAATGGGTTCATGGATTCATTCTACCGCTTTTGAGCACGTTCTCGTTCGATCTTGCGCTTAACCCAATCGGGGGTCTCGCGGGTGCGCCCCTTGGCCGTCTTGGCTTCGATGTGCGCCCCCAGGGCGTCCGAAAGCTCCCCGGCATTCCATTTGCGGTCAACGGGAAAGCGCCACTTCTCCGCTGCCGATAGTTGCTTCGGGGTAGGGGGGCGCTGGCGCCACGGGGCATCGCGGTTCACGAGCCCCACTACTCCATTCTTGCGGACATAATCCTCCCCCATCCCTTGGGCGGTCTCAAGATCAATGTCCTCCATGAGGACCCGATAGGGGTCGCCGTTAGGATACTTGAGGGTGCCGGTGGGGCCGTTGCCCGCACGCCAACGCACCAGGGAGCGCCATTTGCCGTCAGCCTCCATGGCCTCCAGAGTGACGGTCCCGGCGTCGGGGGAGCCGAGCGAGCAAGAGTAAGAGTTCTGACCATCAGGGGCCTGGAAAGTCACCCATGCGATGGGGGACTCCAGGACCTTGCGGAACAGGTCAATCTCGGCCGCCACGATGGCGCCCTTGCGAATGGCCTCTTCCTCTTGCTCCATAAGCACCTGAGCTACACCGGAACCGCCATCTTCAAACTCTTGCGGATTCTCGATGCCGAACAATGACGGTACGGAAATGAGGGAGTGTTGCGTCGCCCCACAGACGTCCAGAATCAAACAATTCTGTTTTCCGGGATGCTTGCGAGTCCCTCGGCCTATGGCTTGAGAGTAAAGCGCCCGAGACTTGGTGGGCCTAGCCATGACAATGCAGGACACCGATGGCTCGTCGTAGCCTTCGAGGAGTATGGCGCAGTTGGCAAGAACCTTGATTTCGTCACGGGCAAACCGACGAAGGGTCTCTCGTCGCTCCTCCTGTGGGGTTTCCCCCGAGATCCAAGCGGCGTTTACTCCAACCTTGTTGTATTCGTCGGCGAACGCCACGGCCGTAGCGACCGTGGGGGTAAAGACGATCGTCTTGCGATCTTCCCCATGCTCAAGCCACGCCTGCACCACCACCTCTGGAGCATGAGCCTCTTCCAGCATGCGCCCGGTTTGTCCTGCGTCAAAGTCGCCTTGCCGTACCTTCGCCTTAGAGAAATCTACCCCTTGAAGGGTAATTCGTTTGCCCTTGAGGTCGCAAAGGTAGCCCGCACGGATGCCCCACAAGATGTCGTAGTTGAAGACGATTTCGTCGTAGACGTCATCCAGGCCCTTGCCGTCCCCTCGGTCGGGGGTGGCGGTTACTCCCAGCAATAGAGGGGGGTTGATTTCCCTGTTAGCTCCAAAGTATTCAAAGATGTTCTGATAGCTGGGGGACTTGGAGTGGTGCGCTTCGTCACACACAATGGCGGTGAAGTGGTCCCGCGGGATCCTCTCCCGACGGCTTTCCCTCGCCAGTGTTTGGACGGACGCCACCACGACGTCATGCTGGTATTCGTTGCGCTCCGCCTTCACAACCCCCACGTCCGCTTCGGGCCAGCTTTGCAGAAGCTTGTCTACCGCCTGAGAAATCAGCTCATCCCGGTGGGCCAAAATGAGAGTCGTGCCCTTATTCTCTTTGGCCACAAAAGAGAAGCAAACGGTCTTTCCCAGTCCCGTGGCCGCCACCCCCAACTGGCGAGTGACCCCATCGGCGTAGCGAGACCAAACCTTGTCTACGGCTTCTCGTTGGTATGGGCGGAGTTGAACGTCAGGCATGCAGGCAGCCTATCGGCTGGAGTTCAGCTCCAGCTCTCTTGGCCCTCTGGACTCGCTACCCGCACGTCCTGTTCCACCAGGCCTAGCTGAACAGCCGCCGCCACTCCTGCGGCATTTGTGTCACCCCCGTTGAGTGCCACCCACTCACGAAAGTAACCCTCATAGGCCCCACGGGACACTTTGGCGCGTAGTTCCCCAAAGCGGAAGAGAACCCAATCGCTGGGAGCATGCTTGGGTGCCCGTTTGGGCCCTAGGGGCTCACCCGCCGAGACGGGCATGTCCAGGTCCCTCAAGACCCCCTCGGCTTGGTCAGCCGCCCCCCTGAGGGCATTGGCTGCCGGGAACAGGCGATCCAGCACCCTCAGGGCCGTAACGTTTGCCTCCCTGTCGCTCTCATCCATGTCCGGCAGTTGGATCAGGGCATCGGCCAAGAGTTCATCCACGTCCTCGGCGCTATAGCCCGTCCCCGCCAAGAGGGCTTCGTCCTCCTCGCGAATTTCCCCCAAGAGGGCCGCCAGGGTGAACTCATCGTAGCCACCCAGGTCCGCCGTCCTGTTGGCTGCCAACAGGATCTTGGTTGCCGCATCGGCCTCCACGTCCACATAAACCACGTCAATGGTGTCCCACTGAAGGGAACGTGCGGCCAAGTAAGTATGATTGCCCGCCAAGATGTAGTTGGTTGATGCCTGCACCACGATGGGCTGAAACTGCCCATTGGCCGAAAGGGACTCCGCTATGGCGGCCACGTCCCCCCGACGAGGGTTCTGTGGGTGTGTCTCCAGGTCCTCCAGGGGGACTTGAAGTATGCGACCGAGTAGGCTGTTGGACTTCACGGGGCCTCCAGGGCCACTATGGGGCCGCACTTGAGCGTGGCCAACTTGGCATCCCCCTTGAGGAATACCTGGACGTACTGGTGTGCCATCCCAAGCTTGCGGGTGGCGTCAAACTGGCGCCCCACCCGCAGGGGAAGGCTCGTGAGCCTCATGGTCAAGATGGCTTCGTTGTGGAGGTGGAGCCCCAGATCCTGCATGATGGAGACGTTGGCGGCGGGGAAGCCACGCAAATTGCCGCGCTGATCGCGGAAGTCTCCCACCACCATGACGGCGAAGCTATTGGGCTCCAGTAACTCGACCGATTCCCGCATGATCTCTCGTAGCTCCGTAAGGAACTCCTCGTAGCCCATGGTGGAGAGGTCACGCGGGTCGTCGCTGTAGACCTCTAGGTCCCCATAGGGGGGGCACGTGAGGATGGCGGAGGCTTGACGCTCGCCATGGGGCCAAACGGAACGTACGTCGATGCCGTCGGCTGCAACCCAAATGGGCTCGGGGGCATCAGCCGCTATGGCGGACGGTCGAATGGCTGAAACCCACAAGAGATCTCCCTCTTGGAGGTGGGGGATGCACTTAGCCTCATACCAGGCGTCAAGTTGGACGTCGCCCAACATGACATCGTCCGTTGGGACGTGGTAGTCGGACGGGTGATCCAGGATCTCCACGGTCTCACGCCAATCCGTAGGGGCCCATTTGTCGAGGCGTTCTTCCGGGACATGGCCTACGCAAACGGCCAGAACGGGGATCTTTCTGCCCGCTTCCTTGAGGCCCCAGAGGATGCCCGCCAGGGTCATGCCGGAGCCGCATGCGTTTACGATGCGACTAACCCCCTCGGGGATGTTGGCCACCTGGGGCTTGGTGAAGGTAATGGCTTCCTGGGATTCCATTCCGTAGGGAATCTCTACGTGACTATTCGCCTGAGCATCCTCGCGTGCATGCTTGATGATGACGGTGTTGTAGCCGTATTCGTGCTGCACCAACGTGGCTCCTGCCGCCTTGGCGGCAATCAACTCTGGAGTCAATTCCCCAGAGGGAACGTGCACCCGACAGGGCACGCCAAGGCGATGGGCGATTTGAGCAACGAAGTTCACCTGGGGGGATTGGCGACTACCCGCCGTAACAACCCCACAGCCCCGCTCCTTTGCTTGCTCGATGAAGTGACGGCACGTACGAACCTTCGCCCCACGGACCCCAGCGAAGGCGTAAAGGTCTTCCCGCTTTAGCCAGATCCCTCGATCCTCTAGCCGCTCCACGGGGGTAACGTCCGGAAGGTTGTCTTTGGGGATCTCCGGCACAAGGGCCTTACGGTCCCCCATGACGGCTTCCACTTGAGAGCGATTGGATTCGATTTGGTTGGGCCGGATGTCCGTGCCGAAGTATTCACGGCCCATGAGGGCAGAGACCAGCCCCCTACTGGATCCACCAGCGAAGGGGTCCAGGACCAATCCAGCCGAAGGGGAGAACCAGCTCAGGAGGATCTCGCAAAGAACGGGATCGAAGACACTTGTGGATCCAGCCCCATAGAGAAGAGGATCCCCCGCTGGGTCACGTTCGGCCTTGTCCTCCGTGCCAACCTCTAGGTGGCGGGGCGGGGGGGCGAGATACCAGGTTCGAGGCTTATCGTCACGCCCCAGTTCGCCCAGGAGGCCCATCTCCATCCATCGCTGCTTGCGGTCCATCCACCAATTTTCCCTCCCGTTCAAGACGGTGAAGGGGGGGACCCCAAAGCGATCCGACAGGGAAAGGCGAGTGCGCCTTTGTCCTCCCTCAGGGGCCCCCTCAGGGGCGGCCGGGGGGGCTGGGGGGAGCGAGGAAGGACTGGTGGGGCCCAGGGGGGCTGGTGGGCCCTCAGGGGCCTCCAGGGAGGGCACGGGGGCATCCAGGAGGGCCAGAATGTCCTCCTCGCTGTAAGCGGTTGCGGCCAATAGCTCCAAATCCGCATCCGCCACGTCCGCCAGAAGGTTTAGAAGGTCCTCTTGATCGTATTCACCCAAATCGGAGGTGCGATTGTCTACCAATACGATGGCCTTGGCGGTAATTTCATCCACGTCAAGGCTGGAGATGGCAATGTGAGTCCACCCGAGAGACTTGGCCGCCCGCCAGGTGTGGTTCCCCGCTAGAATCTCCCCCGTTTGGGCACGAACCACGATGGGCTTGATCTGGCCGAATTCAGTCAAGGAGGCCGCCACCGCCGCAATGTTGCCGCGGCGAGGATTGCCCTCCAGGGGATGGACTTCATCAATCGGAACCGCTAGAGCCTGAAGGCTCGCAGGAATATGGATCATGACTGGTCAGATTTCCAGTAGTGGAAGGCCTCCACGAGAGCATTGGCGACGAACTCAGCACATTCCTGGCGCTGCTGCGGCTCGTTGATGTTCCATGCCTGCCCCCATAGGGTACAGTGCTGAGCCGCCAAGTAGGCCTCTAGGGCGGAGGTGACTTTGGGGAGGAACTCCTCATCGAGGACTGCTGTCGTTGGCATCGGCATCTAGCCTTTCTATCTCTTCGAATACGACGGCGTAGTGCCGCCATTCATTTAGGTGGTCTCGGACGTCCGCTAGGCCCCTGTGGGGCTTATCGGCCCCATTGAAGGTCATACCAAAGCCATCGAGGTCCTCACGCCCGGAGAACTTGAGGGCGCGACGGATCGTCCCAACGTCCAAGGAGGGGTGCTGGAGCCATTTGTCCATGCCTCCCATCTGGGTCTTGATGAAACGCCGATCGAAATGGCTGACTCCGCTGCCCGCCAACATGAACTCATGGGGGCGCCCAACCACGTGGAGGGCGTTGATGATCTCCAGTTCAATGTCGCGAATGGAACGCCCGTGGTCGTGGACCTCCTCCAGGAGCCCATTTTGGGAATGCATCCGCTCCACCTGTAGGCCCATGCGGGATTCCCAATCTAGGTCTGGGGGCATGGCGCAAGAGGAAAGGCTCCAAATCTCGTCAAACGGCGATGATGCCGTCGTCAAGACAAGCCCCACCTCAATGATGTCATGGTGGTCTGGATCTAGGCCAGTAGTTTCCAAGTCTACCCAAACTAGGTATTTGACATGCCTCACGGCTATCCTTTCTGCGCAGCCCCACAAAGAGCCATGCGCCACAACCGCAGGGGAGGGACCCCCACTTGGGTTGCATACGATCGTATCAGATCAGACGACAGGGTAGCGAGCGCCATGGGCACCAAGGGCTCCCCCATGTCTTCCAAAATGACATCAAGCAGGGCCTGGTCCTCCGCCAGAATGGCCGTTACTAGTGCCTTGCTTGTTTCTGTGGCCTGATCGGTCTGGGTTGGGTTCACTGCTGGATTCCTCCGAAGGGGGGGCGGCCGCGATATGCCCAATGTCCTCTAGACATCGGTCAATTAGGTTGATGATCTCATCCGCTCGGCTCGACCTCATCAGTTAATTCTACAGCCGCCGAAGCCCTCATGGGGTCGCTTTCGAGAATTTCCAAGGCCTCCCTGAGGGATCGAATGCGCTTCCCGTCCTCGCCCACGCGAGCGTGCGAGAACCTCCCGTTAACGTAGTAAATGTGGATAGGAGAAAGAGGGATCGAGACGACTCCATCCCAAAGGGAATCCACCCTCACCTTTGATTGATTGATGTCCAAACTAAACACCACAGTTCTGGCGAGTTGGGGGTAGCGTCCCTCCGGCTCATAGGCGGCCTGGAGAATGCGGCTTCCGGAACGGGGCGGGATTAGGCCACCCATAGAAGGCCTTGAGACCGACACGGGGTAACGGGCCCCCTGGAATGCAGATAGAGGCCCTCCCTGTAGCGCGTTTCTTCCACTAGAATCTGCACCATCCTGGAACGTATGGTGTCCGTGAGGAAAGGGAGCGCCATGTCCCTCTCCAGGGCATCGCAGATGAACCCTAGTTCTTCTTGCTCTTCTGTTGTTGACATGACTCTCCCTCGACTCGGTCTCGAAGCACCCACAGGGAGGGCACATCACGGGTATCGTATGAGCCCCATTCGGTATCGCACGTGGGGCACCATGCCACCCACCCATAGTGGCGGGTTTGATGAATGCCCCTATCCCTGTCCAAGGGGCCTCGTCGGAAGTTCAGTACCTCCAACACTACCTGGCAGGTCGGGCATTTCATCAAGGTCTTATCGCCAGCGTCCCCGGGCGCATCCAGGACGCTGTAGAGCTTACGTGCTTGGACCAACGAAGCCGCTACCGACTTAGCCATTGAGGCCCACCTGGGTCAGGTCTCGGCCGGACTCAAGCGATTGTCGGATCCGTGGGGGTTTCCACCCCTCTGGCTTGAGAATCTTGCCGTCGTGTCGCACCAGGGGCACGCCCTCGGGCCCCAGCTTCCCCATGTTGGATTTGTGGACCTCTGAGAAAACCTCATCCAGGTCTACCCCGTAGGCGAGGGCAGCTCCATAAATTACGTACATCATGTCCGCCAGGGCGTCCGCCACGTCCACAATGGAGGGCTGACTGAAGGTTTGGGATGCCGGGTTGGTTTCAATCCAAACAATTGCTTCTTTGCCCGTGACGGCCTTGCAGAACTCCTCGAACTCCTCACGGATCAGTTCAATCCGCAAATCCCTCAGACTTTTGGTTACCCCAACGGTTGTAGCCTGTTTGGCGACAGGATGCCCAAAGGCCCTGTGGAAGTCCAACACCATCTCCAGGGGGGTTTGATTACTTTGGTGTGTCATGGCTCTCCTAAGTGAGGTTGCGAAGATTGCTCGCCAGGGTTTGGAAGGCCGAGAGCCTGGACTCAAGGGCTCGCATGGCCCTGGCGCTAGAGGCGGTGGCGGCCTCAGCAATCAAATAGGTCTCGTAGAGTTCCTCCCCCTTCTGGCCGGACTTCACATCCACCACCTGCTTGGCCTTTGCCTCGCGGGTATCGGCCGCCCCCTTTTCCCCGTTGGCCACAATTGCGATAATGACTCGGTCCCGGTGGGCCTTCCATGTGGCCTCTGCCCGAGCGGACATGTCCGCCAGTTCCATGTGGGACTCCGTCAGGCGCGTCAACTCGTCATCCGCTCGCATGATGCGCTCCTCCACCTCCACCATGGAAACGGGGCGTCCGGGCTTCCAGTCGGAAGGCTGCGGGGCAACCCCTTCCTGAAGGTCCTGGAGGGTCTGGGGCTTACGGAGAGAGGGTCTGGGTGCCATGGGGGCATCCTATCGGACGGCAACCCATTTGGACCCTAGAGGAGCTTTACCCACCTATTCTCCATCATGGACTCCCACCCGTCCCCAATGCCCCAGAAGGTCTGGCCACTACGGATGCCCATCAGGGACACAGATGCGGTCATTTGGCGAGCCACTGACCAATCCCCCAGGAGGTCCCCCATTTTAAAGGGGGTCGCTTGGGAGAACTGATTACTTTTGTTGCACCCACAAGCCATTTCAGTCCCTTCTATTGCTCTTGGACGGGCCCTTGCGGCGGAAGAGTTCTTGCTCGACCTCAGGAACGGGTTCTTGTTTGTCCCTGGATTTGACGGGCTGCTCGGGCTCGGGCTCGGGCTCGACCTTCTGATCTTCTAGCTCACGGGACGACACCTCGGGGGCATCTCCAGTTGAAGCCGGGGTTGGGTCTGCCTGCGGGTCCTCCTCGACCGTCACTCCGGCGGCATCGGCGGCCGCTCGGGCCTTAGCAATGGCATCGCGAACGGCGTCCCGTGCGGGCTTTGGCGTCTCGACCGTGAATGGGTACTCTTGGGCCGACTTGGCGATGTCGTCCACGGGGACAAGGTGTCGTGCCGCAACAAGGCGCTGTACGCCCAGGTCTCCATCATCAAACCAGGCGGTCTCATGTAGCCTGCACCCCGACATGTTCAGCATGGCTCGGTAGAGACCCATTACTTCCCCTCGTAAGTGGGGGTCTTGGGGGTACCTAGAAGCCAGCCCACTCGTGGCCATTTGACCTCAAGGGACCGCACTACTGCATACCAGATGGAACCCAGAAGAGGCACAATGGCTTGGCTCACCTCGCCGGAGTCCATGGTGACTCCCCTTTTGGCCAATTCAACGACAATGAGAGCAGTCAAGTAGGGGGTTACGGTGCGAATTACGGAAACCCCCACATCTGTACTTGGCTTAGAATCTTCAGACACTTTGTTCCTCCAGGGGATCCAATGTTCCCACCCATCCAACAATATCAGAATTTGCGCCATAGAGCGGCGCTCCGGCAGCTCGAACCTCAAAAACGTGCCCCGTCGTGGCATTGCGGATCCGAAAGAGGGAGCCGAAATGATGGTGCCCATCCACGGAAGAACCCCACGAGGCGAACACGCGAGAACGGTCATCCGCGTGGATGGCCTCAAACCAGCCCTCCCCGAGAGCATCCGTGTGTTGCATGCCGATAAGGCGAGAAAAGGCGGGGTTGATGTAAGTCAAATGTCCATCTGGCCCGGCTTCGAAGATGGGGGTATCGAGAGTCCGGTAAAGCTGACGAAGACGTTGTCGCGACCCAGCAGAGTCCACGAGGACCTGCTCGGTCAAATCTTGCAACTTGGCTATGAGGGCGTGGGTGTCGGTGAACCGTCTGTCGATGCACTCGTGGATATTGCTTAGAGACGCCTTTATCTCCAAAACCTCGCCCTGAATGACTTCAGTCGTTACCTTTCTCATGCCTTCTCGCATGGGATCAGTTACTAGGTTCTTGCCAATAAACCGCACCGGCGTGAACTTGATGATGATTCCAAGGGCCGTCAAGACGCCCGCTATCCAAATGGTGCCCTCGGCTAGGTTTTGCCACCATGCCTCTGCCGCCAATAGGTTCCACATGACTACTGGGGCACGTGGCTGGTGAGGATAGTGGCGGTGTCGCCCGACATGCCGCCTTCCGTCAGTTCATCCCATGCCCTCTTGGCCTTGAGGGCGTCCTCTTCGGCGGCCCTCTTGGCGACAACCTCGTTGCGATGACGCGCCGTGCTGGCGGCCTGGGGGGTGGTCTCTCGCCAGCCATCAATAGGGGCACTCCCGGCAGGGTCTTGGGGGTCCTGTAGGACGTGTGGGTTTGAGGTGGAGACCTTGTCCCACGAGACTGCCAACACGGCCGAACCATTTGTGAAGTGTCGAGTATTCATTAGGCTAGCGCCACCGACCAGTTGAAGATGAAGGTATCACGGAAGATCGCATTGGTAATGGACCCTGCTGTGATCTGAAGCCGCCGCTGAAAGGCGAATATGGCGGAAGCGCCAGCCGGGATGGTCGTGCCGCAAGAAGGAATGGCGGCCGCATGAGGGGGCCACGCATGCTCCAGGGCGGCACCGGCGGGGTTCTGGAGAACCGCATACCCTCCGTCGATCAAGGGGTTAGGAAAAATGCCAGTCGCATAACTGTAGACGGCACGACCCCCGGGACTCATTCCGGTGATCTGAAGGGTCCCGTATAGCTCCGTGCGCATGTAGACGGCGGCGACACAGTCGGACGGATTCTCGAAGATGAGAGTTCCGGACTGCCAAACCGTATCAATCCCGACCCCAAGAATCCCCGTGGAAACAGACTCGAAGGAAGAACACTGCACATTTTGGGCCTGTTGACCGGCCCATAGGCCGCCATCGGCCCCCAGCACGATGGCGTTGCAGGGGTCAGTGGAGAGGTCCCCGCAGGGGACGTATAGGCCATCCGCCCGACATTCGACACAATTGCCCGCATCGTCGGAGACGATCAGATCCGCTCGCAAGTTGCTATTGGGCTGCACGGAGAGGTCGATGCAGGAGGAGTCCTCGATGCAGGGGCTAATGGCCATTTTGGACCTCCTGGATGGCTTGATCTAATAGCACTAGCGCCTGCTCTCCTCTGTCACGGGCACCCAAGGCCCTTGAGGCCTCGACCACGGAACCGTAGGCCAATTCGGCCAATTCCGGTTCCTCTAGGTTGATGCGGAAAAACTCCAGTTGCTCCTGGGCGGCTTGTCGCATCTCCTCAAGTCGCTCCTCCACCCGAGCCCCTGTTCCCTCGGGCTCCGTTTCCAGCTTGGCCAGCTTGGCCAGTCTTTCCGTGGACGCCCGTTGGGCTGCCAGTTGGGGTTCCAGATCGGAACCCTCCCGCTCTGCCAGCAATACACCAAATGCCGCGAAGATTTCGAAGAGGCGTGCCTCTGTCCATAGCTTTGAGAAATCCATTAGACACCAATCCGTGCGGCGTAAAGAGATGGGCCCACCACGGAAGTGGCAGGAAAGGCCACGCCCGTGTCTGACGTCAGGACAACGCTGGCGCTAATGGAATCTCCGGGGAAGAGCTGAACCAGGGTTTGAACGATGCTATAGAAACCCAGGGAAGAATACTTCTCAAGAGTGAGACGCACTAGGCCGGGGTCCCCGCCGGTGTGGAGTTGATGGCGCACCTGAAAGCCATTGGCGGTGCCGCGGGAGAAGGGCAACCCCGACGAATACTCAATGAGAGATTGGGCCCAATACCAGCCACCCCCCCCCAGGGGGACAAGGAAACGGTTATTGGCTGGGTCGGCAATGCCCCCCACGTTCGTTACGGTGAGATCCTGAATGATTGGGGCCGTCACGACCCCCACGCCTGCCGGAACAATCGTGGGGACGGTAGCGGCCAGTTCTCCGTAGTGGGTAACGGATCCGGTTGCCACCGAAGGCACGTAGAGGCCGTCGCTATGGCACTCCACCACATTGCCCGTGTCGATGGACAGGGGGATGGTGGCCACCAGGGGGTTCCCGGTAGTCCCGCACCCCGTCAACTCAATGCAGTCGGTGTCCTGAGTGAAAAGCTGGGTAAGAAGCCCCCCGCCGGGGGCGCAATCGGAGAGATTGCATGCATCCCCGTTGAGAAGGAGTTCCACCGTGACGGGATCTCCGGGGAAGCCCGTTCCTGAGATGTTGATGCAGTCTGAGTCCAGCACCCCGATACTGGGGGGCGGAACGTATGCGCCGTCGTCAAGACAACTTAGCTGGTTGTTTGCAGCGGGGTTGACCTGGAAGGAAACCGTATAGGGCAGGCCAGGGTTCCCGTTGCCGGAGACCTCGATACAGTCCCCCGCTACAGTCAAACACGCACATTCGTTTTGGCAACCACAGCGACTCATTTTTTCTCCTAGCCTTTCAGCCAAGTTTAGCCTATTTGGTACCAATGACGGGACCTGCGGCCCCCGTGGGCACATATAGGTACAGAAGTTCCCCCGACACCTCCCGCAAGACCCACCCGGGGTCAGGTGGGCGAGCCCCCGGCTGCTCAATGAGCCGTACCCGTCGTTCTAGGTCGGCCAGGCGCTTGGCTAGCGTGTCTTGATCGTCTCGGTAACTCATCCGCTCTCCGTTGACTCAATCGTCCCCAGGGGTTGCAGGTCAATGGAGACGCTCCCGTCGAAGTTCACGTCTACCTTCTGGAGACGGAAATCCGCCACCACCTTGTAGCAGGAGGCTTGGGTGTCCACCCGAACGCGAGTGCCGGGGATCAATTGATCAAGCCGTACGCCCGCCGTTGTCTTAAGCCTAGCCCCCACGGGGGTTTCGATATAGAGGGGGTCCTTAAGAATGTCCAAGCGAGTCTGAGCGGCACGATCACACGAGGCCTGGTCCACGATGGTGTCTTCCGTAAAGGTCCTCACTAGGATGCCGTAGTAGGAAAGGTACTGGGCCGATGCGGTCACTATCGACTGCACCCCGTTCCCCTTCACCACCACCACGGTTGCCTGCTCGTTGCCTCGCTTGCGGATCGAGGGCGGGGCAGTCCAATCGTCATCCAAAAGAGTCAGCAGGGGGGCGGTATCAACCTCAATGCCTCGCACAATGATGGTTCGCCCAAATGCAGTATAGTCCAATCCCGTTTTGGCCAATTCGTCAATCAGGTCTGCCGCATAGACAAACTCGGACGTCAAGACCGAACGAGACCCAAACAGTCCGCTTGGGTCGAGATCAATCTGGATGTTAGGGGATGGATCAGGACTCATTGCGGAGTCATGAATTGTCATGAAAATGGTTGAAAGATCTACCCCCTCCAGGGAGAAGGCTCCCACTAGGCGCCGATCCCACCAAGAAGTCAGATCATCCGCCTCAACTCGGATGGATCCATATTCAAACAACACGTCCGTGACGGGACCGCACCAGGCATCTCGTCCGTCCCGATAAACGATTACTTCTGTCGCCCAAGGGTCCACATCTTCCCAGCCGTCACAGCAGACGTCGCCCAAACGTCCCGACACCAGTCCCTCCATGGCGAGAGAAGATGTCCCGTCCAGCTCACGAGTAAAGTTGCCGCTGATGGGGTTCAACTCCGCCATCACGGCGCCTCCGCCGCGAGTCATCAAGAGAACACGGAGATCGGCCCCATCTCCCAAGCTGGCCTCGTCCCTACAGGCAATGAGCCCGGCGGGCCGATAGGTTTCTGGCGGCGCATCTGGCCCACAACAATCCACGTTGACATTTACAGAAACATCATCCCCATTGGCCGTAACGGGGATGATGAAAACCCCGCAGGGGAAGTCCGTGAATTGGAACCCTAGTGGCCCATCCCCGGGGTTCATTGAAACGAGCGTTACCGCAAAGGTCACGGGATTGGTCAGGACGTAATTGATGGGAATTAGACCACCCAAGTGGGACAGGGTGATAAAGACGGAGGCCATTATGACGACCCACCTGGGTCGCAGTCATAGGAGACGCTAACCCCCGGGGTAAGGGTGGTGAAGGGCACGACCCCGTTGTTGCGGATGAGTGCCGCATATCCGGCCCCCAGGGGCTGCCATATAGTCCTTCTGTCCAGCAGGTGCTGTCCTGCCGTTGACGTATAGGTGGCCTGTAGGGTCCAATTGTTCGCCACGATGGCACCGCATGGCGTCAGAGGGTCCTGTTGGGAAGCGGTCCATAACTCCACGCCCGAACCTGACGACAACGACAGCGCCATCTGGGATTCATTGTTGAGCGTGTTGATGGACCCCGCCCCCTCAAACTGGCATCCGCCGCCGAGGGGCATGGCCTGCCATAAAGAGAAGGAAGTGCCATTGTTGTTGGATTCCAGGAAGCCAGTAGGGAATCCAGGGCCCCCTCCACTCATTTGTCCCCCCTTGATCTCTCCGTTGAATCGGGAGAATTGCCTCTGGAGCGACCCTCCATTAAAGGAGCCGTAGGTGTACTGGAGCGACCACGATGCCCCCTGGTTGTCGCTGACGAATATGCCCCCAGCAGGTACGTTGTTCGCGATAAAGAAGTTACTCCAAACGCCATTCATCACAACCCACCGACCACTAGGCATTTCCAAAATATCCCCAGGGATGCAATCCTCCCCCAGACCCGACTCATTCTGGAGGGTTTCCAGGTTAGATAAAGACCAGGGCATCTCGGAGACATAGTCCCACGTTGCCCCCTCGTCGCTACTCTTCCAAGAGTGGGAACCCCAGGGGTGCCCCACTGTGGGTTGCTGGATTGAACCATCCCACACAAGGTTGGCGGCGGAGCTTGAGTTGTTTGCAACCAGCCAAATGTCCCCGTCGGGGCCATGACAGATGGATCCCCACACTCCGCTGGACGCCCGAACGCCCAAGACGTGGGTTGAGGCAATCAAGGAGGTGATGGGAACAACTGAATCCGTCACGGTCAGAAAATCAAAGACAGATGGCGCCACACCCAGCCAAAGTGTTTGAGTGTTTGCCGTATTGAGGCTTTCGGACCAGCAGACCAAGACGGTCCCGTCAGAACGCACAACAGCGGAACCGCCGCGAATTTGATAGTCGTTGGCCCCGCCGTTGCTTTGAACGTACCGGACGAACGACGTTGAGGGGGTTATGGGGTGAGCGAAGTCGGCCACGTTACCATCCTGACGCCAGGTAGCGGCTAATTGCCCCAATGGATACGGTGGCGTTGTCTGCCACAAATTGAGCATCCACCGAAACCACGATACAGAAGGTGGAGCACTGAGCAAGATCAAACCACCCGAAAGGGGACCCGTCAGAGGAGAAAATGTATCGCATGGCAGATACGGAGCGCCCGCCAGGAAGGATCAGTTGGGCCTGTCGGGTTCGGGAGTCGATCACCAGACGAGCCCCTGATGGCAATTGAGGCACCAAGAGGGTAGAGCATGGCACCCGACAGGCCCAGAAGTCATCCTGGGGGTCGCACGGACACGGCACCCTATCCCCAAAGGGATTCTGATAAGCCTCTATCTTGAGACGGCGCATCTCCGTCGATCCCGTGTTGACCTCAATGTAAGTGGTGGCGTCATTCCAATCGCCAGGGTTACTCAGAGTGCAACAAATCTTCCGACTTACCCATGGGTCGCAATAGCACTGAATGGGGACGAGGAAGGGAGGAGGGGGGGCGACGGGAAGGGGGCCGCAATCAGGAACGAACTCGTCCGCCGGGATCTCCACCACTTCCGTCAAGGGGGTAGTGTCTTGGCCTGGGATGGAGAAGGTGCAGCCCGGCGGGGGGAAGATGGCCGTGGGGTCCAGAACCCAATCCACGGGAGCCCAAGATCCATCACAATCAACCGTAATGGGACAGTCCCGCGGGACGACGCAATCGTCAGCCCCAGGGACTACGGTGTCGCATTGGATGAAACAGGTTTCAGCAATCTCCACACAAGGGCAATCGGCGGGGAAGGGAACAGTACCGTCCCATCGGAGTGGCTCCCACGTACGGGTGTTGGTGCACTCATTGTAGGTAAGGCGGATAAGGCACGGTTCCTCTGGCGGCATGGCGGCCGTATCGCACTCGCCAGAACCATCAACCGAAAGGTTGCAGAAGGGTGGAGGGAAACCGTCCACGACGTTCCAGCCATTTTCCGCCCAGGATCCATCCCCCAGAAGCGAAACCAGGCAACTATCGTTCGTGGCACTGGCGGCAGCACATGGGGATGTGGTCGTGGTGGCCTCGGGGGTGAACTCGACCGCCTCGGCCACATACAGAGTGCAGTCCACTGGGGGACAGGCTTCTTCGGGGTCCCAGCCGGTTGGGCACCAAGTCCCATCATGGCGCACCTGAATGCCGCACGATGGACGTGGTATTTGTCGCTCGTATGCTTTCGTGGCTTGCTGGCCCTGACACTGAGGGCAAATGCCGCGCAAGTCGAGACAGTATTCCTCTGGAGCAAAGTTCTCACACTGGGCACACCATTCCACATCCGAAAAGATGTAGGGAAGCTCGGAGCACAACGTGAACTGCACCTTGAGATTCGTGCAGCCACAAGACGAGCAGCACGTGGACATGCGATCCGTTACCTTTGGGCCGTCGGTCAACCCAACCCTGTGAAACAACCGAGCATAATCAAGGGGGCTAATGCCGGGCACGGCCGCATAGCCGTACCCTAGGCCCGCAACGGACATGAAGGTCAAGACGGTATCGCCATTGATGGCTATGAAGTTATCCAGGTCGGCCTTGAGTTCCGTGATCCACTGCTGCTCTTCCTCGCATTCGACCGTAACGTTCAGGTCAATGTCAATGGCGGCTATCTGGCCTGGCCCCAAGGCCAGGTAGGCGGCATTCGCTACGGCACCGGGGGGAATCTTGAACTCACTTTGAGCTGCTCCCCCAAGAATGTCAGTAACGTAGAACAGGGGCGTTTGGCCTAGCGCCCAGTTGGCGGGCAACAAGCCATCGAGGTTGTTGGGGAGCCCCAGGGGGTTCGACAAGACCCCCACTTGATTCCCGTCCTCAATGTAGACCTGATAGAGTCCTCCTCCCAGGTTCGTCACTCTCACGCCAACAGTAATGCCGTTCGTGAGAGGACGCTCCTCTACAAGCTGACACGAACATACGTCAGATTCGGGGGGGCAGCACTTGAGCATATAGAGGTCCCCAAGGGCACAATCGCTACAGGAGTTGTCCCCCAAGAGGGACTCCTGGAGCCAGCGAAGGCCATATTCGGCAGCGCAGCACGTCTTGGCACGGAGCCACCCCGTGACGGTAATGCAGCGGCCGCGAAGACGCAGGGGGCCGAGGGAGGTGCCGGAGATGGCACCATCGGCCGTATCTCGCGACACGACCGAATCAAATCCTTCGATGTCCTCGATGAAGAAGCCAGCAAACTCAGCGCTTTCGGGGACGTCGGGGTCATACCAGGGGGCATCGTCCAGGATGGGAGACGTGTAGGCCCCGTTCGTCCCGGCGCCTTGATCCAAGTAGAGGCATTGGGCGGAATCGCAGCCGCAGCCGGGGGTGATGGAGGTGTTGGATTGACGCAAGCCAGCGAACCCCGAAAGGGGGTCGCCTGTCATGTACTTGAGGAGACGAGAATGGTTGGCGATTTCTGTCCCCGCAAACCATAAGTAAGAGTTCAACATGGCTATTTACGCTTCCTCATTGCGGCTTGGTCCCTGGCTCGTATTTCTGCCTTGACTTGTGTCATGTCAACGCCGTTGATGTGATAGGTGTTCCCCGGACCTCCGCCAAGGGGCCCACCATCAAAGCTACCAGATGGGGAGGTGGAGCGGGGAGAGCCGACTCCGCCGGAACGAGCAGCCCCGGCGGGGGCCACAACCCCGCCAGTGCGAAGATTGCTCGCATTGGCCATTTGGGCGTCAGCCAGCACTCTGAACAGACCCGACTCGAACGCCAGATCCAGTGCCCGTCCAGGGCTGTCTAGTGGCAGTACCACCTCACGTCCGCGCTCTCCTAGCATGGCATAAGTGAGCTGATCAATTACTCCCCCATTGGCCAGAGCCGCATGGACGTGATTGTGGTGAGCCGCCATAGTGGCCCCATCGTAAGCCTTGTCGGACACGCCACCTGGGCCCGAATAGATCAATTCCGACAACACGCCCAGCATGGGGGCAAATGCGCGGTCGATACGGAGCAATCCGGGGCTATCGTAGTTGGCATCCCCTGGGGCCCCGAAGTCAACGGCCCTGGAGGATGCGTGATAGCTGGTTCCGCCAGGACGGAAGGTTGAGTTGACCAAGTAGGGGACGCCAGCAGCCTGGAGGTACTGCATCAGCAAGGGATAGCTCCCGGGGCGTTTGTTGGCACCAAGAAACTCTCGCCAATGGCCGACATCGAAACCATCAGGAACGGCGCCCTGGAGATCAAACCCTTCAGGTAGGCCGGGAATGCGCGCTGTCATCTCCCGCTGGATTGCCTCGTTGGCCCCTTCGGAGTAGTCGATGATGCCGGTGTTCAGGCGACGGATGCTGGAGTCCCCGATGCGGGCCGAGGCATCGTTGGAGTAACCGGCCATGAGGGCAGCCAACATGGGGGAGACGGTCCCCTCGAAGTCCGTGCGGTACTGGTCCAAGTTGAGGCGCTTGATGGTAGAGCCGACCGCATCCTTGCGACCCTCCACATGGGCCTTTCCGGTGCTACGGGAGTCCCCGGCGGCCCACCAGCGCCTTTCTCCGCCGCGGAATGCCTGGAGCTGGCCTTTGGTCATGTTGGCCATCATCTCGCGGCTCATGACACCTTCGCCCCGCTGGAGCTTGGCCATCATTTCCATGGAGTTGAGATCAGAGGCATCCGTCATGGTGCCGCCCTCCCCCACGACGCCACCAGAGTGGAAGGTGGGAACGGCAAAGCTTGTGGGGATGGCGATTCCCACCCCGAAGGAATCTGATACTCGGTTGATCAGGTTGGCGAAGGGGGGCCAGACGGACGAGCCGATGAAAGCAATGGGGTTACGGAAACCGTTGGCGATGGATCGCGACACGATCGCCATGGCCGAGGGGATTTGTAGAAACGCGTGAACCATCGCGGTTACATAGTTGACCACATTGAGTGCCATGATGCTTGAGGCGGATTGGATGGAGTCAAAGGAGAAAGTGGCAATCGCTACGGCCGTCTGGAAGCCAGCGATGACCTCCTCTAGACCAACTATGTGCAGGACAATGGAGACGTGTACGTCCCCTACTGCCGGTCCTGCCACTCCGGCCCCTCCGGGGAGTTGGATGGAGCTGCCCGCCGCCCCCCCAACGGAGGGAACGGCCGGGAGGGCAGCGGGGTCCAGGAAATCACCACTGAAGATCCCAGATGCGGCAAAGGCCACGTCCGTTGGCACCTCTCCGCCCTTGATGGCCGTTCTTACGGCGAACTGGTAGAGCCCAGACTCCTGGAGGAGCGAGGCCGCTCGGTCGGGCTTGGTTAGGGGGATGATGACCTCAGGACCGGCCTCGCCAATACGGGCGAAGATCTCGCTCCCAACGATACCACCATCGCTGAAGGCCTTGGCGTTCCCACCCAACCCGGCAGCCGCAGCGATGTTCCCAACCATGATGCTAAGTTGCTTCAGCCCCTCTACGTCCAACCCCGTTATGCCAGCGGGGTCCAGCGTGATGGCCGCCTGAATGGCCACGGGGATGTCTATAGCCTTGATGCCTTCCATTTGCATCAGCTTTAGGACGGAATCAATCACCCCAGGGTTTTGCTCTAGGGTTTTGAATACCAAATCTATCTGCTGTTGACTGGCGTTGTCCTTTAGCAAATCCCCCAGAATGAGTTGCTTCTGGTCTGCCGTTATCCCAGCAATGGGGCCAACGCTGGGCAAAATCTCCAGAAAGGCCTGGATCTTACCAATTGACACGACCCCAAACGCAATCAGAGCTGCCACTTGATCGGGAGAAAGTGGCCCCCCGATGGTTTTGCCCAGAATCTCCAAATCGGATTGAAGACTCCCCACCCTAAGGGAACCACCGGCGATCAGGGGAGCAATTTGCTCCCAAGTCCACCCTGCGGGCGGGGCCCCGCTGACGACATCAAGCAGGACGTTTAGGTTAGCCTGGGCTTGAACCCCCCCCGTAAGCTTGGTGATCTGATCGGCCGAAAGGGGCCCCGCTATCCGGCCCTGGATGACAGCCGTAAACTTGGCGGCGTTTTCCTCGGTGCCTTGGCCTGCCTTTCTCATGATCTCGGCCACTAATTGAGCGTCATTGTCGCCCGTGACGCCCAACCGGAGCGTAGCTTGCAGCTCCATGGCGTTGACCCCCAGTAGCTTGTCAACCAATTCCTGAGCTTGCTGATTGGACAAATTCAGTGGACCATCGGGAGCTGTGGCGAATTTGAAAACGCTGTCCCTTAGGGTGGTCCACCGCTTGTTGAACTCCTCCACCTTGAAGGCGTCGGACCCGAATAAATCCTTGCCCAGTTCCGCCTTGAGGTCCGCAGCGGATCCCGATATGGCACGAAGGGCATCAAAGGCCCCCTTGGCCCCTTTCTGATCTGCCCTAATGGCATCTCTGCTGAAGACCACCCCGCCCCCTGCTCCAATTTTGAGGCTGTCGATGTTTTCTTTGATGACATCGAAGAGGGCCGCCGTGCTCTCCTTTGCGTCCTCTTGTCCGGGGATCAGTTCACGCAACCTCCGCTTGGTCTCGTCTAGGACGGCATTCACATCCTCCAGACGGTGTAGCCAATCCTTACTACCGCTTGCTAGACTCCGCTGGGCCTCCTCAGACTTTTTGATCAAGGGTTCCATGACGGCAAATTGCGCCCTCGCCCGGTCCGAATCCTCGGCGAATTTCCTCAGGGCATCACCACCCAACTCCTTGTCAAAGAAAAGCTTGGCGGCCTTCTTGAATCTATCGAGAGAGTATTCCCCCTTGAGGAAAGCGTCCCCCACCAAATCCGTGAGCCCCGAGAATGCCTGTTGCACGTCATGCCCAAGCGCCAGTCCATCCTTCCGTACAAGCTTGAGCGAGATCCCCAGGCCCGCCACCCTATCTATGTCCTTGGGGTCCACAATGTCCCCCACCTTGAACCCCTGCGCCCCAGCCTCATTCAGCATGCGAAGATCGTCCACCTGGACCAAGAGGCTATTTATGTCCTTCGATGCGGACTTATCCCCATAGGTATCGCGGAGCCTCTCATAAAACTCAACTGCGCTATTGCCTCCCTCAACAAATGACTCTCCCAAATCGCCCACATTGGTGCCCAGCAGGGAGAGGGTTGCCCCAATGGATGCCATGTTATTGGGGTCCAGGGCGTCCATCTGGCTTGCAAAAATTTCAAGGGATCTATCGCCAGAGATCTTGCCGTTTCCGGACTTGATCTCGTCGAAGAGGGTTTCGATCTGACTTCCAATCCCTGCAAATTCGGGGCTAGCTTGATTCAAGAGCTTTACGGCGGCCCCGGCGGCTATCCCGATAAGAGTCAGAACAACCAGAAGCGGATTCCCCGTGGAGGCAGCTTGGAAGAGGGACGTAACGGCAATGGCCGTCGCCGTTATCTTCTCCGTCAGGGTATCGGCGCTGGCAGCGAGGGATCCAGCGAAGAACCCCTGAAGGGCCGTTCCCGCATTGGCGCCAGCATTTCCTATGTCGGCGAATGCCGCCTTCAGTTTGGGACCAATCTTCGATGCAAAGTCAGAAGCCCTGTTGCCGAATTGGAGCACCCTGTCGGCCATATTGGCTACGCTGCCTCCGATTGTTGCAAGGCGGGTGCCGAAGTTGCCGTTCGCTAACACCGAGATGAAGTTCTTTAGTCCGTTCCCGGCCATGTTGAGGCCGCCTCGGCTGGACCCCATCTCCTCTAGCTTCAACCCCAGAGTCCCCACGTTTGTTGCCAGCGCGTTAAGGGACACCACCCTGGCTGCTTGTGAGCTAAAGTAGCGCAGCCCATCTCCTGCCGTGGCAACCCTTTTCCCAAAGATCTCAAGCCGCCCCCCCGCTCCGTCCGTTCCTACCTTGAGCGCCAACATCCTGATAGTCATGAGAAATAGCAAGGGGATAAAAAGGTCACCGAGAATACCCGTCAAGGGCTTGATGACGAGCAAGAGGGATTCAAATACAGATGCCGCCAATTTCAAAATGCTCCAAAGTGCGAACAGCGTCGCTTTGGCCACATCCAGAACGGGCTCCATTTGCTCCCAGATCTTCAACCCAGCAGCACTTACGGACTCCCAAAGGGTCATTTGTTCCGTTATGTCGAAAAATCCACGGACAAGGTCAACGATTCCCCTTCCGATCCCCTGTAGGGTCTGGACGAACTTCTGAAGTTCCGCGTTGCTCCCAAGGCTCTGATAGAACCCCCCCAGGGCACCGACGAGTTCTAGTATTCCGCGAGATGCCTCAATGGCCCCATCGTAAATGGTGGAGAAGAATTTCAGCATACTGCCGTCGGCAACCCAGTCTCGAATAGAGACCGCTAACTCCAGTATTTTGGGCGCTAGGGTGTCCCCCAGGGCCCCAGCAAGCCCCCCTACCACCCCAATAATCCCACCCAAAAGGTCTCTGGCGACCCCCAAGGCTACTGGCAGAACAATGCCGAACAGGTCAACCAACGGGGCAAGAGCAGAGCGCAATGCTTCGCTTTGTGCATAGGCCAGTGCCAGGAAGCCGATGAATATGCCCATAGCGGCCACGGCTGCGGCGAAGGGGCTAACTAGTGCCGACAGGGCCGCAAGGCCAGCCTGAAGTCCCTTGTGAAAGAAACCTAGCAGAATCAAGACGGGGCCAAGAGCAGCGATGAAAGCCCCTACGCCAAATACCAATTTGAAGATCTCTGGGTTCGTCTCCGCTATAGAGCGAGCGAAACTAGCTAGATTGGTAGCTAGATTGGAGAAGAAGGCCAAAACCCCCGATTCTCCCACCAGGATGAACAGCTCCTGCATGGCATTCTTGAGCTGGCTGAATTGGAAACTGGCGGTGTTCTTGATGATGTTCGCCATGGCCTCAGAGGCCCCACCGGCGTTTTGCAAGCCCTTGGTGAGCTTCTCAAGTGCCCCCGGGGTCTGGCCAATAAGGGCCAAGAGTCCAGGTCCGGCCCTTTGGGCAAACAGCTTCATGGCGTCGGCGGTAGAGATGCCCTTAGCGTCAAGGAAGGATAGGATTTCCGTAAGGGGCTTCATCTTGCCCGTGCTATCCAGGACCTGAAGGCCGTACTTCACGTGGATTTTAGTCAGTTCCTCCAGGGAGGTGCCATCCGCCTCCACTTCCCCTCGGGCCTCCTCCATGGAGATCCCCAACTTGGTAAAGATCTCTGCATTTTGCTTGGTGGGGATGATGAGGCGGGTGATGATGCCGCGAAGGGCGGTACCGCCAAGACTGGCATCAAAGCCCGCTTGCGCCAAGAGACCAAGAGATGCGGCCGTTTCCTCGAACGTAAGCCCCACGGCGGCAGCTACGGGACCGGCATAACGGAACCCCGTCACCAAGTCGGTGATGTTGGTGGTGGTCTTGGCCGAGGTGACGGCCAGGATGTCCCCGGCTCGCTCGAACTCAGACGCTAGCGCATCAGCCGTACCGGGACGAACTCCACCAAAGATGCTCTTGACGTCTAGGCCAGAGGTGGAGAGAGAGCCGCCAAAGCCGGTGAAGACCTTGATGAGTCCCTCGGCGACCTGGTTGACTTCGGCGCCCTCCACGGTGGCGACGTTGGCAATCGTCCTGAATACGCCCGACAGGGTAGATTCTCCCTGGATGCCCGCACGCGCCAACTCCACGAAGGCATCCGCTACCTCATTGGCAGAGAACTTGGTGGTGCGGGAGAACTCAAGAGCCTTGACGGATAGTTGGTCGAACGTCTGCTTTGCCTGCTTGCCGAAATCCGCTATGGCCTCGGGCGTATTGCCCGTAAAATCAGCAGCGACGGCCGAAGCGGTTTTGAGCGAAAGCTCAAATTGGCTGGCCGTCTCTACGATGTTCTTTCCTGCCTGGATGAGGGGGCGGGAGACGCCGTACGTGAGCGCCTGCCCCATGAGCAATGCCCGCTCTCCTGAGCGCGACAACGCATGGGACATCTGGTCGAGACGACTGCGGAAGCTGGCCGCCTCGGCTCCGGCGGCCCGCATCTGCCGCGAGGCGTCCGCCACCCCCACTCCCACAAGTGCCTGCTTGGCTTGTTTGGAAACCCCCACCATGGCACCAGAAACGGCCTTGCCGAATTGGTTCAAGTCTGGGTCGATCCTGACCTTGATGTTCTGCGAAACCTTCTTTAACTGATTGCGCAATTCTGTGCTGAAGCCAGTCAGATCTGGCTTGGCCAATACCTTGATGCTGGGGGCCTTGACCCCGTTGGCAAGACCCCTAAGGGCAGCGTCAAAGCCCTTGAGGTCCGGCTTGGCCTGGATCTGAACGGAACGAAGCTTTAGGCCCTTGGCAAAGGCATTTAACTCAGATTGTACGCCCTTGGCGCTGACCTTGAGGCCCACGGGGACGGCAGCCGTCTTGATGCCCTTTGCCGCCGCCATGGCAGACTTGTTGAGGCTAGTGGCGTCCACTGCCATCTTGATCTTGATGGGATTGGCCGAAACCCCCTTCACCGCATCCCGTATGGATGCCGTAAAGCCTATTGGATCTGCCTTCAACTTGACTTTGACCTCAGGGGTCCGAATGCCCTTCAGTTGAACTCGGAGCGCGGCAGAAAACCCCGACGTGTCGGGAATGATCTTGATCTTGGCAGAACCTACTACATCTGGCACAATTCGACCTCGTTGGCCATTTTAGCGCATCTTTGTCCCCGGCGCTAACGTTTCCGTCTTACTCCAGGGGTCATAGTCGGCATCCCACCAGGAGGGGGCTTCCTTGCCCTGAAGTTCGGCCGGTAGGGTGGGGTCGTCCACGATGATTCCGCCACCTTCGCCAATACGTCCACGAAGAAGCGCCTGTACGCGTTGGCGCCCCTCCATGTCGTGCCCCTCAAGGAGGTCCGCCAGGACAAAGTTCAGCATGAGAGAAATGGGCAGGTAGGGAAACCTGACGGGGTGCCCTGATTTAGCCCATTTGCCATCCAGCTCATCCAGGTTCGCCAAAATGAACATGGTGAGGTGGATGGCTACTACGTAGGGCGGCCAGCCACCTCTGTGATGAGCGTCTCAATCACCTTGTTCAGCTCTTCCATCTCAATGACCGGCTGAGCACGACGCAGGTAGACCTCGAATCGGGCAATATCGTCGGGGTGGATGGCGGCCTGAAGGAACTGCCTCATGGCGCGAAGCTGTTCTCCCTGGGTGGCCTCGGGGTCTGAAGCCAAGCCGAGATCCAAGAGGACAATGCCAGGGAGCCTCTCGGCCGTCTTGAAGTTTTGGTCGCGGACCTCAATGCTGCGGGGCTTGATTTCTTCCTCAGCGCGGATGGTGTCCAGAACTTCGCCCTGGAGGGGCTGTTGGGCTGCTGTTGGGGCCGCACTGACTACTGGCTGCCCTGGGGTTAGATCACTCATGTGTTCTCTTTTCGTGAGGCGGGAGCAAGCTCAACCGCATTACCACTTTAGCATACTCTAGATAGATCGTATAGCCTCTACCAAGGCTCGTACCAAATAGGGGTTGGGCCGACTGGCAGGCTGATTTGTCTGGTTGGTCACGATAATGCGGGGCCTGCCTCGGCTTGCAGGGAAGGCCTGGATGCCCTTGCGCACATAGGCGGGATGCCCCTCGTGGATGGAACGCGCATACGCCGTATTGGCCACAATCGCCACCCCCCCATCGGCAAGAAGTTCCATGTAGAGCGAATTCCTAAGGGCCCCCGACCTGACCGGCACCTGGCGCTTAGCGTCAGCCAGAACGCGCCCCCCTAGTCGCTTGATGTAAATCCCCACGGGCCCCGTAGGGGAGTGCATCAGAGCAGAGATCAGAGCGGGGTTTAGTTCAATGTCCTTCATCAACAACAAGCCTCAAGTTCCACAGTGAAGCGCCATGTCCAACCGGCACACCCGCCGTCAGGGCATTCGGGAGTCAAGTCGCCCCAGCCGATTTCCAGACAGTTGGTATTGGATGGGAACAGATCGCCAGCGCACGAGGCCTGCTGGAGGCAACACATCAGAATCCTGGCATCCACCATCAACAGCTCCGTGGCGGCCTGTTGATCGGATGCGGAGGGGAATGGATTGAAAGCATCATCCACCAGGGTGGGGTAGCAGGGGCGTACTAGCGTGAGACCAAAATCCACCACACTCCCAAGATTGCAGCAACGATCCCACAGGCGTCCGCCCGTAGGGTAAGCGGCGTCCTGGAAGCCCCTGGAGGGACGAATGCGCTCAATCCAAAGGGCCAGGAAATCACAGCAGTCGAAGGCGGGCAGGCAATGGGAAAGGAAGCAGTCCGCCGGTTGGCCCAATGGGGTCTCAAGCAAACACTCGCATGCCACATCCAGGATGGACTGCGATACCTCTTGGAGGTGTGTGGCTGTAAGGATCGGCATGCTACCCCGTGTAGGTTACGCGCTTGCCGGGGCGATCGGGACGATGAACCCTAGCGCGACGCTTCAGTTTGGATGGGTTGACGCTGGCGAGCCAGAGATCGACAAGATAGATTCCCGTCTTGCCGTTGTCCAGGAAATCCAGTGGGTCGGCAAAGTCCAGAGAAACGCCTTGGCGGTCAATGTGCTTTAGGCGGGCGGGGAGGCAGTTGTCTCGACCACAACGAGACTTGGCTAGTTCGCAGGCGAAGGCGGCGGCGGCGATTTGTCCGTCAATCGGCACGGGTTTGCCGTACTCGTACTCCACCGTGAAGACGCCAGGGTCCCCCGGATCCCCAACCAGATTACTGCTGCACGGCCAGTGCTCCCCGTCGGTTCGCACCAGCCACCGATAGGCCTCGATCCGATAGGACGTGGGGGGCACGATCGCTCCGTCGGCCGTTACCTCGATGATGTTGTTGACGGTTGCGGGCAACTTGACCCGTTCCAGGCTACATCGGTCGTTGCATGTCCCAACGTTGATCCAGTCACCGTTGGCTGTCGGGACGGGGTAGCTGGGGTAGGGGTTGAACAGCCAAAACCAGTTGTTGCCCCCCCAGGCCACATCGCAACAGCCGCACGTGTCGGAACAAATCCATACCGTACGGGTGCAAATGCCGGGGAATTGGCGCCCCGAGAGTCTGTAGAGGATGGCGGTAGCGAAAGCTATGTCGTCCGTAAGATCGTACAGGGGGTCAAGGCCCACGCAGCATTCCCTTACGGAAGCATCGTCGGTCCATAGACTACAGGGGACATCAACGGGGGGGGCGGCCATCCCTCCATTCTAGACTACTTTTTGCCCGCATGTCAGCCATCCCCTCCGTGGGCCTGCATGGCCCTCCAGGAACCTTATAGCCAATTCGGGCACCAATGGACAACCTCAAGGGCCTCATGGCCCACAGGAGGGCCCCTGGGGGCCCCGTGGGCGCATGGCCAGCCACCCAGGCAAACCCCCGAGAGGCAGCCAACCGGATCCCATTGGGCTATTCGAACTCGGTTGTTTCACCTTTTCGAAGAAGGTAGCGGGGGGAGATGAACTTGGCAATCCTGCGGCCCCCGTGAGGGCCACTCTGGTCTCCACCCCTGGGGCGGACCACGAGACCTTCTCGTAGGTGAAGATCTCGACCCGAGAGGGTTTCTTTCCCGGTAGCGAGTTCTTCTAGGAGGCCATAGTTGTAAGGCCCACTATGAAGCAAGGGCACCATATGTACCCCATTGGGCACAAGGCAGAGGCGCGCCTCTCTGGGAGGAGACCACTGGCGACCATTGTAGAGATCAAAGGCACGAAACCCAGGCTCTCCTTGGCGGGATCCCTCGTGACCATAATGGAGGTCTTGGATGCCGGACCCATACACCTCCCCCGCTATCGCCCACACACCAGAACGATCCATGTGCCGTATGACATGCAGCTTCTCCTTTAGATCGTGGTGGTGGACGGCACGCCAATAGACGTTGCTTTCTGATTCCTCCAGAACTAAGCCCTTTGCCCCCATGCCCTTGCTTGTCGCCACGAAGGTGTCATCCGGCAATAGCGCCACCATGCAGAAGGTGCCATGAAGTTTCTCCGTCGCCTCCACCATCTCCCCTGACTCGAACATGTCCATGTGGGCCTTGATGTTTTCAATGTCACTCCAGTGAGGGAGTTCCTCGCATGGCTTGACCATCCCCGACATACTGACAGGAACCTCTGGCACCCACTTGGCCACTCCCAGAAGTGCCGCCAGATCTTCGCCTAGATGTTCGGGGGTCAGCAGGTGACGTATCCCTTCGGGGCGACACACAATCCCCTGAGAAAGTTCACCGCGGAGCCGGACGGCCTTTACTCGGTTAGACTTGGAGCCGGACAGAAGTCTTTCCAGGCCCAACTCAACAATCAGGGCGTCTGGCAACACGGACGCTTCCGGCAAGTAGAGGCAGATGTCGCCCGACCGATACTCCCCCATCCGTACGACGGCCCGATAGCCCCCTACGGTCGCCAGCTCAAGAGCATCGGCGTTAGGGTGAGGCTCGATCCCGATTTGGACTATTGGGACGGCAAAGGTGCTCACGCTGACTCCTGTGGTCTAGTGGGGAGCCATGGCTCCCAGTCGGGGTTGGTGGACTGAGTCATCACAAGACGACGGTTGCCCTCGGGGCGGTAGGGACGGTAACGCAAGGTCCAGCCCAGATCCCCCAGGGTGCGGTTGGCCTTACGCTGGTTGCACTCATAGCAGCAAGCTACCACGTTCTCCCAGACGTTGCGCCCCCCCAGACTGCGGGGGCGGATGTGGTCGATCGTGTTGGCCACCCCCCCACAATAGGCACATTCGGAGTCGTCTCGGGCCAAAACTGTCCGACGAGACAAGTAAGCCTTGCGGAACTTGGGAACGTTCACGTATCGAAGGAGCCGGATGACGGTCGGCATGGCCATCTTGGCGCTTTCGGAACGCACCTGCTCGGTCGGGTGGTGAGAGACCACATCGGCCTTGCCTTGGAGGACTAGTACGATGGCGCGCTTGGCCCCCACGACAGCGAGGGGCTCGTAGGAGGCGTTCAGCAATAAGACGGGGTTGGTCCGCATGCCATCATTCTAACTGGAGCAAAATGGTTTAGCTGGTGATATGGTGAGGGCTCCCCATCTTCCCGAAAGGAATCCTTTGAACCTCCCATCCAAAATCGTACTGGGGGCGCTGGCCCTAGTGGTCGCCATCGCCCTGGCCGTAGGGGCTTGGCACCTAGGTTGGCTTGCCCAAAGCGCCAACCAGGACCGGCGCACTGAGATCAATGACCGTAGCTACGCTCGCCAGCAGGCCCTCTTGGTGGAATCCACCCGCCTGGTCTCGACGGTGTCGGAGATTGACTCTCAGATCGAAGCGTCGCCCGACTCCACCAAGACCCTTTCGGCGCAGCGACGAGCCATCGTTGCTCAGGCGTGCGAAATCGCCTTGAAGCTCACGGCCGAGACCACCCAACCTCAGGCCCTCAAGGCCTTCATCTCCAAGGAATGTTCATGAAGAAAGTCATCAAGACCGTCTTGGCGATTGGGTCCTCTGCCGTCCTGGCGGCCGGGTGCGCCAAGCCTACCAGTCCCGCCGCCGAGGCAGACCGGCATGCGTCAGAGCAGCTTCTCCAGACCTATCAGAAGTCCCAGCCCGTACCCTCGTTTGACTGGTCCCAGTTGCGGCAGAACCTCATCGAGATCGAGACGGCCCAAGTGCGGACCACTCAGACCACTAGCTTCTTCTTCAACGCCGGGAGCACGGACCCCATCCAGGCATGTCCCTCAATTGGGTTCCCCATCCCCTCCAGCTACCAACTGAGCAACCCCCAGCAGATCGTGGGGGCGCCCGTAGGGGGGGGGACCGGCTGGAGCAATGAGGTCATCCCCCAGTTGGAGCCCAACGGCGTCTTCACGGGCGACTCCAGCGCCACCTATGTCATGTGCGTCAACGGCAGCGGCAAGACTTATGCGGCCTACTGGGAGGGGTTTGTCCTCACGATCTCGGGCCCAGCCCAATGGGATCGCTCTCTCCATGAGGTAAAACTCACGGGCGACCCCACCTTCGACTTCTCGGCCAAACGGGAGAAGTGATGGGGGTCGGTTACCAAATGGCGATTCGGCGCCTCCCTCCAAATAGTACGGAGGGGCGATGGTGGTGGAGGGTTCAGCTCACGGGCCGTTACGGCTGGAGAACCGTCCAGGAGGGCCCCGCCCGCACCCGTTGGGGGGCACGCCATCAAGCGGCGCGGAGCGCCAAGCACCTGGGTGCGGGGGAATAGCAACGGGGGGCCGGAAATCCGGCCCCCCGTTTGGGATCTTGCATTAAGCCCCTCGGGCCACTTCTGCTACGAGGAAGTGATGAAGGATTCGTCGTAGTTGCATTCCGACGTGACTGGGATATTCCCAACACAGCGCATGAAGAGGGGACCGCCCGCCTGTACGGCGGCTTGGTCGGAAAGCGTCCAGGGGTCGGCCGTGATCTGGGGAGGAAGGACTGGCGGAGGTGCGCCCGTGGGAACACCGGAAGGATCGCCGCCTCCGGGGGTCCAGGAGGGGAAGGTGGTGCCGGGGTAGCTGGGGAACCACAGTGGGTTGTTCTCCGCATAGCCCGAAAGCGTCACCTCAAGGGGGCCTGTGGTGAAGTTAAGTCCACCCGACAGTTCCCAGTTGATCGAACGGGGGAGGACCCAGTGGATCCAAAGGTTCTGGGTGGTCCCGTCCACGGAACAAGCACCCTTGTCAGCGTTCTTGCTCCAGAACTCAACCATCTTGGAGGGCTCGCAAGCGGCCGCCTTGGACTCCCGCATGACAAGACCGGAGAACCCTCCGGCGCCGTCAGAGAGCAGGGTGGCGCCCGTGAGCATCTCGATGACCGTAAGGGGCACGCCGCAGAGCTTTAGCTCTACCTCAAAGCCCTTTAGCCGGTCGCAGTCCTTGTCGCGGATGCAGATGTCGCCGCAAGCGTTCTTGGTGGTGATGTCCTCACCGGCTTCAACGTCCGGGGAGAGGTTTACCTCCATGAAGGCGCTCGTGGTAAGGCGGCTATTTGGCGTCAAGGGATCAAGGGCAATGTCGCAATCGCTCTGACGAGTGATGCGAAGAGCGCATGCCTTGATGGAGCTTGGGCAGCAAATCGTCATGGAGTGTTCTCCTGTGGTGGGATTCGCCCTTATGCGAATCTTCCATACTTCACAAGATTACTCCACCCAACACCCTCGCGGGTGAATGGGAAGCTAGCCTTTACGCTTTGAGCCCCTAAGGATGCGACTTTCTAGTCTCGAAATAAGCCCTTTCCGATTGCGCCCATTGCGCTCTTCGTCAAGAGCTTGGCGGGCTCGGCTCTTGTTGTACCCCACCCACTTGATGATCTCGTCGGCAGTCATATCCCCCAGGGGGGATTCTGGGGCCGTGGGGGTGGTAGCGCTATCCACCAGGGATGCCAGAGGGACCCGTTGGACATCTTCAAGGAAGGTAAGGGGCGGGGATACCGGGGAGGTGGGAGTATCCCTTGAGGGTACGTCTCGGTTTACGGCGGGGTAACGACTAAAACGTCCCATATCAGTCACTTATGTCCTTGGGGATTGGGGCTTCGGTCTCCACGTGAGTTCCGCGAGTGATGCGAACGTGAGAGGCTTCGGGGTCGAGATTCATGCTGCACGAATACTCTCGATTGCCTTCCAACTCAACCGAAACGGGGGGCACGACCCCTTCCAGCCGAAAGGCAACAGGGCGGCTGCTCCCGTTACGGAAGTGCATTCCCACTCGTGTAGAATTGATCCCAATGGGGTCCACTTGTGCCCAAATGGCAGGTTTCAGCATAGTTTCTCCAGTCTTACCCTGGAGTATAGCCGGTCAAGCGAGCAGCCGTAGCCTCCGGGATCCTAAGGGCCACCAGGGCTTCATAATCACAGCGGGCCACAAGGGACCTTTCGGCCAGATAGACCAAGATGGCCGCCTCGCCCACGCTCGTCCACCTGGCGTTAAGGTCCTCGTAAACGGCCTGAAGGATTTCAACCGCATCAACAGGTAGATCCGTTCCTCGCCCAAATGACCCATCGTTTGCTTGCCAATAGATCATGCTTGGGTGAACCCCCACAGGGATGACGTGACAGACATGAGGCTAGCGGAGTCCCCCGCCCCCCACACTCCCGTGTAGGACAAAAGGAGCCTATAGGCGATCGTGAAGGCGGCCCCAGGCGCCACCGTTATCCCAAAGTTGGACACGATAGAGTCGTCCAGGTCGATTTGGAAGCCCCCCGTTGGTGCAAAGAAGCTTTCGCCGCTCAAAGCACCGAACGCACCCCCATTTATGCTTATTTCCGATTGGATGGTCATGGATGTCGTGGTGACCATCGTGGCATGTGCCTTCCACGCCACTCGGGCCAGTAGTACCATCGAAAGCGCGCAAGAGGGGTTAGTGATGGTACTTGTGGCGGTGGAGCCCGGTACCGCCACAAGTGCCCCAGCGGCACCCAAGGGGACCCCCACGATGGCTGGCACATTGGTCACCTGTTGGCCCGCAACGGCACCCCCGCGCTCCACAAAGAGGGATCCGTCGCCGCCGAAGCCCAAGTCGTTGCAGGGGTCGGCGGACAGAAGCAAGTCGGGCGTATAGGGTAGGGCGGGAGTGCCGTTTCCAGACATCAGGATGGACCCCCCCGATGTCACAACAGTGTCTTCGACGTACAGACATGAATCCAGACCATACTCGACAGTGTTGTTTGCGTCAGTGGAGATACAAGCCTCAACGGCGTAAGGATCGCCAAAGACGCCCGTGCCCGTGACCTCCACCCCCTGACCGGCAATCAGCTCCGTCGGGGTCGCTCCCACGTAAAGACAGTCGTCCGTTCCCATCTGGACTTGGTTGCCCAGGTCGGTGGAAAGACAGGCGGAGACAACCCATGGGTCGACCCCCGATCCCGTTCCTGCGATGTCAATCCCATCACCGGACGCCACCCCGCAGGTGCATCGGCCCGTACAATTTACGCAAGCCACTAGGCCTCCTCAAGTATGACTCTGGAGGCCTCGTGCTCAGAACGACCAGCCAGCACGGCCGCTTCACACACGATCATGGCCACCGTGGAGGCCTCGACCTGTTCGGGCGAAACGGCAAGCTCGACATGCATGGCGTGCTGAGCGTGTTCAGTCTCGACTGACGGAAGCCAAGCTTCGAGCTGGGTCGTACGTTGCCTTGCGTAGTCCTCGTTTGTCAGCCGCCTCGCCATCCTGTCGTTGCGGTCGGACGCAACGACAGCGGCCTTGTCGGCGCTATCGGCGGCAGCGTCGCGCAGAGCATCAAGCTCAAAATCGCGCTCCTTGCCGTCGGCCACGCGCACACCCTGGCAGAACTCGCACTTGGCGACTTCGATGGTGTTGGCAAGTGCGTCTAGATCGGCCTCGATGGCCATCTGGCGGAGCAGAGCGTCCTTGGCTGCGTCGGCGTCGATCGTGTAGTCCATGATGCAATCCTTGGTTAGGTGAGAATGCCGACTTGGATCAGGGCGGCGGCAATCTTGCCGATGGTGTAGCCGCCGAAGGTGGCGGTGTCGTTGGCGATAGCGGAGGTGTTCGCAACGAACGCCGACGCGGCAATGGCGTTGGTCGGCTGTATGACTGGCGTCTTGTTCCAGAAGGCCAGCTTCTGTGATGTCGCAGTGCCGATTCTGGTGCCGGTGGTGGTGTTGACGGCGATGTTTGCGCCGTCGGCCATCGTGATTAATCCAGCGGAACTGACGGAAAACTGGGTGGTGCCGCCTGAGTTCGTCGCATTGATGAGTGTGGCTGTTTGGGCAGCGGCGCCCTGAATCACCAGCGGCCGGTCGGCAGAGGCATTCGCCGCCAACATGACGTTGGCGGTGTTGTCGGCCGTGACGGGCGTGTTCACGCGCAGGCGTTCGACGGTGCCGGGCGTGCCCGCTGCGGAGTTGACCATGAAAGACGCGCTGCGCATCCGAGCCACTTCGACCCCGCCCACGGCAAACCCAAGAGACGGGCCAGTCGCCGACCGAAACATGCCCATCGAAGACGTAGCGAAAGCGTAAGTAGGAAGGGCCGCCGAGCCGTTGCCCCTGGCCGTGATGGTCGCCGACGAAAAATCGAGAGCCGTCGCGTCCGTGTAGAGAGAACCCGCCAATGAGCGCCCAAGGGTTACATCGCCGGAGACAGCACCAGCGCCCCAGGTTTGAGTCCCATCTGTGAAGATCTGGAACCGATCGGCGGCGTCTCCTGTGACCCTGCTTGTGAGTGCTGGAATGGACGACGCCTGCGTAATGGCCGTCGAGCCGGTACTCGTGACGGCCCAACGTATTGCGCCAGCCGAAGTTTGGGCTGTGATTTAGTTCGCCGTTTGGGCCGCGGCCCCCTGGACCACTAGCGGATGGGCGTTGGCGGCCAAAGTTGCGAGCATGACGGTCGCCGTGTTGTCGATCGTGGTGGGGGTGCCGACCCTGAACCGTTCGACTGCGCCGAGCGCCCCGACAGTGGCGATGGACTGGAATGCCGAGATGGAAACCCGCCCAGCACCACTGATGATCATCTGCTGCGTTAGCGCACCAGCGCCACTACGCGTAGAAAAGGTCAAGCTGGTGCTGTGTTCCACCGCCGAAAAGTTCTGCTCGGCAACGGCCCCCATCGTTACTCCGGGGACATATGCCACGCCGTCGTAGCCTTGGTACTCGAATGAGCCCAAAGCGTGTCCGGCGAGCAGCGGCGTGTTGGCGCCGATCGCTCCTCGCGACTTGCCTGCGATGTACGAAGCGGTGGTGGCGATGTTGTCGTCCGCCGCCAGCAGCGAATAGGCAACGCCGCCCGGCGTCAGCCGGAGCTGCGCCAGCGATCCGGGGGCAGCTCGGGCAACCAACGTGTCGGGAGCCGACGCTCCGTCTCCGAATGTGAGGCCGTACACCCCGAGCGGGCCACCGACCTCCAGGCGGTTGAACGCCTCGGCTTGCACCTTGGTCGACAGAGCAAGCGTGGCGATCGAGGCGGCATTGACGACCAGCGGACCCGTCATCGTGTCGCCGGTCGTGCGGACCCCCGGTGCGGATTCGATCTCGATTCCCACGGCTACACCACCTCGACTACGGCGACGGACGAGCTGACGGCGCCCTCACGGATCGCCCGCACAATCAATACCGGAACGTACGGCTGGGTGAGGCTGACGGACTGCCCCGGTTGCAGTTGCAGCCCGCGGGTTGCCGTAGGGGCTGTGCCGTCAAGGGTGACGCGCACCGGGCCGGTTCCAACGTTCTGGATGATAGCGGACTTGCGCGCAGGGTTCGCCGCCAGGACCGACACGGCCACGGCGGCCACGGCCACGTCGTCAAAGTTGGTGGCGACGCCCGTCGTCGCTGCGTCATGCACTGCCAAGGCGAGGTCGGCGCTGGTAATGTTGGCGGGCAGGTCCACGTCCGTGCGGTTGTCGTTGGTGCCAGCCTTGATTTCAACGGCGCCAATGGAAATGTCGCCCCCGTCAAGCGCCACCGGCAGCGGATTGGCCGCCGTAACGCCCGTGCCGTCAAAGGTCAGATCGCAACAAGGGTCAGTGCCGCCAGGACAATTGGGAATGGGGGCTCCTTGCATG
>Ga0105048_10000847_pt1 | contig 48575 bp, 40 predicted proteins | sample MAT05_FD_78382 | JGI IMG/M metagenome (GOLD analysis project Ga0105048, IMG submission 78382) | Freshwater microbial communities from Lake Fryxell liftoff mats and glacier meltwater in Antarctica - MAT-05 | ecosystem: Environmental > Aquatic > Freshwater > Ice > Liftoff microbial mat | place...
CGCGGCAGGCTTCGCTGCGCTCAGCGTTGGTGCCGTATGTCTGCTGCCGTTTGCGCCAGCCACAGCTTCGGACGAGCGTCCCAGCTCAGCCAGCCTCGCCAACGCCCTTGTCGTGAGCGAGGTAGCGCTCTCGCCTACTCAGCCCCTGCTGGCGATCGCACCGCCGGAACGCGAGGCGCCTGCTGTGCCCGCGAACTTGGTTGCACCCGTCGTGCAGCTACCAGTCTCGACAAGCAGCGCGCTCGCGCCTGGGGGAACGTCGCCGCAATCGAATGTGTCTCTTCCCCAGAGCCGTCGTCCCCTCAAAAACCCCTTCGATTGAGAGCTACTGAGCGAGGTCGCCATGGAGTGGAATCGGAATCACCAAAGCCCCGATGTCATTGATCGACGTGGCCAGGGCGGCGGCGGCGGCTTTGCCGGCGCCGGCGTCATCGGCTTGCTCTTCGGCCTCATCAAGTCGAAGTGGGGCTGGGGCGGCGTGCTGGTGTTGGTTGGGGTGGTGGTGGCGTACAACTTCTTCGGCGGTGGTCTACGCGGAATGATGTCGTCGTCGGAGCCCGAGGGCATCAAGCGCTCCGATGACGAGCTCGGAACCTTCACCGGTTCGGTGCTGGACGACGTGCAAGGCGTTTGGGACAAAACCCCACTGCCAAAGGGTGCTTCCTACCGGCACGCCAAGCTCGTGTTGTTCACCAACGAGACCCCGACCGGTTGTGGTTACGGTCAGTCTGCGAGTGGCCCTTTTTATTGTCCGCCGGACGAGAAGGTCTACATCGATCTGGGCTTCTATCGCGACCTCTCCGCGAAGCTCGGCGCGCCCGGTGATTTTGCGCAGGCGTACGTGATTGCTCACGAGATCGGCCACCATGTGCAGAACCTGACTGGCGTGAGCGACAAAGTTCATCGCGCCGCAAAGTCGCAACAGAAAGGCGCGGACGGCCTGTCTGTACGCCTCGAGCTGCAAGCCGATTGTTATGCGGGCATTTGGGCGCATTCGACGAACCAACGCGGCCTGCTCGAGCAGGGCGACATCGAAGAAGCCATGGCTGCGGCGGAAGCCATCGGCGACGACAGGTTGCAGAAGCAGGCGGGCGGCAGGGTCTCGCCCGAGTCGTTTTCGCACGGCACTTCGGCGCAACGTGTCGAGTGGTTCAAGCGCGGGCTGAAGAGCGGGCGCGTCGACAGTTGCGATACGTTTGCGGAGACGTCGCCCTAGCAAGCAGCAGCGTCAGTCGAACGCGGGTAGCCAACGAGGGTCACCGGCGAACAGCCACCTGCGGGCAGCCTCGACCTGCGTGCCGACATCCCCTCCATAGGTGTGACCCGCGCCGGGGGCGTAGAAAGTGCGCGCGTCGAGACCGCTGCGCTGCATCCATTTCAACGAGCTGCGCGCCGATGCGTCGCAAAAGGCCTGGCCGCAGAAAATGGCGACACGTGCGCCGACGTCATGCAAGCGTTCAGCTGCCGCCACTGTCCATTCTTTGGCGCCTCCTTCCACCAAAATAATTCTCGAGAACATTGCGGCGTGCTCGCGCCGTTCGTGAATGAACAGGGCGCCCATCGACGCCCCTTGCGAATAGCCGGCGAAGACTGCGCCCTTGCTGTCGACGCGACCCTTGTAGCCGACGTCGAGCGCGGCGACCGCGCGCACGACTTCTTTACCGAGCTCGATATGCCCGTCGTAAAAGTAGCCACGCTGATCCGGCGGTAAAAAGCGATCGGTCTCGCGGCCGCGGGTGCACAGGATGAATGCGCGCGTTCCAACCAGTGAGAGCCAGCGCTCGCAGTGCGCCTCCGGCGTGCCACCTGCGCCGTGTGTGGCGATCAAGAGCGGCCGCATGCGGCCATCGTCCGGTGGCACGACCACGACGGATGGGAGAAAGCCTTCCACCTCGAGCGGCGCCCACGTCGGTGCCATGGATGCCGGAGCGGCAGCCGAGGCGTGCACGATCGGTGCTCCAGGCGACACGTAGAAGCTTTCCGACACAGTCGCCTCACCGCTGCGCCCGCTGTGCGTGCGGCCTGAATCGACCGGCGCCGCCGCGCTGCACCCAGCAAGCGCCGCAAGCGTCGCAAGCAGCATCAAATGTCCGAGGGATCGGGGCATACAGGTCGAGGCGAGAGCGCGAGCGATATCGGTGCATGATCGGTGCCTCGTCAAGCGGCGCACGTCACCACTTCAAAGCAAGCGCTCTCCACAGTAGCTTGCCTGTCATGGCAGGCGGCGAAGGCGAAGATACGGCACTGGCAGACGAGGCCAGCACCGACATTACCGGCGGCGTCGCCGCGGGGATCACGGACGAGCCTTCTGATCTCCTGCCCAAGCAGCCTCCTCCGCCCATCGATCCTGCCGAGCAAGCCTTGGCCGAGACAGGCGATGCAGGGGCCATCGACCTGGACGAGCCTGATCCCGATGCGCTCGCCGATTCGCCTGACGATCTCGGCAACCAGAAGCTGGCAACCGGCGAATACGCTCCGGCGGCGCCGGTGGTCACGGAGCTGAAACCGATGCGCGTGGATGCGCGCGGCGGCACACCGGTGACAGTCTTCGGCGCGGGCTTCGTGCCGGGCTGCAAGGTGTTCGTCGGCGACGACGAGCTGATCGGCGAGGCGATCGACACCTTCACGCTCCGTTTCGTCGCGCCCGGCGGCAGCGGTTCGGCGAAGCTCTACGTCGAAGCCCCCAGCGGCAAGCGCAGCCCAGAGCCCGCAGCGCTCATCTTCATCGACGGCCCCACCTTGCTGCGCGCGATCCCGTGCGAGGGGCCGACTGAAGGCGGGATCGATATCGTGCTCGAAGGCAGCGGATTCAGCCCTGGCTCGACGATCAGCTTGTTCGGCGCCCACGCGCCCGAGATCATGTTCGATAGCGCCAATCGATTGCGCTTCACGCTGCCTGCTGCCGGTGACGGCCCGCTGGAGGGCGCAGTCACCGTCACGGCGCTCGACGGTCTGATGGGCCGGGCGGACGAGCTGTTTCGTTATCGCCCCCTGAACCCGAAGATCACCGAAATCGACCCGGCCCACGGCTGGGTGAGCGGCGGCAAGATGATCGCGCTTCGCGGTAGCGACTTTCACCAGCGCGCCAAAGTGACTGTGAAAGGGCTGCCTGCGGTCAGCCACCATCGCAGCGCGACGCACGTCGACTTCGAGGTCCCGCCGAGCGATCTCGCTGGCAGAGCAGAGGTTCTACTGGTGAACCCGGACAAGCGCGCGGCGCCGGCGTCGTTCGAGTACAGACCCGTACCGGCACCACCGAAGATCATCGAGCTGCTCCCGAACAATGGCCTGACCACCGGCGGTAGCAACGTCCGCATCTCGGGAGACAACTTCACCGACGACGTGCGCGTGTTTCTCGGTGAGCTGACCTGCACGCGCAAGGTGGTCAGCTCGAAACTGATCGACATCGACCTGCCGCCGCGCAAGTTGCCTGGCAGAGTCGCCCTCGAGATCGTGCTCGATGAGTACGCCATCCGGCTCGAAGAGGCGTTCACGTATCAGTCGCCGCGCGCGCCGAAGATCAGCAGCCTCGAGCCGCGCAGCGGGCCGACTGGTGGTGGCACGCACGTCGTGATCGAGGGCGATGACTTTCCGAAGAGCGCGTCAGTGCGCTTCGGCGACGAGGCTGCCAAATCCGTCACGGTTAAGGGTCCAACTCGCATCGAAGTGGTGACACCAAAGGCTCGTAGCGCAGGCTTGATCGACGTCGTGGTCAGCTCGCTCGAAACCGGCCCGGGCGTCGCGACCAAGGGCTTTCGCTATGAGGCGACCGCGGCGCCAACCATCTCGGTGGTCAGCCCGCAAAAGGGCACTATCGACGGCAACACCGAGCTCTCCATCGAAGGAAAGAACTTCGCCGAAGGGGCTGTGGTGCTGGTGGGTGGGCTGCCGGCCAAGACCAAGCGCATCAGCGGCTCGGTGCTCGAGGCGTACACCCCAGGCGGCGACGACGGCAAGCTGGTCGACGTCGCGGTCAAGAACCCCGACGGGCAACAAGCCGTGCAGAAGCGCGCCTTTCAGTACGACGCGCGCTATCGCGCTTGAGTGAGGCGTTTCAGGCGGGGTCGCTGACCAGCGAGAGTGTCAGCCCCGACAACGTCTCGCGCACGAACGCCTCGTCTGCCAGCGGCCCGTGGGCGACCAGGCAGGTCGTTCCGTCGCGCGCAAAAACGAAACGCTTCTTCTTCTGGCGCAGCGTTTCGAACAGCGCGTTGACGCTGGCGTTGTCCGCGCCAGCGTTGCGCGGATAGAACACGAGCTCGCCTGCCTTTCCGCCACGCGAGAGCGACGCCAGTAAGTGGCCCTCATGTTCTGCCACGGACCGCGCTGCTTTCACCGCTTCCAGGCGAAACAAGAGCTCGACAGTGGTCAGCTCGCTCAGTCGCTTGGCGAACCACAGCGGCTTGGTGAGCGTCGCGTCACTGGTTGGGTCGGGCGCAAACCAAGAAGAACCTTGTGTGTCGAACGGCAACCCCAAGCTCAACGTGCGGAAGCAGCCGAGGGCTCGTTCGCCCGGCTTGGGTCCCCATGACATCGAGAGCACACGCTTCTTGTGAACAAGATAGGCGAGCTCGAAGCCTTGCTTGCGATCTGCCGCGATCCAACTGCGAATGTGCATCAACGCGGCGAGCGGATGGGCTGCCGGCGGGAAGCCCTCCGGGATCGCAACTTCGTTGAGATACACAGCGCCGATATTGATGCCGTGCTTGAACGAGACCATCAGCGCATTGGTGGGAGCGTCAGCTGCGGGAGGAGTCACTGGTGCCAGTCCGGCTTCGAGCATCCGCTCCAACACTTGCCCCGCGCTGATCGACGCCAGCGTGATCGGCTCTGGGGCCCCACTGCTGGCAGTGGCTGCGATGGCGCTGGAGGGCAGCGCGACCACCAGCGCGGCGCTCTCGGCTTCGGGCTCGCCAGGTGCCACTGGTTCATTGCCACGCAACGCGAGCCAAGCGGCTGCTCCGGCGACGCCAGCCGCGCCAACACCCAGTAACAGCGTTCGCCGCGACGTCGGGCGCGCTGTCGGCACGCTCGACGTTCGAAGCACCGTGTCGGAGAGGCTCATCGCTCGGATCGCTTCTGCCAGCGCCACGCCGAGCACGGTCGCGTCGGCGTAACGTTCATCCGGCCGAATCGAGAGGCACTTCGCGATGAGCGCCTCGAACGGACCCGCGTCGACGCCGAAGGCGGCCGGCGTCGGCCTCGCCGGATCGATGATCTTGAGCGTCAAATCGCTGCGCCCATAGGGCAATTGTCCCGTCAACAGCTCGCAGAAGATGAGACCGATGGCGTGCACGTCGGTCCACACCCCCGTTCTGCCTCCGATCGCCTGTTCAGGCGCTGCGTACGCCGGCGTGTAGCTGATCGCGCTCGAGCGCGTGCGCGTCGCGCCGGAGCCGGGCAGCTCTCCTTCATCGATCAACTTGGCGATACCGAAGTCGATGATGCGCGGCACCATGCCACTCGGCGTCTTGCTCAGCATCACGTTGCCGGGCTTGAGATCGCGATGCGCGATGCCTCGCTCGTGCGCGTGCCGGACCCCCGCGACGATGCATTCGATCAGCGGCAAGGCGCTCTTCAAGGGCAGCGGCGCGCTCGACTGGATGAGCTCGCGAAGACTGCCGTCCGGGCAATATTCCATCACTGCGTAGGGCGCGCCGACGCCCGATTCGTCCGCTGGCATGAAGCCCTGATCGAGCATGCGGACGATGTTGTCGTGACGCAGCGCACTGAGCAGTCGCGCCTCTTCGACGAAGCCGGCCAAGAGCTCGGCGCGCCGCTCGCTGGTCGCGTCAGCGGACAGACGAAAGACCTTGATGGCGACTGGCTGTGCGAGCGTCAGGTGAAGGCCCGCGTAGACGGTACCGAAGCCGCCCGCACCGATCTCACGGTCGATGCGGTAGCGCCCGTCGAGTACTTTCCCCAAGACGGGGTTGTCGCTGCCCCTCTGCATCGAGAGACCTGTCTAGCGCAGCCGGGCGACGACCGACATGCTCAGCACGGCTTGACAGACACACGACAGAGGCCCACCCTCACGCCAGAGCGAGGCATGTCGCCCGCTCTTTCCGAAAACCCGTCTGGTGCGATTGCCCCGGCGAGGAGAAAACAACATGTATCCTGGTTTTTTTGGCTTCTGGAAGCGTGGCTCTGGCTGTGGCGACGAGCAGCGTGCTCATGCCGGCGGCTGCGGGCACGGTCATCATGGGCCCCATGGGGGTGACGGCGCATTCGCACACGGCGCGTCGTGGGGTGGTGGCCATCGCGGCGGCCCTCCGTTTCACGAGGGTGAAGGCGACGGCGGTGGCTTCGGGGTCAGGCGCCCACTGCGCTTTCTCGCCTGGAAGCTCGAGCTGGAAGAAGAACAAGTCGCGAAGCTCGCCGTCATTCTCGACGAGCTGAAGACGGAGCGGGCGCAGGCCGCCGTTGATCAGCGTCGAACAATCGCGGCTTTCGCAGACGCGGTCAGCGAAGCAGAGTTCGACGAAACGAAAGTAAAAGAGGCCGGCGACACCCGCGTGAAGAGCGCAGAGCGCCTGCGCGATGCAGTCACCAAGGCGCTCTCCGGGTTCCACGCCGTGCTCGACGAAGAGCAGCGCAAGCGCCTCGGCTACTTGCTGCGCACCGGCGCGCTGGCGATCTAACGGCAGAGGCGATCCAACGGCAGAGGCGATCTAGCGGCAGAGGCGATTTGACGGCAGAGGCGATTTGACGGCAGAGGCGATTTGACGACCGCTGACGCGTGACACGAAGGCAGAGGCGCGATAGCCATTCGAGTATGGCTTTTCGCGCCTCGGTTTTGTCGTTCGCGCTCGGCTGCAGCGTCGCTTGCGGTGACAGCGGCACCACGCCGAGCGGCGGTGGCAATGCAGGCGGCAACACTGGCGCGGGCTCCTCGATTGGCGGCAACGCTGCAGCCGGCGGCGAGACGGCCACGGGTGGCAACGCAGCGGGCGGGAATGGCAACGGCGGCAGCACCGAGGGCGGCTCGGGCGGCAGCATCACGGTCACGCCCCCGAATTGCCCTGTTGGCACTGTCGAGATAGGCGTCGACGATAGCTGCACCGGCAACGGTCCGGCGCCGTCGAGCGTGCTTCAGAATGCGCTCGCTGATTCGAACAGAGGCGAGCTGTTCGATGTCGGAAACGAGATCGACGACGCGGCTTGTCTGCCGGTGCGGAGTTGCGTAAGCGACGCAGCCCCGACCCTCATCTTCTCGGATGAGCCTGAGTACGTCGACGCCGATGGCGTGCTGTACGCCGAGATGGCGCAGCCTGGGCGCTACCGCCTCTATATCTATCACGTGAACGACGGCGCTTCGCCGCGCCGGTTCACCGCCGTTGCGCTCAATCAAGAGGCTATGACCACGTCGCTCACTGTCGAAAAGACTGCGCTCACCGCGCCCAGCTCGAGCTTTTTGAATGTCGGACGCACCGTCGCAGCTGCCTACTACGGGGCGACAGGCAAGCCGGCGCAAGCGATCGCGCCGAGCCAGCGCGTCGTGATCGACTCGGATCTCGACGCTTTGGTGGCAGACCCTGGCGAGCTGATTCACGCGATCATCGAGCTTCAAATCAGCGGGCCGCTCAAGATTTCGATCGTGAGCGTGCCTGAGAACGCTGACGCCGCGGTTGTGACGGCAGCGCTCAGCCTATTGCCAGATACTGGTTTGCACGTGCGGGGCACCTTCCCACTGGCTGACCGGCTGCTCTTGTCGCGCCATGCGTCGGGCCTGGGCAGGTTGCGGCTGGGAGACAATCTCGCGTTCGATCCTGATCTGGTCGGCACGAGCTTCGTCGACGGCACCACTGTCACGCTCCCAGGAAATTTCGGCGTGACCTACGACGTGCGCATCATCGAACCGACAGTCGAGCTCGCTGTGCTGCTGAACCCGCGAGCCGGAGCGTGGGCTGGTGCGATGTTCGGCAGCGCGGGTCTCGACGCGAACGGCGGCCTGGTGGCGCTGCCGAATCAGGGCCTCGTGGCTGACGCCAGCGACGAGGTCATCTCACTCGGTCGTTACACCACCAACATCTCGATCGGCATGAAGCTGCTCACCGCAGGTGGCTCCAGCTTGCCTGTTCACATCGTCGCGATGCCCCTGCCCTGAACGGGTCATTTTTTCTCGAACTCGAGCACGCCGTCTTTTTCGGTGCGGCGAATGGGTGTGTCTTCGAGAGCGGGCGCCCCAGCTGCTAGCTCGTCCTTCGTGTCCCACAGATCGAAGCTGGTGGAGACGCCCAAAGAAAACAGGCCATAGCTCGTGAACGTGGGCGCTTCGGTGAGCGACGCAACACGACCGCGCACTGTCGCGTCGATGCTCCAGGACTCGTAGAAGCGCCACGAGGCGCCGCCACCGAGGTAGACCTCGCTGCGAACGTTGGAGCCTTCGAGCCCCACTTCTCCGCTCCAATACTCCTCGGTCTCGTGAGCCAACGTCGCCTCGACGAACGGGACCAGCACGTCGTCGAACAGGCCCACCGCGACGCGATGACTGGCATACAGCCGGGTCGGCGCGCGAAAACCTTCGTCGTTTTCGTAACCATTGAAAAAGCCGATTCCGCCGAGAGAGATCATCACCGGCGCGATGCGGTATGCGAGACCGAAGCCGACGATGGGCACCACCGTGCCGCTGCCTGCCTGCAGGTGCTCGTGGGTCTTTCCCTGTTGGCCGAGCGCGTACGGATCGGGCTCGGTGCGGCCGACCGGAAAGGAGAGCCCTACCCGCAGCACGCTCACGAAATTGCCCTGCACGGCCGCGAAGCGACCCAAGAGCCACGGATCAGTGACGTCGACCAGCGTCTCGTCGTGATGGTGGATGTCGTCAGGCACCTGTTTGGGTGTGCCGTCGAGCTCCGAATAGGTGGGGTTCACGTCCGCCACGCGCAACGACCAGCGCGTATCGATGGCGAAGAACGGCGTGATGCCCAAAGAGGCATCGAACACCGTCTCGGCGATGATCTGATCGACATGGTGGTTGTACGGCACGGGTGCCGGCTCGCCGGCGAGGCACTCGGGACCCAGGTCCGGGCACTCTGCGACGTGCGAGACGGTCATCGGCACGACGGACTGCTCCAGCCGGAGCGTCAGCTCGCCTGGATTGATCGCCTTCGTTTGTGACCCGCCGACCGGCAGGTTGGGGTTCGTTCAGGCAGCTCAGGCTTCGGCGAAGCTGAGCGCTGGCCAACAGACCAACGGTGAGCCCACCGCCATTGCCACGATGGCGACACGGATGAAGGTCATGGCTTTACCTCGGTCGCCGGAGACGCCGAGAGCCTGGCCAGCGTCGCGTCGAGCTTCGCCAAGTCGAGCCCTGTCTGCGTCTCGACCTGCTTGCCGCTGCGATCGAAGAACAGCACATACGGTAGCTCTTTGACGCCCTTCAAGTAGCGCTTGCCGAGCGGGGTGTCCCAGTCGCCGACGTCGAGCTTGCGGTACGCGATATCAGTGCGAGCCGCGGCGAGCTTCAGCACGTGCGCGTCGAGCTCGCGACATGGCTCACACCACTTCGCCGAGAAATCGACGATCGTGATCTTTCCCAGGGCGAGGTGCGGCGCGAGATCGGCCACGTCTTCACCATCCATCGCGATTTGCTTCACGTCTGCAGTCGCAGCCGCCGTCTGCCACGGGATGTAGTTGCCCTTGCCCGGCCCCGCGACGAGGCGCCACTCCTCTTTGGGTGGCTTGTTCTTCTGAGCGAGCGCGAGCACGTCGAGCCCCTGGTCGGCGATGACGGTCAACTCGGCTTTGCGCTTGTCGAAGCCTGTCTTGTACACGCCTTCGCGCTCGATCAGCGTTTGCGCCATCTCTTCACCGCACGTCGCGCAGTCGAGATCTGCGAACGACAGCACTGTCGTCTGCCGCTCGGTTGCGGCGCCCGCGCAGGCAGTCACCAACGCGACGCTCGCGAGCGCAGCAGACACACGCTGCCAGAGGGGGAGCATCAAGCGCTACCGGTCGCGCGCGTGGTGCTCTGCCCTTGCTGCGCAGTCTTTACGGCTTGGTACTCGCGCACCCAGCTGCTCTGGTAGTCGCGCACGACAGCCAGGTTCTTGGCGTTCATCTCGTTCTTCTCGACGCGGCCCAGCTCTTCCATCTGGCGGCGCAGCTCGTCGAGCTTGTCGACCAGCCCGGACAGCTGCTCGAGGCTGACGCTCGTGCGATCTTTGCCTGCGAAGTCTTTTCGGTATTCCTCGAACAGATCGTTCGCGCCGCCACCGAGCACACCCATGATGTCGGCGAGCTTCACGCCGCTGCGCACCTTGCGGATTTCGACCAGCTCCGTTTCGTAGGCCTTCAAGCGGCCGTCGATGATGCCGATGTTGTTGTCGTTCGATGCCTGTTTCAGACCGCGGTTCTTGAGCTCGAACATCGCAGTCCGAACGCGCTTCAGGTTCTCGACCAGGCGGACGAGCAGCTGCGGCCGTCGGCTGATGCGTGACTGGCCAGCGAAGAAAGTCTGGTACTGCGCGAAGTGTTGATTGGCGAGAAAGGCCAAGCGATTCGCCTGCTCTTCAGAGGTGCCGGCCGACTGCGCCTTCGGGATCTCGCGCTCTTCGATCTGGTAGCGATCGATGTTGGAGCCCACGAGCTCCAGATCGCGTGCCATCGGCTCGGGCAGCTTCTTGCCGCCGATGGCGGTCATACGCTTGCGAATGCCTTTCAGCTCTTCACTGAGCTCGCGCAAGAGGCCGAGGTCGCGCGTGTCGCGGGACTGCCCGGCGTAGTGGCGGTTGTAGCGATCGAACACGAAATTGGCGGCCGCGCCTTCCATACTGAAGCGCTCGAAATTCGGGCCCATGTCTTTGGCCGCTTGGATCAGCGTGAGCTCACGCTTGTAGAGCGTCTCTCGATCGGCCAGGCCTTGCAGCACCGTCGCGGCGTTGTCGCCGCCGGTGAGCGCGCCGAGCTTGTCGAGGTCGCCCTTCAGGCCGGCGAGCTTGTCGAGCATGCCGTTCAGCTTCTGCGGGTCGACCAGGTGCCGATCTTTCCCCGAGAAAGCCTCCTCGTAGGCTTGGTCGACCGCGAGCATCTCCTTCTCGATCTCAGACACCGTCTTTTCCGACATAGGAAGACGGTCTAGCCAGGTTGTCGTGGGACGAAAAGCGCTATCGCCGCTTCTTTTTGGGGGCGTTCGATCCAGCGGCTCGACCGCCAGGCGGGGTGCTCGCTGTCGACAGCGCATCGAGCCGGTCAGCGATCGCCCGGCGGGCGCGGTCGAGCGCGTTGGTGCCACCGAAAAGCTGAAAACCCCAGTTGCCGCCGAGCTCGAGCGCATTCAGCTCGAAAGCCACCTGCTCAGGGTCGGCGTCTGGCTTGATGTTGCCCTGCGCCTGCCCTTCACGCACGACATTCGCGAGGCCTCCGGTCCACTCGCACACGATCGCCGCGATGCGATCGCGCACTTTTCCCGGGCGCCCGTCGAACTCGGCGGCGGCAGCGGCGAAGATACAGCCACCCCGAAAGACGCGGCCATCGACATAGCGGAGCCAAGCATCCGACAGGGCGCGGAGTCGCGGCAGGCCAGGCGCCGCCTCGAACGCCGAGCTGACGACTTGGCTGATGAAGACCTCGCGCGCTGCATCCAGCGTGGCCAGCTGCAGCGCCTCTTTCGAGCCGAAATGGCCAAAAATGCCGGCCTTGCTCATGCCCAGATCAGTCGCCAAGCGCCCGATCGTCAGGGCTTCGAGCCCCTCTGTCGACGCTGCATCCATGGCTGCCTCCAAGATCCGCTTCTTGGTCGCGTCACCGTGAACGAGACGAAGGTCTCGCTTCTGCGGCACGTCGGAGGCGACGCTCTTGTCGGTCATGCAGGTAAACCAGGGGCGCGCGCGGAAAGCGCGCTGGGAGAAGGCTCGCGATAGCCCAAGAACATGTCGGTGAGAACGTAGCGAACGATGGCGTAGAGGGGCCACATGGCGAGGGCGGGTTCGAGCCCTCTCGCCAGGCGGCCGATCTGGGCGGAGTGCCAGGCCGTATCGGCGAGCCCACGCAGCACCCCGTTACCGAACGGCTGCATGCCCGGCAGCGCCGCGTCGATCTCGCCGGAAAGCAGCTTCTTCGGCAACGCAGGATCGAGCGCCAGCGGGCGGGCGAGCCCGACGAGATCGGCGCCGCTCGCCAGTGCGTGGTCCATGCCGCGCCGCGAACGCAAGCCACCGGTCACGAACAGAGGCAACTTGGTCACGCTGCGCACGGCTTGCAGGAACTCCAGAAAGTACGCCTCGCGCGTGGAGCCGCTGGGCCCACTCATCATCGCTTGCGACTCGTAGTTGCCACCGCTGATCTCGATGAAGTCCAGCGCTTCTTTATCGAGCATTTCAACAACCGTGCGAAAATCATCAGCGTCGAAACCGCCGCGCTGAAAGTCTGCGGAGTTGATCTTGATGCCCAGACCGAATCCAGGCCGCGTCGCCGTACGTACCGCGCGGATGATGTCGATCAGCAAGCGCGCGCGGTTTTCGACGCTGCCTCCGTAGCTGTCGCTACGCAAGTTCAGCAGGGGCGAAAGGAACTGGCTGAGCAGGTAACCATGGGCGGCGTGCACCTCGACCCCGTCGAACCCAGCGCGCTCGGCGAGCGCAGCTGCGCGCGCGAACGACTCGACGATAGAGGCTATTTCCGAGAGCTCGAGCGCACGCGGTACCGCGAAGCTCTTCATCGCCTTTACGGCCGGCACCACCGAGGGCGCCACGGGTCGTCGATTGATGAACCGCGGCGTCTGCCTGCCTGCGTGGTTCAGCTGCATGAAGACGCGCGCACCGTCGCTGCGAGCGGCGGTTGCCCAGCGACGGAAGCCCTCGAGATCGGAGCGGTCGTCGAGCACGACGTCGCGCGGCCGGCCGCGGTGTGCCCGGTCAACCACCACATGTCCCGTGATCAGCAGCGCCGAGCCACCCGCTGCCCAGCGCGCATAGAGGTGCTCGAGCGCAGCCGACGGATCGAGCGATGCCTGCGCGAGCCCCTCCTCCATCGCGGCCTTCACGATGCGGTTTTTGAGGACGATTCCAGAGCTGGGGAGCGTGAAGGCGGTGGACAGCACCGGATTATGATTACGACCGTTCGTTCGCTTGTCAACCGGTCGTTCGCTCTTACTCAATTTCGGTGAACCTCGCAAACTTTGCGAGCTGGCGTTCACCTTCGCGTACGTGTTGTCGTCGCTATGAGGCGCGTTCGCGGCAGCTTGTTCATCGACTACGTGAAGATGGTCCGCTCGATGAAGCGCGTGGACTGGACCCAGCATCTGACTGCTTATGACCAGCAGTTCATCAATGACGCCGTGGACCTCGGCGGCTGGTACCCGATGGAGACCTTCGAGCGGCTCGGGCTCGGCATTCTCGCCGAGGTGGCGAAGGGGCAGATCGAGGCCGTGCGCATGTGGGGTCGTTTTCAGACCGACGCGCTGCGCCTCTTGCTGCCCGATCTGGTCGCCGAGGGTGACCCGCGCGATACGCTGTATCGCTTCCAAGTGCTGCGCCGAGGCATGTTCGACTTCGACGCCATCGACATCGTCCACGCCGACGACGAGCAGGCCACCATTCGCGTCGCCTACGGCATGGGCGCCAAGGCAGAAGAGGCCGCCGCCAACCAGGCGCGTGGCTTCTTCGAGCGCTTGCTCGAGGTCGCCGGCGCAAAAGAGGTCAGCTCCCGTTTCGTCGAGACGAGCTGGAGCGGCGGCGCGACGACCACGCTGACGCTGGCCTGGACTACTTGATCGGCCAAGGACCGAACACTTCGACATCCACGCCCGATGCGTAATGGGCGATCGGCGCCACCCCACCGGGCCGCGCGAGCCCAGCAGCGGCGACCAGGCCTTCTTCGATCAACTCGATCTCGGCGCGCTGAGCAGGGTAAGGCCGGTGGTGGACGTGCCCCTTCGTGACGCGACCGCCGCGGAGCGCAAACAGGTAGTAGCGCTCGAGCAAGAAGTGCTCGAAGGAGCCCGGCGCCGACGGCCCAAACACTTCACCCACGTGATAGCGAACCGAGACGCAAGCTTCGGCGTTCGAGCTGCGCCGCGACTCGTAGCGGGTGCCGCCCGCGCTCTGCTGCGTGGTCATTGCGGCGTGATGGTAAGGCAGGCCCCAGCCCCATCGAGCGGCCTGCACCGCGAGCCGGGACGACGCTTCCAGGGAGAAGAAGTACACGCCGGGCTCGCCACGATAGTGCACATACGTGCGCAGATTGGTCTCCAAGAACGTCATCGCCAATGGCCCCGGCAGCCAAGAGGGCCGCACGTCTTCCATCTCGAATGGCACCAGACCGACCCACGCCTGTTCGTCCCACAGATCTAGCTCGAGCTCCGGAGGAACCACTGCGCGCATTGCGCTTGCCGGCACCGGCCAGTGCAAAAAGAGCAGGTTGCGCCAGTTTTGGTGCCCCGATGGCGACAGCTCGGGACGCAGCGTGGGTGCGATGCGGTCCAGATCGAGCGCGCTCATGGCCCGACCACGATTGGGTTGGTGAAGGCGTATGGCACCACGCCGCGGCGGAACAGCGGGTCCATTTCTTTGGAGCCGCCGGCGGTGGCAATCACCCAATCGCCTGCACGAAGATCGAGCGTAGCGCGGAGCTCTGCCGTCACTGCGCTGGGCTCGAAGGGCCCATCGAGGCGCGCCACGACCTTTCCTTTCTGGATGAGCTCGATGTACGAAATATCCATCCAACGCGGTGCGCTCACGGCAACGCGCGCCTCCCGAATACCGGCCGCGATGGCGTCGCCCACGCGCGCGTCCTCGATCTCCAGCGTCACGAAAGGCCCCCCGGAGACCATTGCGCGCCCTTTGCGAATGGAGTCGATGAAGGCGCGCTGGTCGAACTTGGAGATGTCGTCGTCAGGCACCCGCACATAGGTGCGGGGTAGGCCCGGCTCATGAAAGATCGCCCGGTGAGAGTCGCTGTTGCCTGTCGCCGTCGTACGGATGCCCGCGTCCAAGAGCGACATCCAGTCCTTCATCGCGCTCTCGACTGCACCAATCGAGACGGCGTCGTCACCGTTGTAGATCTCGATCGCGTCGAAATCGAGACGAGCCCAGGGTGATCTGGCGGCGAGATCAGCGATGTGATCGCGGTCGAGTCGAATGAGGTCGAAGTAGCCGATGTCTCCCATGCGGGGGTGATTGACCTGGATGACGTTGTCCTGGAAGAACGGCCCGCGCTTGCGCGCGGCGTCGAAGATCGCCCCGGGGCTCGTTCGCCGGTACTCGATCGGCTCCGTTCCAGGCTCCAGCGGAAAAATATTGAAATGGCCAAAGCCCATCTCTTCGGTGGTGACCTCGTCGCCGACGACAGAGGCTACACGATCGACCAGACCGAGCCGTTCGATGACAGGTCGATAGTCGCTGATGCGATTGTGATCGGTCGCCACGCCCACCTCGACGCCACCGACCACCAGCCCGATCACACGTTCGTCGAGCGACTGCGGAGCGTCGTACGACGGATCCGAGTGCAAATGCAGATCGGCCGAAACCCAGCCCGGCGTCGCAATGGCACGCTCGATCGGCGCCGTGACGTAGGTGGATTGGCCAGCCGTCACGTCCACTGTGGAATCGAACACCGAATACTCGAAACCGCGGTCGACGATCACACGGTATTTGCCGGGCGGGACGGGCTTGTTCACCAGTCCGATGCGGCTGTTGACGACGTTGAGGGCGGCGCCGTCGTCGGGGTCTTCACCCCAATCCGGGTTGGCGGTGCCAGCGACACCGCGCACTTGCAAGCGGGCCGGTGTCTGCTTGCCGTTTTCGGTCATCGTCACGATCAGCTGACCGGAGGGCGCCATCGCCAGCTCGCTGGCGCGTTCGAGCGGCAGCCATTCAGTCGTCTTGTAGCCGGGCGCCCGCAAGCGCACCTCGAAGCAGCCGTCTGGCAAACGCAATGGTTCTGCGGGGGCGAACCGGGCGAACGGTTTGCGTTCGAGCTTGGCCGTATCTTTGCCTCTCGCTTCTGCCACTTCTTTTGGATCGGGGCAGCTGCCGATCTCGACGCGCCCAGTGATCGGTAGCGTCGGGGGCGGCTCATACGTCCGCAGCTCGCCAGGTGGGATGAGCGCGGCGACAGCGTCCCCCAGTGAGCGCTTGGACGCCGACAGGTACAGCGTGCGACGCGAGGAGCGGCCCTCCGACTCGGCAATCGTGAGCTCGCTGCCGCGGCCCGACGCAAAAAAGCCCGCCAAATATGCATTGGAGAAGCGCACGACATTCGGGGCGCCACTGGGGCCGCCGTCCAATGCCAGGGCATACGCAAGCTCCGGACCCTCTCGACCGATGAAGCGGGTCGAGAACACCCCTCCGTCACGTCGAATCAGGCCGACGCCCTCCACCCAAGAGGGCGTATTGCCCCAAGCCACGCGCTCCCCGATGCCGACGGCCATACCCGTGTCTTTCGGGTTCTCTGGCTCGACTGTCGACTCGACCACCAGCAATGGCCCACGAAAGGTCACGAACGTGTGCAGCCGAACGGGCAGCGCGGCACCGCGCCGGACGATATGCAGCACCCCAGGAGCACCCTCGGCCGCTCCGACGAAAACAACCGGCGCCCGTGGGGCAGAAAGACCGTCGTACACGCTCGGGGTCAGCGACACGAGCTCATCGCTGCTGCCTGCCGGGCCGAAGTCGATCACGATGCCGTCTTCGGCGGACACCACCGCGACCATGTCGCCGTGCTCGAGCATGAAGTCCCCGGCTTTGGCCTCGACGCGATTCCCGCGCAGCGGGACCTGATTCGCGCCGAAGAGCCGGGTGATGCGGGCTTCACCCTGTGGCGCGGCGACTTTGCTCCGGTCAGTGGGCGCTGGAGTCGCCGGCCCGCATGATACGGACAGCGACGCGAGGGTCAGGACCAGAGCAAACGCCGTGCGATCGATAGCGGGTGGAGGCTACAGCTCCTTCATGCTGCGAACCAGCGATACGAGCTCTTTGCGATGACCGTCAGGATCGTCGCCGACGCTCGCGTTCGCCATGGTGGCGATCTGGTCGTAGCTGAGGTCGCCCTTGTACTTCGACCCTTTGAGCAACATGCCGAAGCCTGCGACGCTGGCCGCGAAGCGGAAGTCGGTGCTCGCCGAGTCGAAGCTCACACCCGAGTCCTCGACGGTCGATTCGACCAGGCGACTGGTGACGCCGTCTGGTTGCTTGTAGCGAAGCGCGATCTTCGCGTAGCGCGAGCCTTTGCCGGCGCCCTTCACGGGCACCACGTCGTAGAGAGCCGTCACGCGATGGTCTGCGCCGATTTCGCCTGCGTCTTTCTTGTCGTTGTTGAAATCTTCGTGGGCCATCACGCGGTTCTCGTAGCCGATCAGCCGATACGACTGCACCGTCTTCGGGTCGAAGCTGACCTGAATCTTCACGTCTTTCGCCACCGTGATGAGTGTGCCGCCCATTTGGTCGACGAGCACCTTCTTCGCTTCGGCAATGCCGTCGATGTATGCGTAGTTGCCATTACCCTTGTCGGCCAGGGTCTCCATCGTGGCGTCTTTGGTGTTGCCGACGCCGAAGCCGAGCACCGACAAGAACACGCCAGTCTTGGCCTTCTGCTGGATCAGCTCTTCGAGCGCGCCCTTACCTGTCACGCCGACGTTGAAATCGCCATCGGTCGCCAGAATGACGCGGTTGGTGCCGCCCTGGATGAACTGTTTCGCGGCAGTCTCGTACGCGAGCTGAATGCCCTGGCCGCCATTGGTCGAACCGCCAGCCGCGAGATTGTCGAATGCCGCGATGATCTTCTGGCGTTCGTTGCCCGGCGTCGGCGGCAACACCAACCCCGAGCTGCCTGCGTAGGCCACGATGGATACGCTGTCTCGCTCGTCCAGCTGCTCGACCAAGAGCGCCATCGACTTCTTGACGAGCGGCAAGCGGTCGGCGCCGTTCATCGAGCCGGAGGTGTCCAGCAAGAAGACCAGATTGGAAGCAGGACGCTTCGACATCTGCACTTTCTTGCCTTTGAGCCCGATACGAACCAGCCGATGTGAGCCATCCCAAGGAGCCTCTGCAGTGTCGGCGTTCACGCTGAAGGCCGCGTCATCCGGCTCCGGATACGAGTAGGAGAAGTAGTTCACCATCTCTTCGATGCGAACGTTGCTGGCGGCCGGCTTCTGCCGCGACTGAATCGTTCGACGAATCATCGCGTAGCTCGCGGTGTCGACGTCGATCGAGAAAGTCGACTGCGGCTCGGTGGCTGGATTGAAGAACGGGTTCTCCGGCAACGGCTCGTTCGCCGAGAACGTCCCTTGGGGACTGGGAGCTTGCTCCTCCTCCGCCACCTTGCGCTTGACGTCCTTCCAGGCGTCCTCGGCTCTTGCCATGGCTGTCGCAGTGGCCATGGGCGCCGCGGCGGCGGAAGCGGCTGACTTGAACCGCTTCTTGGCGTCGCCCACACTCTCCGGAAAGCTCGGAGGGTTGAAGCCATCCTTCGACTCGGATCTGTCGGAGCCGGTCATCGAACCAAGGATAACGACGCCACCGACGCAGGCAGCGATCGCGAGCGGTACGCCCAGCCAGAGACTGGAGCGTTTCTTTTCGAGCCGCACGACGTTGCCGCCGGGCGTCATCGCCTGTTCGATCGCGCTGCGTTGCTCCTGCTCGAGCGCCTTGGGTGCGCTGGTGGCGAGCTCTCGGCGCAAAGCGACGGCAGCGTTCGAGATTTCGGCGACCTCAGCGAAGAGCTCGGGTGAGCTGGTGAGCTCTGCTTCGAAAGCAGCGCGCTCGGTCAGTGACATCTCGCCCAGCGCATAGGCCGTGAGCCGCGGATCCGACGGATCGATCATGACTGCCTCCCTGCTGCGAGGGCGAGCGTTCGTTCACGCTTCTGCAGCGTCTCGCGCACCTTGCCGAGCGCCTCGTGCAAGATGACACCGACGTGGCTGACCGTGAGCCCGGTCACGTCGGCGATCTCCTTGTAGCTGAGCCCGCCTGCAAACTTGAGCGCGACGACTTCTTGCGCCCGCTCGGGCAGCTCTGCGATCAAGTCGGCGACTCTCGCGCCTGCTTGCTTGCGTTCCAACGCCCCATCTGGTCCTACCTCGACGCTCGCCATCTCCGTAACCTCCTCGAATTCGCCTCGCCGCTTCGAGCCTCGCCGTAGCGAGATCGCGCGGTTCTTGCAGACCGTGAAGAGCCACGGCACGAGGTGGTCCTCGACCTCTGCTCGATTGGCGCGCACAAGCTCGAGGAACGTGTCTTGAACCACGTCTCGGGCATCGGTCGGGCCGACGATGGTTGACGCAAACCGGAGCAGCGGCTGCTCGTGCTTCGACAGGATGTCGAGCAGCCAGCTGCGCTCCGGGGAGGCGAGAATCATCGCGAGCATGAGGTCGAGAGCCTAGCGTCGGGCTCTTCTGCTCGTCGACGCTGGCAGCAGAGCTTTCTTAAGAGAAAAATCGACGGCGCTCGAGAAAAGCGGAAAGCGCCGAAAGAAGAGAGAAAGAGGTGATAGGTTTTCCGGCCTGGCATGGGAATCGCGATCGAAGTGCTGCCGATCGGGCCCGTCGCGGTAGCGACCCGTACGTGGCGTAGTCGTGGGCGGCGGCTCTTCACCGCGATCGTCAAAGTCACCTGCGCCATCGAGCATGACGGCCACATGTCGGTGATCGCACCTTCTCCCATCGCCAGCGAAGAGCGCCACTACCGCAAGAACCCAGTGGCCAGCCTCACGCGCGGCAGCGATCTTGCGCTGCTGGTACCGCGGCCCGAGGTCGTGGTGGTGGGCTCGGCGTTCGCCGCGCCAGGCCAGATGCTGAGCCGCACGACGGTGCGCTTGGCGGTGCAGCGCGACACCACGATGTTGATCAACAAGCGCCTGGAGATCATTGGAGATCGCAGGGCGCGACCTGGCCAAGAGCCCCCCGCGCCGCAAGCATTTCAGCAGCTGCCGATCTTGTACGAACGCGCGCTGGGCGGCATCGCCAGTCGCGAGAACCCGGTCGGTGTCGGCATGGGTGTCGACGCCGACGGCTTGCTCACGCTCCCGAACGTGGCGCTGCCTGCACAGGCTGGCGTTTCTCCGGCTGGCTTCGGGCCGATCCCCAGCGCGTGGCCGAGTCGGCAAAAAAAGCGCGGCAGCATGAGCTGGACGGCGGCGAACACCACCGCCGATGTCGAGGTGCCTGCCGATTTCGACGACGCGTATTACCAGACGGCGCCCAGCGATCAGCAGACGCAAGAGATTCGCGGGGGCGATCTGATCGCGATCGTCAACATGCACCCCGACATTCCGATGTTGCGTACGTATTTGCCGAAGGGCCGCGGAGTGGCGATGGCACAAACGTCCCGCGGCGAGCGCATCCCGCTGAGCCTGCGGATCGACACCGTGCACATCGAGCCGGACGCGATGCGAGCGGAGATCGTGTTTAGAGCCGCGGTGATGATGAACGAAGAGCACATGGGCGATCTGCGACTCGCCGCGACAATCGAGCAGCCCGAGGCGCCCTTCGAGTTCCCCGATCTCTCGACCGTCGCGGGCCTGGTGGCGCGCGCTTCCAAGCCCGGTACATCGCCAGTACCGGCGCTCGACTTCAGTTCAACCGCGGTGATCGGCGACGAGCCCGCACCCGAAGCGAGAGGTTTCGGATCCACCCAAGTGATCGAGCCAGAGCCAGAGCCAGCGCCAGCAGTCGGTCGGCCGAAAGTCCAAGGCGGAACGGTTCCGTTCCCGCCGCGGCTTCCAGAGCCTGCTCGCGGGCTCGGCGGCACTATGATCATCGAGCCGGACGCAGCGCCCACGCCGAAGGCAACCGAAGCGCCTCGGTCGAAGGCTGTCGAGATACCCATCTCGATGCCGAAGACTCCGCGCCGCGGGCGAACGCCGCCACCGTTCGAGCGGGCACGCGCGTCGACGTTGGTGATCGAAGCCGAGGCAGCACCGCAGTCGCTGCCATTCGAGAGAGGGAAACGTCCAGCGCACCACGCGGCGCCGGCGCCGCGCGACGGGACGCCATGGGGGAGCCCGCCGGCGCCGCCTCCTCCTCGCGTCGATCTCCGGCGTGAGCCGGAAGACCTCGGCAAGACGCTGCCCTTGTCGGCAACCGGCGCGTTCGACGAGGATTCGACCTTCGATCAAGAAGTGCCGATCTTGGACAAGCCAGAGCCGAGATCTTCAAGCAAGCACGCCGCCGTCAGGCCTGTCGATCAAAAGGCCGACCCAAAACCGGACGCACCAGGGACCGCGTCGCCCTGGCGTGAAGATCCGGAAGAGAAGGTCTCGCCCAAACCAGCAGCCAAGGCGCCACTGCCACAGCGCGCGAACCTGAAGAGCGACCTGTACAAGAAGCTCAAGCGCTGAGGTTGTGACGCGCTTACTGAATGCGCTTCGATTCGACCTGAATCACGAAATCGGTGAGGCCTGCAATTTCGTCGAGCAATGCCTTGGGCGGCTCGGAGCCGATGCGAATGGCCGCAACCGCAGCTTTCGAGCCTTGGAAGATGGTGTTCGTCATCTCGGCGACATTGATTTCGTATTTGCGAATCAGGCCCAGGACCTGCGCGAGCACACCGACGCGATCGTAATGGCGCACGATGAGCTCGCTCTTCGCCGGCGCCTTCACCTCGACATTGACGACGTTGGGCGCGCGACCGGTGGCGACGTACTCCTTGCAGATGCGTACGGCTTCTTCTGCAATGGCGTCTTGTGACTGCTCGGTGCTTGCGCCGATATGGTGGCTGCCCGCCAGCCCCGGCTGCGAAAAGATCGGGTTGGTGAGGCCTGACGCCGTGGGCGTCGCCGGCTCGGTCTCGAACACGTCGAGGCCCGCGCGAATGCCTTTCTCTTTCATGGCGGCGACCAGCGCGGCTTCGTCGTGAAGGCCGCCGCGACTGGTATTGATGAACATCGCCCGCGGCTTCATCTTGGCGAAAAACGAGGCCCCAAACATGCCTTTGGTTTCTTTGGTCTGAGCCAAATGCACCGAGACGACGTCGGAGCGCTCCGCCACCTCTTCTGCTGTGCGGCAGTAGCCGACGCCGAGCTCGTCGGCGCGCCAACCCGTGAGCGAGCGCGACCAGGCAAGCACGTTCATCTCGAACGCTTTGGCGCGATCGACCACGGCCTTGCCGATCGAGCCGAGACCTATCACGCCGAGGGTGCGACCCTTGAGGCCGTCGGCTTTGCTGTACTCCTTCTTGTTCCAGTTGCCGGCGCGCAGGTCGACGGTGCCGTCAACCAGTCTGCGATCGAGCGCGAGCATCAGGCCGAACGCGAGCTCGGCGACGGCGACGGCGTTTTTGCCCGGGCAGTTGGAGACGAAGATGCCGCGCTCGCTTGCGGCAGCGACGTCGATCGTGTCGTAGCCGGCGCCCGCGCGCAAGATCATCCCCAGCGACCCTGCGGCTGCGATCACCTTCGCGTCGACTTTGGTGCTACGCACGATCAAGATGTTGGCGTTCTTCGCCTTCTCCGGCAGATCTGCCGCGGTGGCCCCTGGGTCGTAGTCGACTGTGAGGCCGATCGACTTGAGGTCGGCGAGGTAACGTTCCGGGAAGGCGTCAGCGATGAGGGCGCGCATGGGCGGGTGATCTTAGGGCCCGGGAATGGATAAGTCGATCGCGAGACCATCGAGACCGAAGTGAGACTGGCGCCCGAGGAACGAGCACCGGAAGCCTGCTCTCGTAGCCTGAAGGAGCGCAGAGACGAGGCCGCCTGTCGCAGCGAGAGTATCGATGGTATCGCGCGATTTATTCATCCCCGGGCCCTTAGGGCGCTGGCGCGGGGAGCGCCATCTTCGGGCGAGGTACGCGGCCTTCAAGCTCGGCGGCGCTGAGCCCGCTCTTTCCCACAAAGCCGTGAGCTTCCAGGGCGGCCGAGGCGCGCTCGATCAGCCACGGGCCTCGTTCCCGAGACGACATCAACCGGAAGTAGCTCGTCATGTAGTACTCGGAGATCGTGCGGAGGGCCGCGGCATCGAGCTCTTCTCGGGCGCCTTCTTTCACCAGCGCGATCACCGTGTCCTCCGGTGGTTGGGCGCCGTCCCAGAGCCGCCAGGCAAGCGCGGAAAAGACTCGATTCTTGCGCGCGAAGTTGGTCTTCTCGAGGCCAGGCCAGGCAGACAGGTCGAGCGCATACGTGGCAGCCCACGGTCGGGCGTTGTCGTGGGCGTGCATCAGCTCGTGCATCACGTCGATCTGCGTCTCGATCGGCAGCGTGTCCGCCAGCGCAACGGCGCGCGCGCGCGTCTCTGGCGACACCAGCAGCGCGCTGATGCTGACAGTGCGCCAAAACGAGGCGTTCGGCCCGGCAGCCAGTGACAGCACCAGGTCAGCGCCGCCTTCCAGAAACATCAGCACCCAGATGCGGCCGAAAGAGAGATCGAACAGCGCGCGTTCCAGCTCGGCGCGACTCTTCGGCGGTAGCGCCCCGAGCTCGGAGAGGGCAGCATTGGCTGCCAGGCGCTCACGCCTCGCGCTCTTCATCGCGCGGCGAGAGACTGCGCCTTGGTTCGCGAGCGAGAACAACAGCCCCGCACGATCATAGAGCGCGACCAGACACGCATGCTCGAGCAAACGCTCCGCGAGCAGCTCCTTCGAACGCCGAGACTCGACCGAGAGAATGGTGGTGGAGAGCGCTTCGAGCTCGAGGGCAGAAGGCTGGCGCACGAGATCGACGCGCGTCGGTGTGCGGCCTTCTGCGATTGCTTTGGGCGCGTCTAGCCACGCCATGTGGACGTGTACGGTGCACGGCGGCGGGCCGAGCCCGCTCGGGATTGCGTTCACCGATGATGCCGCCGCGGGCGGCAGCACCGCCCGATCTGCGTAGAGCGGCAATGCTCCGGCGAAGCGATCTGCGTTCGGCGGATACCCGCCGGTCATTGTCTTGGTGGTGTTGTCGTCACCCATGAGCGTGTTGTCGTCACCGGAAAGTGCTTGATCGCGGTCGCCGTCCGGAGTTGACAGCTTCGGCGGTCGCGGCGCGAGCCCGTGCACGCGCGCATACGCTTCGACTAGATCACTGGCCGGGAAGGAGACACCGCCCGGCTCCGAGGCTCGACCGCGGGTCAGATCCATTTCGACCTTGGTGACGCGGCCGCCGGTTCGCTGATCGAGAAGCAACACCGGCGCGAGATGGGTCGCGCCGCTGGAAGGCGCCCCGTAGAAACGCAGCCTCGCCTCGTCGCGCAGCCCAGCGTCATACAGGGCCGCCGACAGCAGGTGACTCACTGGCTCACACGACCCACGCTTGTCGAACAAGACTTCGGAGAGACGCCCGCCCGGTGTGCCAGTGTAAGCAATGTCATCGAACACGTGAGCCACGGCGAAGCTCGCGGTCTCTGTCTTCATCGCGGCGCGAAGAAGCGTCACGCGCTCCTGAAACAGGGTGCTCGCCCGTTCGAGATCGACCTCGTCGCCCTGTTCTGCCGCGTCGATTGCGTTGGCGCGAAGCAAGAACGAGCCAAGCTCGAGCTGGCCAGCCGCGCGCTTTTGGCGAGCCTCCTCGAGCAGCTCGACTCGACGCGCTCGAGCGCGCGCCGGGCGTTCAGCGCGGTCGGCGAGCGCGCGGAGCGGCGGCGACCAGCCGGCGCGAGCGGGATCGCCCGGGGCCGGCGCTGTCGCGCTGACACCCAGCGCTGCCAGCGCGACAGCGTGGAAGAGGCCCGAGACGAGCCACGGCGCGACCCTCATGCGAGGGTCTTAGGATACGAGACAGCCGCGGGAGTTCCCGGGATTCGTACGTGCTAACGTCCGCCGCATGATCACCATCGGCGACACCCTCCCTGACGCAACCCTCACCGAGTCGATCGAATTTGGCGACGCCTGTCCGCTTCCGCCTGCGAAGCTCTCCGTGGCAGTGGCCAGCAAAGGCAAGAAGATCGTCATCTTCGGCTTGCCGGGTGCCTTCACGCCGACCTGCTCGAGCCAGCACGTTCCCGGCTACCTCGCAGACCGAGATGCGTTCATCGCGAAGGGCGTCGACGAGATCTGGTGTGTGTCGGTAAACGACGGCTTCGTGATGGCCGCCTGGGGTCGCGATCAAAAAGCCATCGGGAAGATCCGCATGCTCGGTGACGGCGGGGCCGAGCTCGCGAAGAAGCTGGGTCTCGACGTGGAGATCCCCGGCATGGGCGTGCGCGTGAAGCGTTTCTCGCTCCTTGCTGTCGATGGCGTAGTCAAACAGGTCAACGTCGAAGAGCCGGGCAAGTTCGAGGTCAGCAACGCCAAGACGATGCTCGCTCAGCTGGGCTGACCCGCAGGCTAGGCTCGGCGCGCGCTTCGTAAGCTCGCGAGCGCCTGCTAGGCTGTCACCGCAGTGGCGCCCAACGACGACAGCTCCGCCGCAAAAAGCGACCGAACCGTGCTCGTTGCGACAACAGGATCGGCTGCTCCGGCGCCCGATGCACGTTCGGCCAAAGGCGAGGTCCTGCGCGGCCGCTGGGAGATCACGGGCCTGCTCGGTGTGGGCGGTATGGGCACCGTCTACCGGGCGCGAGACCGCGAGCTCGACGAGACGGTCGCGCTCAAGATGATGAAGAAGGACGCGCTCGGGCCGGAGATGCTCGAGCGATTTCGGCGAGAAGTGAAGCTCGCGCGGCGCGTGAGCCATCGGAATGTCGCGCGCTTGTACGAGCTCGGCGAGCACGACGGCGAACGTTTCTTCACGATGGAGCTCGTCGAGGGGGAGTCGCTGCGGGCGCTGCTCGATCGTGTTGGGGCGTTGCCGATGAGCCGGGTGGTCGAGATCGGCGTGGCCATCGCGCAGGGCCTGGAGGCAGCTCATCAAGTCGACGTGGTGCACCGAGACTTGAAGCCGGACAACGTGCTGTGCGGCCTCGACGGGCGCATCGCGATCACCGATTTCGGCATTGCCGCCTCGCTCGAACGGACCGGCGTCGCCGAGACGACGTCGTTCGCCGGCACGCCGATGTACATGGCGCCCGAGCAAGTCGACCGGCAAGCGCCCATCACCGCAAAAAGCGACGTTTACGCGCTCGGCGCCGTGCTGTTCGAGATGGCCACCGGCGAGCCGCCCTTCTCGGGCGAAACGCCGCTCGCGACGGCTGTCGCGCGCTTGACGCAACCGCCGCCTGATCCGCGGCAGAAGCGCGCGTCGTTGCCGGCAGCGTTCGCGGAGCTCGTGCTTGCCTGTATGACGAGAAAGCCGGAAGAGCGCTTACAAAGCGCGGCGCTGGTCGAAGCCGGGCTTCTGTCGCTCGACCCAGCCAGCGCACTCCACACGCGGGTATCACTGAAGCCCGCGGCGCCAGACGGCAGTGTGCTCACGATCAACGCGAGCACACTCGCGCCACCCGCATCGTTCGCGCCCTGGTCCACCCGCGCCGCCCCGTCGCAGCGACTCGCCGTGTTGCCACTGGTAAATCTGGGCTCGGAAGACGACTCATACGTGGCCGATGGCCTCACCGACGACCTCATCGATGCGCTCTCGTCGCTCAAGCAGCTGCGCGTCATCTCGCGCGGGTTGACCGAGCGCTGGGCCGGCCGGCGCGCCCTCGATCCGCGAGAGGTGGGCCAGGCGCTGGACGCGGGCGTGATCGCGAGTGGCACCATTCGCCGGCAGGACGATCGCCAACTTGCGATCGCGCTTCGTTTGGTGACCACCGCCGACGGCATCCAAGTGTGGTCGCAGCGCTTCGTCGTGCCAGAAGGCAAGCTCTTGCAGGTCAATCAGGATGCTGCGAGCGCGATCGCCGCGGCGCTCGCGCTTGATGGGCACAAGCCCGAAAGTAGGCTGTCCGACCCCGTCGCAGTGGAGCTCTATCTTCGCGCTCGCTCCGCATATCGTGAGTTTTCACCTAGCAGCGTTGCGGCCGCATGCGACCTCTACGATCAGGCCCTGGCGATGGCGCCGAACGACCCCCTCTTGCTGTCCGGCAAAGCCATGGGCCTCGCCCGCGTCATCTTCTTCTCCGGCACACGGCTGCCCGAGGCGCACGAGACTGCAAAGCGCGCGCTGCAGGTGGCGCCACACTCTGCCGAGGCTCATCTGGCGGTGGGCACGGTCGAGCTTCAACTCGGCAATAGCCGAGAAGCGCTGGCTTGTGCGCTTTCGGCGATTCATCGATCGCCATCTCTCGCCGAAGCTCATCAACTCGCAGGTCGAATCCTTGCCGAGACAGGTCCGGCGGACGCGGCGCTTCGCGCGCTGGCGTTGGCGATCGAGCTCGAGCCACGCATTGGCCTGAGCCACATGAGCCGCGCTCAGGTGCTGGCCAACAGCGGACGCTGGGACGAGGCCTACGCCACTGTCGAAGAGGCGCGCGTCGCATTGTGCGATCACGCGACGTTTCACGTCGCTTCGGCTCGCTTGGCGTCGTGGCGCGGAGATGACGAGCGCGTACGTGCATCGGTGCTCGCGCTCGACCAGATCACCGAAAGCTCCGGTGGCTTTCGCGTCGGGATGATGCTTCAACACCGGGCGCTCATCGATGCCGATGTTGCCGCTGCGCTTTTGGACGATCCAGCGCCGGTCCTCGCTCAAGGCGGCCAGTCGATTCGACGAAATCTCTACATCATGCAGTGCATGGCCGAGCTCGCCGCCTTGCGCGATCGCCATGATCAAGCCATTGCTTTCGTCGACCGTGCAGTCGAGAGCGGATTGATGGACCTCCTGTGGTTCGATGGCTGCCCGCTACTCGCGCCATTGCGAGCTTACCCTCGCTGGGCGCAGCTACGCCCCGCCGTTCTAGCTCGCGCCGAAGAGGTGCGCGAGCTGTTGCCGCGCAACCAACGCTAGTTTGGGCGACTCAGGCCGATCGCAAAGTGGCGGGGCTCTGCTTGAAGCGCGTCTCGATCTCGGGCGAATAGCCGAAGGTCGCGTTGGGCATGCTCGACCGCGCGAGCTCGAGCAGCGGCTTGGGATCGTTCTTCGCGCCAATCGCCAACGCCTTGCTCGACCCGTCGACCAGCCCGAAGTTCAGAAAGGTTTGCGACGACACACCATTGACGCTCTGGGTGGCCGGGTAGACCCACACGACGTCGTGCGAACGTTCGCGCAACAAGCGGATGACCGGGTGGCTGGCCGCTGGCCGAAACGCGACGAACAGAAGCAGCAACCCGATGATGCCGAACGGGATCGCCAGCCCGAGCTGGACGCCCATGCCGGCGCTCGGATCCAGCCAGCCGACCCCGCCGATGGCGAAGCAGACGAGCGCGATGATGATCCCGACGACCTTGTTGCCGCCGGCGTAGTGAAGAAAAGGGGCAAGCTCTTGGTCGTTCATGGGGCGAGCTTACGATCACCCGACCGGTTCCTTCCCTTCTGCCACGTTGGCCCGAGATCGGGGGCGAAGCTCGGCGCAGCTGCTGAAGCGACGTGTACCATCCCTGGGTGCACCTTCGTCCTTGCACCGTCGCCCGCTGGCTTCTCCTGCTGGTCGCCTTGGGCTGCGAAAAGGCCCCCGAGGCCATCGACGCGCGGGCCTCGGCGCAGGCGACGACGAGCACACGCGCCGGCTCGACATCCGCCTCTGCGCCAAGTACCGCGACCGCTTCGCCGCTTCCGATGCCCCACGCAAAGCCGGGCCGAATCGAGGAGCACACCTTCCGCTCGCGCGCCCTCGGCGTCGATAAACGCTACCTCGTCTACGTGCCTGATGCCTACGCGTCCGACACTCGTCGCTACCCTGTCGTCTATCTGCTCCACGGATTGGGCGGCGACGAAACCAACTGGGCCCGCCATGGTGACTTGCTCGCAACGGCAGATCGCGTCGGGCTACAGGCGCTCGCCGTCCTCCCCGACGGCGACGCGAGCTTCTACGTCAACGCGTCGTCATCGCGCGATTACGGGGCGTGCCTCGCGGAGCGGCCAGCCTTTTCAGCCGGAGAGCCATCCGCAAGCTATTGCGTGAAGACGCCGCGCTACGAAGACTACCTAGCCGCCGATATCGTCTCCGAGGTCGACGCGCGGTATCGCACGCTCGCGTCTCGCAGAGGTCGGGGCATTGGCGGGCTCTCGATGGGGGGCTTCGGTGCGCTCGTGCTCGGGATGAAGCACACCGATCTGTTCTCGGCGGTTGCCAGCACTTCGGGGCTCGTTTCGCTCGGCTACGCCGGCCCGCACCCGTACGCGGGCCTCGCCTCGGTCGAGCTTTCGTCACCGGCCACTTTGGGCGCACACTACCCCGATCGCGTTCGTGACCACCTGCGCGGTCTCTTCGGCATGAACCCCGAGACGTGGAGGGCAGTCGACCCGGTCGTGCTTGCCGCCTCGCTCGAGCCGGGGCGTCTGGCGATTCACCTGGATTGCGGGGAAGATGACGATTTTCGCTTCGACGACCACGCGCGGCACTTGCACGACGTGCTCGCGTCGAGGCAGATCGCGCATGAATGGGGGATCAAGCCGGGCCGTCACCATTTCGACTACTGGAAGGCGCGCCTTCCGGAGATCCTCCAGTTCTTCCAACGCTCGCTGGCTTCGCCGTAGCCGACCTCCACCGCCGGCTCGCTTCGCCTTACACTCGCGTGTATGGCTCTCCGCTACCTCTTCGTCGGGCTCGCCCTTACGGCGCTCGCGTGCTCGAGCGACCGTACCGCGCCAGAGGGCAACGCGAGCGGCACCGCAGTCTCCGCGACCGCGTCGACCGTCGGGTCTGAGCTCGTCGCCGTCTCGGCGTCAGCCGACGTCGTGAGCGGCGCATCGCACTACGCTTCGTCTTCGGCTGAGCTGTCTTCGGCTGAGGCGCTGGCGCCTCCGCTGGTTGGCGATCGGACCGTCGATGGTGCGGCGCTCAGGAAGAAGCACGTTGCAAGGCTGCGCGACGACAAGTCGCCTGTCACCCTGGTTGCCGGCGACGACCCGCTCGTTCTCGGCAAGAGCCTCTGCGAAGCGGTGGTGCCGAAGCGGCCGCCCGCGACGCCGGTGTTGATCAAGCCCAATCTGTGCGGCTTCGACGCGATGAAGAAGCAGGGCACAGACAACGGTGTGACGGGCCGCACCACCCAACCCGAGTTTGTGCGCGGCATCGTGCAATGCCTGAAGGCGAGGGGCCACACGCGGGTCACCATCGCCGAAGGGTGCGCTATCCCCCATCAGCAATTTCTCGAGCTCGCCGAGATGTCCGGCTATGCCGCGATGGCCAGGGAAGAGGGCGTGCCGCTGGTCGCTCTCGACGACGATGGCGTTTTCGACGTCGAGGGTGAGCAGCCTGGCAAACCCTTGACGATCTCGGGCATGGAGACCACCACCGTTCCGACGTTGCTCCTGCCAAAGGCCATCGCCGACCACCTCGAGCGCGGCATGTGGATCAGCGCACCGAAGATCAAAACGCACCGCTACAGCGTCACCTCGGGCGCCATCAAAGGGATGCAAGGCATCGTGATGCGTTCCGAGGGCAAGCCCGCGCACACGCAGAAATGGCGCATGCACAAAGAAGTGCTGGACTACATCAAGACGAAAGAGACAGCGGAGGACCGCGTCGCATTGGTGAGGTCGATCGAGGTCTTCTCGGACCGCATCATGGATGTGCTGGAGGTCGCCGCTCCCGATGTGGTGTTGGCCGAGGGCGCGCCCGCGATGGGCGGCGATGGCTTTCAGGTGCTCACGCCACTTCCGAAAGGGGTCGCGATCGGCGGCACGAACCCCGTCGCGGTCGACAAGGTCGCCGCCGAATACCTCGGGCTGTGGGACAGCGCCAAGCTCGCGAACGGGCTACGCGGCTACCGCACGTCGCCACTCATCGAGCGCGCTGCGAAGCGGTACGCGCTCGACTTGGGCTCGTGGCCCGTCACGGGCAACGGCGCGCCGCTCTTGAAGGAGACACGACCGGTTCACTTCGTGAGCATTGCGCCGTTCGCAGTCCGCTGACCGCGCAGCGGGCCCCTACTTCCCGATGAGCTTGCAGGCGTTGCCGACCTTTGCCGCGCACGCCTTCTCGAGCAGCGCTTGGCCACGCGGGCCGTCTTTGACGGCACCCTTGCCGTCCTTCACGAGCAGGCCGAGCTGAAGGCAGCCGAGACTCGATTTGTTGTTGCAAGCTCGCTCGAAGTACTTCGCCGCGCCGGCGTAGTCCGGAGGCGCACTGCTGAGCTTCGTCAGGCCCACGTCGTTGCAGCCCGCGGGGTCGCCGCCCTCGCAGGCGCGCTCGAGATGGGGCAATGCGGCCTTTGCGTCTTTGGCGACACCCAAGCCCTGATGAAGCATCTCGCCGAGCGCGGTGCAGGCAGTCACCTCGCCGCCCTCGCAGGCTTTCGCCAACGCTGCCGACGCGCGTTTGCCCTCGTCGCTCGGCGCGCCCGTCTTCAAGCGCTGGCGTAGAAGCCCGCCGAGGCCGGCGCAGGCCTTGGCTTCGCCCTTGTCGCAGCCAGCCTGGCAACTTACGACCTCCGCACAGCTCGAGGAGACCGGTGCCACCATGGCCCCGCCACCCTTCGCGACGATGCTCGTCACAGCTGCCACCGTGTCTTGCTTCTTCGCGACGCAGCCGCGCGCCCTGTCGGCGATCTGGCCGTCGGGGCACTGCTTCGTCGATGCGACCGCCATGCATTGCGCGCCGTCCCATTGCAGCCCTTGGGGGCATGTCGGCTCGACCGCACGGGATGCACCGAGCGGAACGACCTCGATTCGAAGAAGCGCGCCGCACCCGAACGGCGCCTTCGCGTCCGTCCCAGTCGCCTTCTCGCACGCCGCTGCGTCTCCGTCCCTGTTGAGGAGCTCGCCGCCTGCCGCGAGCTTCGTCCCCGCGCCCGCTCCCAGTACCTCGATGCCGGCGCCGGCTTCGACCGACTTGGTCGCGACGAACTCGAAGGCACCGACTGTGAGCGCCGCCACCACGTGCGTCGCCCCGTCGCAATCGCCCTCCAGCCGATCGCGGCTGGGCGCTGGCTCTGCCGTGTCGAGCTGCCCGACGATGGTCATCGACGCGACGAGGGAGCCCTGCTTGGCGAGCTTGGCCTCGAGCTTGATCGCCGACACCGGAATGTTCGCGTAAATCTCTGCTGCGTTGCGCATCGTGATCACGTCCTTCTTCGGCGTGAGCCCGACGTAGGCATACGGCTTGGAGTTTTTCACCGAACAGCGCGAGAGGAGGCGAATCGCGCAGCCATCGTAGCCGACGACGACCGGGCCCCGCGCCGCGCGCGCTTCGAGATCGGCGCGATCGACAGACTCCCAATCGACGACAAGAGGCCGGCCTTGACCGCGGCCATCGGGGCACTGGCCAGTCGGCTTGCGATCGAGGTCGTCTTTCGTGACCACGTCGGCCAACCCCGGTGCCCCACCGCAGCCGGCGAGCAGAGCGAAGAACAAGGCCGCACACAACAAGGAAAGAGGTCGCACGGGGAAAGCATACGCCACTCGACGCGCCAATATTCCGCGGACCGGGTGGCTGATGTAACAGAACCTTTACGGCGCGTACCTGGCTAGAAAGACGTCGTAGTCGCCCGCGCCGGTGAGCGGACCACCGCCGAAGTCGATGGTGAGTCGAAGATCTCCCGTCACGACCACGTTGCCGTCGGCATCGGCGGCGACTCCCTATCCGGACTGCCGCTCGCTGTCGCCGAAGGCCCGACTCCAGAGGTGCTCGCCATCGATGCCGAGCTTGACCACGTAGGTGTCGTCATCACCAGCATTCACGAGCGGCGTTCCGCCAAAGTCGAGTGTGCCCCTGAAGATCCCGTTCACGATTACGCATCCTTGCGGATCGGTCGCGACGTCGAGTGCATATTGGTCCGCGCCGTCGCCGAAGGTCTTGCTCCAGACGTGGTTGCCCTCGGCGTCGAGCTTTGCGACGAAGATGTCGTCTTCTCCTGCGTTCGGGAGTGGGCCGCCGCCGAAGTCGACGGCGCCGACGCTCGATCCGACGACCAAGATGTTGTTGAAGGCGTCGGTCGCAATGCCTTGGCTGCCGTCGCCGCTGGCGCTGCCGAACCGCTTGCTCCAGGCAAGGGCGGATCGACGAGATCCTTCGGCGAGCCCCGAGCGGGTCGGGCACGTCGCCAACGCCTCGAGGCTTCTTGGCTCGCCGGCCCCCCAGCGGATACGTTGCGCCGCATGGGGTTCGTGCTGTCGCAGGCCATTCTCGAGATCCGATACCGACGCGGCATGGTCTTCCTCGACAAGTGCGGATCGACGATGAACGCGCTCGAAGATGCGCTCGAAGGTCACAACCTCGTCGGCTCAGTCCCGTCGATGCAGTACGGAGAGCTCTCTTCTCCGACGGATCGGCTCACCGTTCGATACGGCCCGAAGACCATGCTGGCCATGCAACACTGGGTCGACAGGCCCGTCCGGATAGAGGTTGTCGCCCCGAAGGCGTGGGAGGTCGTCTCCAACGCTTTGGACGTCCGTCGTCACGTAACCCGCGCTGGGTTTAGGCTTATTTTTCAGTGGCCATTCGCCGATGCGAAACGAGGCGTCGATGTGTTCAAGCGGGCGGGCCTGATTGAACACACCCCCGGTTGGGCAAGCCTGTTCGGCGCCCCTGATTTCATGAGCTGCGCTAGCGTGTCCGGGTTTCGACGCACGGAACTGAACATCCTGCACCAGGAAGTCGGAGAGGGCACTCCGGCCGAGATTCGCGACCTGATCGCCCCCGCCGCGATACAGCTGGACATAGATACCGCCCATCCCAGCTGCCCGAAGCCGTTCGGTATTACGACCGATGAACAAGCTTTCAGCATGGGGCCCGGTCAGCTCAAAGACTTTCTCGGAGACAGCTGGGAGCGCGCGCGCGATATTGCAAATCAGCTAGACGGGCTCATACAAAGGGGAAGCCATGAGTGACGCTACACCGACGCAGTCTTGGGTCCCCTCTTCGGAGAACGCGGGCCGCACATCCGAGACTCAGACGTGGGCATCAGTCAAGCGCAGCGACTGCACCACGGAGACGCTGCCAAACGATGGGGTTCGAGCCTCCCGGGATATTGTCATTCGCAGCCTCTATGCAGAGCGTCGTCAGGTGTTGAGCGATCTGCGCAAGAAGCCCGAGCGAGTCGCCCAGCTGCGGAGATTTCTTGCGGACATCGAGCAGACGATCAACCAGCTCGAGCTGGCGGAGCAGCAGGCCGCGCCCAAGTCAGACGTTTGGGACAAGCTGGATCATCTCGCTACGCGCCTCCTCGCAGTTCACGAGACTCTCGAGAAGAAGTGAGCGCGCGGCCTCCGATAGGTGTCGAGTATTCGCCCACCCCCTATCAGCGAAGCCACAGTCCACCGCAAAGAACGGGCAAAGACTACTTGGCGTACCGCCCCTGCTTGCGGCTCGAGTCCTCATTTCGCTGCATCTATTGTCTCGCTCACGAGTCAGAGGTTGCGAAGGGTCGCGAGTTTGGCGGGTTCGAGGTCGAGCACTTTCGACCGAAGGAAAGCTTTGGTTGGCTGCGCACGAGCTTCAGCAACCTTTTTTGGTGCTGCCCTGAATGCAACCGCGCGAAAGGTGACAAGTGGCCGAACGCAACCGAGGTCGCTGAAGGTTTCCGTTTCCTGGATCCGACGCTCGAGGCGTACGGCCCTCACCTTCAGATAGTGGAAGAACTCGTCGTCTGGGCGAGCGACGCCGGCGAGTTCACGAAGGACGAGGTCAATCTGAACTCTCCCGTCCATCAGGAGCGACGGCGCGACCGCGCCAAGCGTGCCAAACGGATCGCGGCCCTGGAGTTGCTGATCGCGGGCGCGTGGGCGAGGCAGCCACTGCCGGGGAGCTTTTCAGCCTCGGAGATCGCCACCATCCAGACTGAACTGGACCAAATTTACGCGACGTTTGCACGGCCGACCGATACGCCCACCCAGTGTTTCTGCGCCGGAAAAGTGCCGAGGAGGCTCCCTCGAGTAAGAACCAGGAGAGCGCGGAAAGCCGCGAATGCAGCCCTCGTGAAGGGGAAGCCCAAGTCGCCCTGACCCTCGTCGGACGAGGTCGAGGTTCTGTCACTGCCGCCGTCTGCGATGCGGTCTGGGCAACACCTCAGCGCCGACGCGACCGTAGTCGTGCCGGCGGCTCGAGGCACGCGCTCAGGATCGAGGCTGAGTCAGCGCAGCGACCACCAGCGCCACTGCCTCGTGCAGCCGATGCTGCACCATCGCCGCCGGCAACCGCACAACCCGATAGCCGAGGCGAGCGAAATAGCGGTCACGACGCGCATGCGCACGCGCACCAGCTGGGGTGCCATGGACACCGCCGTCAACCTCGACGACGAGCTTGCGAGACGGCGCCAAGAAGTCAGCGATGTGGCGCCCAATGGGCACCTGACGCCGAAACCCCACCCCCAGCCGTGACCCCGAGAGCACCTGCCACATGATCGACTCGGTGAGCGTGGGAGCCGCCCCCCGCTGCTGGCAATGCTCGAAACAGCTCATTCTCTTCGGTCGATTCGCCACGAAGCGGGGCGTTGCGGGCCGCGTGCGCCATTGGGCGAAAGCCCGGCACGAACCGCCGGGCTCGCCCGACGCAAGCTCGCTCCGGGCGCACAGCAACGAGCCGCGCTCGCCCCCGATGCGCATTCGCTCCGGGCGCACAGCGGCGAAGCCGCGCCTGCGCCCTCTCCCTCTGGGGCGCCGGCTACTGTCGTCCGGAGGCGACCCGCCGCCCTCCCTCTGGGAAGAACCCTCCAAGCTCCCCCGACCGCGCGCAGGCGCGGAGCGCCGAGCACGGGCTTGGGGGAGCAGTCGGCGCACAGCGCCGACGGGTGGGGGCACCCCTCAGATAAAGAGCCCCACCACGTTCCCCATCAAACAATTCGCCAGCGCCCCCGCGATCATCGAGCGCACCGCCATCTTCGATAGATCCGGCATGCGCTCTTTCGCCATTGCACCAATGCCGCCCAGCTGAATGCCGATGCTGGCAAAGTTCGCGAAACCGCACAGGGCATAGCTCGCGATGATCGCCGAGCGATCACTGAGCACTGGGGTCTCCTGAGCGACCGCTTGCCCGAGGTGGATGTAGGCGACGAACTCGGTGAGCACCAGCTTCTCGCCCAAGAAGCGGCCGACCACTTGCGCCTCACCCCAGGGAATACCCATTAAAAAGGCGACTGGCGCGAAGACCCAGCCGAGCACGCGCGCCATGCTGAGCGGTTGGCCGCCGAGCGGGATCAATGACAGGAAGTAGTCCGCCATCGCGACCAGCGCGACAAACGCGAGCAGCATGGCGATGACATTGAGAAACAGCTTCATGCCTTCGGACGCGCCATCTGCGGCCGCCTCGAGCACGTTGCCGTGCACGCTCTTGTTGTCGATCTCGAGCTTGCCTCGTGTCACCGGCACTTCGGTCTCCGGCATGATCAACTTGGCCACGACGATCGACGCGGGCGCACCGATGATCGAGGCGGTCACCAAGTGGCCTGCAATGCCAGGAATGTCCTTCAGGAAGCTGACGTACGCGGCCATCACGCCACCCGCGACGGTCGCAAAGCCGCCGACCATGACGAGGAACAGCTCGCTCTTGGTCATCGTCGCGATGTAGGGCTTGATCGTGAGCGGCGCCTCGGTCTGGCCAAGGAAGATATTGGCCGCGGTGCTGAGTGATTCAGCGCCGCTGATGCGCGCGGTGCGCTGCATGATCCAAGCGAGGCCGTAAACCAGCCGCTGCATGATGCCGAGGTGGTAGAGCACGCTCATCAGGCTCGAAAAGAAGATGATCGTGGGCAGCACCCAAAACGCGAAGGTCATCAGGGGCGGCGAGATGCGGCCGGCGATCACCTCGGTCGGCTGCCCCGCTGCATCGAGCACGCGATGCGGCGAGATCGACTGAAAGACGAAATTCGAACCCGCTTCGGAGAAAGAGAGCAGGCGTTTCACGCCGGCGTCGATCGAAGTGAAGAACACTTCCTGAACGGCCGGCGTGAGCACGATGGCAGCCAGGATGAGCTGCATGCCCAGGCCCCACAGCACCGGCCGCCAGCTGATGTTTTTCTTGTCGACCGAGAGCAGCCAGCAGATGCCGAGCAGCACAAAAATGCCTGCGAACGACATCAGCCTCGGCGCGATGCCCTCTTGGGCAGGCAACATCGAGGCAAACAGCGCCGGGGTGTTCATGCGGGGAGCATTCAACCGGAGGTTCCGCGATCAGGCCCAAAACGTTGCCAGTCTCGCCACAACGCCGGCAACGTGACGCGGAGCGGCAAGTATGCGAGACAGCTGCCCGCGTGAGCGAGGACTTGACCCAGCGCTTCTCGGAGCTCGTGCGCCGCGAGCTCGGCGCCAACGACGTGCGTCTATGCGACGCAGCCGAGCCGGAGGCACCGCACGCCGTCTCGACCTCACTGCAAGACGGCAGGCGCCTCGAGGCCGCTTTCAGCGAGCCGATCGCGGATCGCGAGACGATGACGCGCCGACTCGAGATCTTGGTACGCGCCTTCGAATCGGTGCTGTTCGAGGACTCCGACCCGCCCAAGCGGGCGCCTGTTGCAGTGTCGCTGCAAGACGAGCTGCGCGCGCTCACCGTGCGAAGTGGCGCCGTCGACGCCCTCGTGATCGACGCGCATTCGCCCGTGCTTTGGGCCAGCGCAATGAAGGGCGCGACGCTGCCGATCGTCGCCCTGCCCAGCGCCTTCCCGGCAGAGGCGAAAGAGGCGCTGCGACTCGTGCGCGAGAGCCACCGCGGGGTGCTGCGCGCGCTGAGCAGGCCGCCCCCGGACGAGACCGACGACCTCGACTTCTCGCCTCCTCGCTCGATCACGCCGCCGCTGTTGGTCGTAGTGCCGCCGATCAACGAGCCGCCCGGCACACCCAACGAGCGCGCCATCGCCGCGGTGCGCCGCCTTCCGCAGATCGAAACGCTGCACAAGGGTGGGCATCTGAGCCAAACCGTGCGCGAGCCCGATTTCGGCTATGTCGCTCGCAGCTTTGCGGGCATTTACGCGCTAGTGCTGGTGTTCGAGGCTCCATTCGACGAGATCCGGGCAGAGCGCGCAGTGCGCGACAGCCTGCCGCGCATCGAGCGGCTGGTGCTCGCCTTGCCGCCCTTCGACCCCGAGCCGCTGCCTGCCGGTGTTGTCGCGCTACGGCCGCGCCGTCGTCGCTGATCGGGGCACTGATCTGGTAGCCTTCGGCGGCGCTGGAATGGAGGAAACACTGAATCCTGGTGCCGCCTGGGGTGAAGACGATTCGAGGCTGCTCGATCGGCTGCGTGACGAACAAGCGCTCGATGCGCTGTTCGTTTTGCTCGCGCCGAGCGGCGCGGCCAAGCTGCCACGCCGCGCGGCTGTGTTGGTGCGACAGGCGCGTCGGCTGCAAGGTGGTGACGAGGCCGCTCGAAGCGCGCGCGCGGGCTCGCCTGGGCGATTGGCCGAGCTGTTATCGCCCGCGCGGCTCACCGATTTTTCCCCCGAGCTGCTCCACGCATCGGCGATCTTCTTCGAGCGCGTGGGCAACGCCCACTTGCCGTTGGCGTTCAGCGAGACGAACGCCCGCGCGGCACAAGATGCGCTCACGCGCGGGCTCGCTGCGTGGCTGGTTCTGGAGCACGAGCCGACATATCTGCGTCTGCTCGCGCGCGCGATCGTCGGCGAGGCACTGGAGGCGAGCGAGCTCGATCGCGAGGTCGTGGGCATCGCCCGCGCCAGAACCAACGCGCTGGCACGGGAGGCGGCGCTCGGCGCCAAGAGCTGTGCGCCCGCTGCTGGAGTTGCGCTGCGGGTGCTCGCGCGGATCGGTGACGCTTGCCGCCTGGCAGGCCTGGAAGCGACAGTGTCGAACCGCGTCGTCGATCGCGCCGAGCGCCTGCGGGCGCGGGTGATCGACGATGTTTTGGGTGTCTTGGGGGACGCCTTGGACGATGCGCGCGGCCGCGGCGCCGCTCTCGACGAAGGGCCCCAGCTATTGGCGCGCGTGCACGAGGTGTGGCTGTTCACCGACCGCGACGTCGCCGTCGAGCGCTTCGCATGCGAACGCATCGTGCCCATTTCGTGGGACGCGCATGTCGATCGCGATTGGGCGAAGCTCCGCCGACTGCTCGCGCCGTGTTTGCCGCTGTTCGACAGCCTGGAGGCGCGTTTGCTTTCGCGCCCGCTCGACAACCTCGCGTACTCGGCGCACATCGCGCAGACTTTCGTATTCCGCTCGGAGGCCGAAGAGCACGGCCACGAGATCCCGCTGCTCGAGCGCGGCGTGCGGGTCTGCCCGTCTCATCGCAACGCGCGCAGCGTACTGGCTCACTACCTGTGCGAAAGAGCGCTGCGCGTGCTCGCCAGAAGCAACCTGTTCACCGTGCGCTCGGACGCCCTCGAGGCCGCGCGGCTGATCGAGCGAGCTCAGCAGGTGTTCGCCGACAGCCCACGCATCGCCGAGGCCAGCGCCGCGCTGACCGAGGCCAAGAAGCGTTTCGGAGTGTTTGTTCAATGATCAACCTTCGGTTGAATGCGTGAGTCAATCTCCCGGCGATAACCCGTTCGATCGCTTCGATCTCGACCCGTGCGCCGACGTCGAGACGATCACCGAGCGCATGCGAGAGCTCGCGCAAGAGGCGCCCGAAGCGGAGCGTCAGCTGGTGCGAGACACGTGGGAGACGCTGACCCTGGAGCCGCGTCGCCGCATGGCCGCAGCGCTGTCGACGTTCATCGATCGCGATCGCACCGCCGACGGCGTCGCTGAGCCGCTACGAATTGCGGCACCAAAACCGCCCGCGCGCCGCGACGTAGCGCGCGAAGAGGCCCCACCACCACAGGCCCCGCTCCCAGTCGGCTCGGTGCACGGCGCGCTCGCGCCGTCACACGCGATCAAACACGCAACGTTCACCCCCAGCGACAGATTGCTCGAGGCCCTCCTCAAATGATCATCCTCGACCGCGCAGTTGGCATCGACCTCGGCACGACGAACTCCGAGATCGCGATGGTGCCGCCATCCGAACGCGAGATTCTCATCTATCAAGATCGCTTCGGCAGAAAGACGATCCCGTCGAGCGTCGCGTGGGACGCCGAAAAGGGCGCACTGGTCGTCGGGCGAGCCGCGCGCGCTCGACGCGGCAAAGAGCCGGCGCCGGTCGAGTCGATCAAGCGCGTGATGGGGCAAGCTGCACGCTCCAAGCTCGGCGACAGCGAGCTACTTCCAGAAGAGGTCTCTTCCAAGATTTTGGCGGAGCTCGCCAGCGCGATGAAAGGCTTCTTGGCGGAGAAGGCAAGCGAAGGCGTGGAGATGCGCGTCGGGCGCGCCGTCATCACGGTGCCCGCTTACTTCGATGCGCCTCAGATCGAAGCGACCCGCAAGGCGGGAGAGCTTGCCGGTCTCGACGTGATCGGCATTCTGCAAGAGCCGACCGCCGCCGCCATTTATCACTCGTGGAAGCAGAAGCAGAGCGGCGGTCACGTGCTCGTGTACGACCTCGGCGGCGGCACCTTCGACGTCTCGATCTTGCGCTGCGTGGCCGGCGAATACCAAGTCTTGGCGATCGACGGCGACAACTTCTTGGGCGGTGACGACTTCGATCGCCGCTACGCCGAACATTTGCGAAAAGAGCTCGTCAAACGCGGATACAAGCTCGAGCTGGACGTACGCCACGACAGCGCCGACCGCGCGCGATTCGAGCGCCTCGTCAACTTCGCACAAGAAATCAAAGAAAGCCTGTCGACCAGCGAGACGGTCAATTTTTCGAGATCGGACATGTTCGTCGACAAGAACGGCGAGCCAGTCGGCTTCGACGCGGAGATCGGTCGCGCCGAATACGAAGCCATTATCGCCGACCTGGTCGAGCAGACGATCGCCTGCTCCGAGCGGGCGCTCGAAGAGGCGAAGAAGACCGCCAACATCACGATCGCCGACATCGATCAGGTGATTCTGGTCGGTGGCTCGACGCGGGTACCGCTGGTGAAGAGGCGCGTGACCGAAGCGCTCGCCTCGCTTTGCAAAGGGAAAGAGCCCTTGGCTGACGAGGTCGACACCATCGTCGCCCTGGGTGCCGCCATTCACGCCGCGCAGCTCGGCGGTCTCGGCATCCAAGAGACAGCGCGCGGCCTGGGTGTCACGTTCACCTCGCCGCTGGTGTCCCCCAAACCGACAGTTCGCCTCGCCGGCGAGCTGAAGGTCGAAAGCGGAAGCGCCGCCACCATCGCCATCTTGGATGGCGACAGCAAGGTCGCAGAGGCCGAGCTCGTCGGCGGTCGTTTCAAGGTCGACGTCACGCCACCCGGTGAAGGCGATCGCGACGTCGCGATCGAAGTGTTCAGCGCCGACGGTACCTCGCTCGGCAGCGTGCCCTTCGTGCTCTATCGCGGCGAAGTAAGGCCGCGGGCCAGCGCCCTCAGCCGCGCCGCTGTGATCGCGAAAGACGTCGGCATCGAGGTGGTGCGCGCGGGCAGGCGCGAGCGACGCATCCTGCTGGCGAAGGGCGCCGGCTTGCCGACCGAGACCAAGTACACCTTCTACACCGCAGACCAGAGCGGCACTGTGGTGCTGCGCCTGTTGCAGGGGCGCATGCCGATCAAGACATTGGCGATCAATGTCGCTCGCGATCTGCCGGTGGGGTCCCCTGTCGAGCTGTCGCTCAAGTGTGACGAGGCCATGCGCGTCGAAGCCCGCGCCGTCGTCGCGGGTCAAGAGCTGTGGGCCACTGTGCAAGCCGCCGAGCAGCTCGATTTCGACAAGGACGGGGCTGTCGAGCAGCTTCTCGCCGACGCCGAGAGCAATAAGCAGCGCGCGTGGGGCCATTCTGGCGAGGCGTATCGTCGAGAGATCGAAAAGCTCTCCAGCGCCATCCGCGAGGTCTTGCAAACCGACCCCGCGAAGCTCTCCGCGCTTTCTGCGCGACTGCGGCGCTTGCTCGATGATCTCGGAGGGGACGCAGCCGACCCGCTCGAGCCGCCGCTGGCGACCTTCGAGGCAGAGCTCGATTCGTTGCGGCGCGTCGTGTACCGCACCCCCGGCGTGCTGGTCGGGCTCGACCGCGACGCGTGGGAAGACCGCATCGCTCGCATCGAAGAGCGCGCCGCCGAAGCACGCGCCGCGATCGACGTCTCACTCTGGCGCCGCACCTTCAACGAGGTACAGGCGCTCTACGAAACGGCCATACAAGAAGAGTTCTCCGCTCGCAGATTGGACGACCCGGCGTACGTCCAGATGCGCGCCAACTCGGTGTCGCGCTGGCGCACGCGCGTCGAGCAAGGGCTCGTCGATTTCGTGCCGTCAGCGACAGAAGAGCTGCGCGTGCCGCAGAACCGCGAGCGCGACCGCCTCCTCGCGCTGGTGCGTGAGAAGGTGAACGATCCGCTCGCCCGCGTCGAAGGCGGCGAGGTGGCGGACGTGACCGAGGTCCGGCGCATCCTGGATCAAATCGGGGCCGAGCTCGAGCGAGTCGAGACGGCGGCCGAGCGGCTGCCCTCGCTCGGCTTGGTGACTGAACGCGGAGGAGGCAGCGGCCGCGCGTGAGCTTCTTCGACGAGCTCGGACTGAAGGCTGCTGAGCAGCTGGAGACGTCGGTCGGCCCGTACGTGGCGCTGGCTTCCTACAAGCGCCTGTTCGGCGCCGAAGGTGACGTTCGAGCCAAGGGTGTGCTCGGCGCGCTTCGTTGCGCGATCGCGCTCGAGGACGACGGCGAGACGCGCGGCGCGGCAAGAGAGCTCGGGCGCTTGCCGGCATCGCCGCCGATCGCGCTCGGCTACGCAGCGCGCTTGCTGGCGGCTGGCAAAGCGGAGCTGGCGGCCCGTGTCGCAGAGTCGGAGCTCGCGCGCACGCAAAGCTCGCTCGCAGCGTACGTTCTTGCACGCGCAAACGAGCGCGCCAGCGGCTTCGACCAGGTGACTGGTTGGGACGACGTCGCTCGCCGCGCGCAAGCCGAGCGAGACAGCGCCGTTCTGACCCGTGCCGCCGCGAGCTTCACCGCCGCTTGTTTCGAGCGCGCGCGGAGCGAGCCCAACAGCGAGCTGCCGCGTGCCCGGCTGGCCGAGCTCGGTGAACAGGCGAGCTTGGTCGATGCGTCGGAAGAAGAGCGCGTCCTCCTGTCTCGCGCCCGCCTCTTTTCGGTCAGCCGCTTTCAGCGGGCGAGCGCGCTCTCCAACCTGGAAACAGTCGCCCGCGAATCGAAGGGCCCAGCAGAGAGCGCGGCGCTCTTGGCAGCCGCACAACACTTCGACGGCATGTTCTGTCAGCTCGACTCGATCGAGGTCGACCGCATTCGGGCGGCGCTGAAGCACGCTGATGCGCCGGTGCGGATGGAAGCGTTGCTGCGGTTCGAGGCAGCGGTGCGGATGAAAAAGGAGGCACGGGGAGAGAACAAGACGCTAGGGACGCCGGAAGCAGACGAGGTGAGCTTGCGTGGCGAGCTCGAGCGCTTGGGGCCGGACTCGCCTGTACCGATGGGCGCTTGGGTGATCGCGGCGCGGGCGCTGAGCTCGCAAGAGACCGCGCTACGCGACTTGGGCGTGCGCTTCATCGATCGGGCGCTCGGTCGTTCGGTCGGGCTGCCCCCGCTGTCGCTCACCCAATTGGCCAACGGCATCTTGCGCGCAGGCGCACCGGAGATCGCCGAGCGTGTGCTGCTCGAAGCGGCGCGGCATCGAGAGACGGCTGCGCTGCGCACGCTCGCGCACGCGAAGCGGAGCTTGGGCTATGCCGCGCTCGCGCGAGGCGACCGCCAGAAGGCGCTCGTGTTGTTGGAGGAAGCCTCTGCGCTCTTCTCCAGGGCGAGGTTGTAGCTTCGTGTGGGCAAACCTGGCCGGGTTGAGCGCCGAGGGCGCCGAATCGCACCAAGGCCCAGCTCGCTGGCGCAAATCTAAAAGGCGCCACTCTGCTCGATGAGGCACGATGAGCGTTGAACAGGGAGCGGGCAGACTGCACCCCACCTCACGTGGAGCTTAGCGTGTCGGCCTCTTTACCAACCGACGGCGACCCTGACTTGGTCGGCACCACCATCAAGGGAGGCTTTCGCGTTACCCGCCACATCGCCGAAGGCGGCATGGGCCACGTCTACGAGGCCACGACTGAAAACGGCCAGCGAGTCGCCATCAAGGTGCTGCACACGGCGCTGATGGCCAAGCCCGACGTGTCGTTTCGTTTTCGTCGCGAAGCGGAGCTTATCGAGTCGGTGAAGAGCGGGCACGTGCCGCGCTTGATCGCGCGTGGCCGTGACGAAAAGGGGCGCCCCTTCATGGCGCTCGAGTTTGCGCACGGCACCGAGCTCGGCGAGCTGATCGGCGAGACAGGCCGCATCCCGCTCTTGCCGGCGCTCGAGATCAGCATCCAGATTTGTCGCGCCCTCGTGGCAGCGCATTCGGCCGGTGTCGTGCATCGCGATCTCAAGCCGCAGAACATCATCGTCGGGGGCGAGCTCTCCGAGCCAGTGGTGAAAGTCTTGGATTTCAGCGTCTCCAAGAGCGAAGACCTGCAGTTCACCGCCACCGGCACCATCATCGGGACACCGTCGTACATGCCGCCCGAGCAGGCTCGCGGCGCAGACATCGGACCGACCGTCGACATCTACGCGGTCGGCGCGATTTTGTACGACATGCTGTGCGGCAGACCGCCGTTCGAGGGCACCGAGCCGGGGCAGGTGCTGGCCGCGCTCCTCACATCAGCGCCACCAGCACCCCGATCGCTGGCGCCGTTGATGCCGGAGAGCGTCGAGCAAGTGATCCTGAAAGCGATCGCCCGTGAGCCCAAACATCGCTACCCGATCGTCGAAGCCTTGCTCGAGGCGCTCGAGTCGCAACACCGCGAGATGGTTGCGCGCGGCAGCTCGGAGACACTCGCGCCGCCGGAACCGTCGAACCCGATAGCCGCGCCGCCTCCCCCTTCGTGGCTCGCTTCGCCAGAGGACATCTCGGCAGCGGTGTCGACCAAGGCGCCCGTCCCGCAAGGCGGGCTCTACGTCGCGCTCCTTCTGCTGCTCGCCGCCATGATCGTGGTCGCCGTGTTGATCATGGTCGTGCGGCATGCGCTTTAGGGCTGTGCTCGTGGCAGACCGTCGAACCAAGCTCGGTGTCGCTGAAGCCCGAGCCCTCTTGGGCATGCCAGCGGATCTGGTGGCTCCCGACGCGCACCAAGCGATCGCCGATGCGCGCATGATCGTGGCCAAGAATCGTGCGGTTGACCGCGAGATCGCGCCGCTGTCGGCACAGGGGCTCCTGTTTTCACCCGTGTGGGAGATCGGCAGTGGCATCGCGCGCGGGCGGCTCGCCGTACTGCCACCGGTGTTTCGAACCCGTTACTTCGAGTCTGAAGGCGCGGAGGTGCTCGACGACGACGCGACGATCGAGCTCGTGTGCGACGTGCTTCCTTGGTTGGTCGACGACCCCGTGGGGGCTGCCTTTGCGCTGGAGAACACGCTGCGCGCCTGGCTGGACGACACGGCGCCGACGCGCTCGCTCGAGATCCCGTACGTCGGCCACTACCGGCTGCTGTCACTCTTGTTGGCCGATATCGCGCGCAAGAGCGCCGCGGGCCTCGACGAGCTGGAGTGGCTCGCGTCGATCGGGCTCCCCGTCGAGGAATTTCGCGACGACGCGGATCTGCCCGCGGAAGCAATCATCGAGGGCATGAAACAGCGCCTCGATCAGATGTGGCAAGACGAGCGGGCATGGCTAGTCGACGCGTTTGGACGGTGACTGATTGCGCCTGCACGAGATCCGTGGGAATTGCCAGCGTGTGGCAAGTCATGGCGGCAGTTACGACGAGGTAGTTGGTGGAAATCGGGCATCGCTGACGCCATCGAAGCGGGATGAAGCGCCCTTCACCGAGGCGCAACAGGCCGATTGGTTTCAGTTTCGACGCGAGCACTCGACGGCCGACGCCCTGGCCCTCGACGGCCTGTCGATCGAAGAGCTGCTCGAGCGCGGCGACGGCGACCTCTGCGAAGCCATCAATCGGCGAGCCGCGGATCAGCAGGTGCGCAAGGGCTACTGGCGACTCCGTCGACCCGTTCGCAACCTGTACCTGCTCGACCGGCTGTACGCGGAGGTCCAGAAGGGCGGCTTTCACCACTTCTTCTCGACCACTGCGGGCGACTTCGCCGACGACACCGCCGAAGCCATCGCGGAGGTCGGAGTGCCGGGCCTCGAGGCAGCCTTCAAACACGCTCTCAGCCTGTGGCCCAACCCGCCCAGCCAGATCCACGAAGATCGCCTGCAAGATCTGGCTGCGCTGAAGAACGGCAGCGAGACGTGGACCAAGTCGGACAAGGAATTCGCGAAGTGTTCTGCGGGCGAAGGCTGGCAAACTGCCGTCGCCGCATACATTCGCAAATCAGTCCGCGAGCTCGAGCTCGACCTCACTGAAAAGCAGCGTCAGCGGGCAATTCAGCAGGTGCTGGTGGACTTCAAGCCGGCGCCTCCCGTCGAGCGACTCGACCGCGCCCTCTTGATCCCCACAGCCGACAAGCGCCGCGAGAGGCTGATGTCCGTGCTGCAGATGCGAGACACCTCGACCGAGCGCAAGCTTCACTGCACCTCGATGGCCGACCGACTCGAGAAGCTGCGACGACTGAACTTCAACGTCGACGCGCTCGACGAGGTTGCCTCTGGCTTGCCCCGCGTCCGTCACCCCAAGTTCGGTGACGGCGTGATCGAGAGCCAAGAGGGCGAGAAGCTCGTGATCCGATTCCAAGATGGCAGCGTGAAGAAGCTGGCCATCCAGTTCGTCACCCGCATCTAAATTAGCGGTCGCTAGAGGACGCGGCTGGTGCCGCTCATGGTGCCGCCGCCTAGCTTCTTGGCGAGGGCGCGCAGCTGAGCGGCGCGGCTGCGTTGCGACTTGGCGTTTGCCGCAGCGGTGCGGGAGCGCGTGTCGGCGGCCTTGGCTTCGCGGTCGGCGACGACCGCCTTTGCGAGGAGGATGTCGCTGTCTTGCTCAGGGAAGTTGCGGGCCCGCTCCCGCAAGCTTGAAGCCAGCTCGCGTTGCTGACGCGCCATCTCCTTCGCCGAGCGCGCCCGCTGATCTTCGCGCGCAGCCGTGCGATCGGCCTCTTTGGCAGAGACGAGCAGCTGCTGAACCTGATCGACCTGAACGGCAGCGTCACCGCCATGCCCGCGATCGGGGCAGGCAAATGCAGCGCTTGGAACGAGCGCAGCCAACACAGCCGCTGCACCAACAAACCGCAAATACAGGCGCGAAGTAGACATGGGGGCCTCCGAGGTAAGAGACGTGACGGTCAGGGGATGGATTGTGACCGAAAAAGATCGATCAGGCACCGCTGAAACCTGGCACAGCTACAAAAGACCCTGCCGCCACAGGCTCAAAAAATCCATCGAACAGGCCACCGAGATGTGGATAGCGGCGCCACCCCAGATCGACCGGGTCTTCAATGCCATGGTGCCCAGAACGAAGCCCGTGATGATCGAACCGATGGCTTCGGGCAATGGTTTGCCAAAGTGGATCATCGCGTAGGGAATGATCGGCACGAACACAGCCGCGTAGCCGAAGCCTTGGCGCAAGCCGTTGACGAGGAAGCCGCGAAAGCAGAACTCGAGCGCGATGAACTGCGACGCGTACATGGCCTCCCACAAGAAGAAGCTCGGCCAGAGGGCCTCGCCTTTGGCTAGCCTGTAATACGGATACTTGGCTTGGAAGCTGGGGTCGTGAGACGCGAGAAACACGAACGGTGCCACGACTGCGAACATCGCCAAGTAGAGCGGGATGTGTTTGGCGGTGCCTTTCAGCTTGAGCCCGAGCTCGCTGACCGAATCGCGCAGCAGGAGCTTGGTGATCAGGAGCGGCACCACGCCGTAGCCAATCACGCGGCCGGCAGCCCACCACACGCGCTGGTTGATGCGCTTGTCGGGCGACTTCTCCAGCGCCCACTCGAGCTTGTTGGCGTACCCCTCGAGGCCGAGATGGCGCAGGCCGTTCACTGCCCAGTCGGTGTCAGCCTCGCGGCCGCCGAAGCGCACCACCAACATGGCGATCGCGGCGCCGATACAGACAATCGCGATGCGCTTGGTGACCTGGTTGGCAGGCGTGTCAGCGCGATAACGCAGCATCTCGGCGTCGACGCTGTCGCGAAGCTCCGTGAAGAAGGTGCGCCACAGTCTGGCGGCGAGCGCTCGGAGCATCGGGCCTCCATCTACCACGACGTTCGTGCTTGGGTGCCCTTGCTCGCCAAAAAGCCCGAAGACAACGTCCCACGCACGAGCGACAGCGATTTGCAGGCGCTCGTCTCGCGCGAGGGCGGATCAGGCTGGTTTTCTTGCGCGAGCGCGCTGCGGTTCGCGACAACGACAGCTTCAACCTGAGTTACCTGCACTACGAGCGCTCGAACGGCCTCAGCGTCGAGTTGGGGTGCCTCGGCTACGCCCGCTCTTTCTGAAAAGAGTAGCGGCGCGGGGGGGGCTGTGTGAATCGACGCGGCCGCTGGGCCGTCTGTTCGCCTCGCGATCTCGCCTGCTACCGCACTTCCGTCAAATACGGTCCTCAAATAGGCACGAATTTGACTGCTCTTGTCTGGTAGCCTACCTCGTCGTTTCCTTTTTTCACTTTTCTCCAGGAGGTCTCTCATGTCACTCAATTCGATCTTTACTGCGCTCAGCATTGGCGCCCTTCTTGTCGCCTGTGGTGACAGCGGTACCGGCGGAAGCGGTGGCGCGAGCGGCGGCGGCAACACCGGTGGCGCCCCCCTCGGCGGCGACCCCGGCACCGGCGGCGACCCCTCGAACGGCGGCGCACCTCTTGGCGGCAACCCCGGCAACGGCGGCGCGCCCGCTGGCGATTGCTTCCTTGACCCGCAATGTCCCAACCCGGATCTCGCCACCTGCACCTGCAACGGTTGTGATCCGCTCGGTTGCTACGATCCC
>Ga0105048_10000848_pt1 | contig 48568 bp, 46 predicted proteins | sample MAT05_FD_78382 | JGI IMG/M metagenome (GOLD analysis project Ga0105048, IMG submission 78382) | Freshwater microbial communities from Lake Fryxell liftoff mats and glacier meltwater in Antarctica - MAT-05 | ecosystem: Environmental > Aquatic > Freshwater > Ice > Liftoff microbial mat | place...
TGGAAGAGGAACGGTTCGCGCGGCTGGCGAGCGAGTTTCTCGAGGTGCCAGACATCAGCAAGCTGGCGCTGCGCGATCGCTGGGTGCGGCGCAATCGCTAAAGAAAAAAGATTGAACAGCAGGGCACGGAGGAGGAGAAAAAAATAAAGACCAGAATTTGAACACGAAGGCAGGAAGACGTGAAGAAATGCGAGGATTGTTTCGTGATGGACGCCCCGCGATTCAGTGGTTTAGAGAAAAGACGATGGACTTAAAGATAAGACGCGCCCTGATCTTCGCCAACGGCGATCCCAACGACGGCGCGATGGTGCGGCGCGCGCTCGACGATGCGCCGGATGCGCTGGCAATCGCGGCGGATGGGGGCGCGCGGCTGGCGCGCCATTATGAACGACTGCCGCATGTCGTAATCGGCGACATGGACTCGGTTGCCGTTGACGATCTGGCGTGGGCACAGCGCGTCGGCGCGCAGATCATGCGCTATCCCGCCGCCAAAGACGAGACCGATCTCGAACTGGCGCTGCTGTGCGCCGCTGAACGCGCTGCCGACTGGATTCGCGTGATCGGCGGTGTCGGCGATCGGCTGGATCAAACCCTGAGCAATGTCTACCTGCTGGCGCTGCCTGAGCTGATCGGGCGCGATGTGCGGCTGGTGGCGGGTAAACAGGAGGCGTGGCTGGTGGGGGTCGGCACGACGACGATTGACGGCGCGCCGGGCGATACCGTCTCGTTGCTGCCACTGGCGGGCGATGCGAGCGGGATCGACACCGACGGGCTGGTCTACCCACTGCGTGCCGGGACGCTGCGTTTCGGTCCGGCGCGCGGCGTGAGCAACGTGCTGGCAGGCGCGCGCGCGACGGTGACGGTCGGTGCCGGGGCGCTGCTGGTGATCCACACGGTGGGGCGGGCGTGATGCAGTCCCTACGGCGCCGAGCGCTTCTGCTGCTTGGATGCACCCGTTCACCAGCCCGCGTAAACCAAACCTATGTATGGTCATAGTTGGACATAGAGCCGCCTGGTGGCGGTCGGCTACGCTGATCGGGTGATTCTATCTGTCGGAGACCCCATCCATGTCCAAAGATTACAGCGCCCTCGCCGCCAATGCCGTCCGCCGCAGCGATCGTGAGGTCGAGGATGATATCTGGATCCGCGACTATCTCACCCACGCCGCGTTTGGCGCGCTGGCGACCGTGCATGACGGGCAGCCGTTCATCAACTCGAATCTGTTCGTATACGACGCCGATGCTCATGCCATTTACACCCACACCGCACGGGTCGGACGCACGCGCGCCAATATCGATGCCGGCGCCGGCGCTGATACCGAGGCGCGCGTCTGCTTCAGCGTCAGCGAGATGGGGCGTCTGCTGCCCGCCGACGAAGCGCTGGAATTCAGCGTCGAGTATGCCGGGGTGACCGTGTTTGGACGCGCGGCAGTGATCGACGGTGCCGAGGCAGAAGCAGCGCTGCAACGGCTGCTCGACAAATACGCGCCGCATCTGCGACCGGGACGCGACTACCGCGCCATTCACCCCGACGAGATGGTGCGCACCAGCGTCTTCAGGATCGCCATCGACAGTTGGAGCGGCAAGCGCAAACAGGTCGAGGCGGATTTTCCGGGCGCGTTCGTGTATCGGTTGCCATCGGAATAGCAGTATGTCAGGATGACCCGCGTTTTTGCCTCAATTATAGCGTGCAGCACAATAAGCGCATATGAAAAACAGGACGCCCGGCATACGCCGGGCGTCCTGTTTTTGAGAGCATGGCACGCCATGCCCTCCACAACATCCCTTTCGGGTGTTGAGACTAATATTCGGGCATCGGAGGCTGTGCTGACGGCTTGTCACGCTCTGGCATGTCGGTGATCAGGACCTCGGTGGTCAGGATCATCGAGGCGATCGATGCGGCATTTTCAACAGCGCCGCGTGTCACCTTCGCCGGGTCGGGGATTCCGGCGGCGATCATGTCGCCATATTCCCCGGTCATCACGTTGTAACCGATCTTGTGGTTGTTCTGCGCCTTCTGCTGGCGACGAACTTCCTGGATCACGACTGCACCATCGACGCCAGCGTTGGCGGCGATTTTGCGCATCGGAGCTTCCAGCGCGCGGCGGACGATCTGCACGCCGGTCTGCTCGTCTTCGTTCTCAAGCTTGATGTCGTCCAACGAGGAAACGGCGTTGATCAGCGCCACACCACCACCGGGGACGATACCTTCTTCGACGGCGGCGCGAGTCGCGCTCAATGCGTCTTCAACGCGGTGCTTCTTTTCCTTCAGCTCGGTCTCGGTGGCTGCGCCGACGCGGATGATCGCCACGCCGCCGCTCAGCTTCGCCAGACGTTCCTGGAGCTTTTCCTTGTCGTAATCGCTGGTGCTGAGGTCGATTTCCTTACGGATTTCGTCGATGCGCCCGGCGATCTGGCTGGAGTCGCCAGTGCCGTCCACGATCACGGTGTTGTCTTTGGTGGAGACGACCTTGCCCGCGCGACCGAGGTCCTGCAGGGTGACGGTCTCCAGCTTGCGACCGGTCTCTTCGCTGATGACGGTGCCGCCCGTGAGGATGGCGATGTCACGCAGCATCGCCTTGCGGCGATCGCCGAAACCAGGTGCCTTGATCGCCAGCACGTTCAACATGCCGCGCAGCTTGTTCAGCACCAACGTGGCGAGGGCTTCGCCATCCACATCTTCGGTGATCAAGACCACATCACGCTTGCCGATCTGGACGAGCTTTTCCAGCAGCGGCACAATGTCGGCGGCGGCGCTGATCTTCTTTTCGTAGATCAGGATGTACGGCTCGGTGATGACGGCTTCCATCGACTCCGGGCTGGTGATGAAATACGGGCTGATGTAGCCGCGGTCGAACTGCATCCCTTCGACGTACTCGGTCTCGAATTCCAGACCGCGCGACTCTTCGACGGTGACGACGCCGTCTTTGCCGACTTTATCCATCACTTCAGCGATCAGATTGCCGATGTCGTTGTCCTGGGCGGACACGCTGGCGACCTGGGCGATCTCGTCTTTGGTGCTGATCAGGATCGCCTGCGACTTGATGTTGGCGGCGATGGCTTCGGCGGCGATCATGATTCCGCGCTTGAGCATCATCGGGTTGGCGCCAGCGGCGACGTTCTTCAGACCTTCATTGACGATAGCCTGCGCCAGCACGGTGGCGGTGGTGGTGCCGTCGCCCGCGATGTCGTTGGTCTTGGTAGCAGCTTCCTTGAGGAGCTGCGCGCCCATGTTCTCATAGGGATCGTCAAGCTCGATCTCTTTGGCGACGGTCACGCCGTCATGGGTGACGGTGGGGGCGCCGAATTTCTTGTCGAGGGCGACGTTGCGCCCCTTCGGTCCCAGGGTGGTGGCGACCGCGTCAGCGAGCTTATCGACACCGCGCTGCAAGCCACGACGGGCTTCATCACGGAACAACATTTGTTTAGCGGGCATAATTCATTCTCCTGGTTTGATCGCGCAATCAATGGTGGGACGCATGAAGATGCGTCCGCTGAATATGCAATTGAACGCCACAGCGCCGTAGGGACGCATAACAGTGCGTCCGCCTGCATGAAAATCGGCATCGTAAGGGCGCATAACAATGCGTCCGCCCACGACATCCCGATGCGGCTTAGTTGTCCAGCACGCCCAGGATATCGCCTTCCTTCATGATCAGGACTTTCTTACCGTCCAGCTTGACTTCGGTTCCGGCGTACTTGGCGAACAGCACGCGGTTGCCGACTTCAACATCCATCGGGATGCGCTCGCCGTCTTCATCGCGGCGTCCAGCGCCGACTGCCACGACCATACCTTGCTGTGGCTTTTCTTTCGCGGTTTCTGGCAGGACGAGCATCCCGCCAGCAATGGTCTCTTCTTGTTCGATGGGTTCGACGATGATACGGTCACCGAGTGGACGAATATTGGTCGCCATGTCTGTACAGCCTCCTGATGGGTGGTTATGCGTAGGTGCCGCCAACGGCAGCAGGTCGCGCAAGTTTTGGCAATCGACAGCTTCGATTGCTAATCATCAGGTGTCACTATAACAAAAATGGCTGTAGGCGTCAAGCGGAGGCGGGTGGATTTAGCACAGTTCTTACACTCGTGCCAGATAATGGGGACGTGGCTACCCGTAATGCTTTCGAGCGCATTGGTGTGCGTCCCTACGATGCGATTGCGGCGCAATGCGCAGGGACGCCACAGAGGAGTCTGTCGATAAATTTTCGGACGCATTGTCATGCAGTCCCTACGACGCGCTTGCGGCACAATGCGCAGGGACTGTATCGTCTAGACCGTATAGCTCGCCGGGTTGCCCTGGCTGCCCTTCTTGCCGTCTGGCCAGGTAGTATTTTCGTCGAATTTCAGCCCGTTGACGATCGCCCCCTTCAGATTGGCACCCAACAGGTTGACTCCGTTGAAGGTGGCGTTGCTCAGATTGGCGTTGGTCAGGCGGGCGCTCTGCAGATTGGCGCTGCTGGCATTGACCCCGGTCAGATTCGCCGCGTCGAGATCGACGCCGACGGCGTTGGCGGTGATCAGATTGGCGAACGACAGATTGACACCGCGCAGGATCGCCTCACGCAGGGTCGCCGCCTGCAGATTGGCGCCGCGCATGTTGGCGCCGCTGATATCGAGCCGGGTCAGGTCGAGTACGCTCAGGTTGACCCCCGCCAGGCGGGGATTGGTTCCGGCGCCGATCAGCGCCAGGATAAGGTCCTTACGGGTAATTTCTGCTGCCATAGCTCATTGCTCCTTGCGGTGATAGGCGATAATCTGATCGATCGTTTGGTCGAGCGGCGTGGTGGGCTGCCAATCGATGACTCGCTTTATTTTATCCAAACTTGGCACGCGCCGCCGAAAATCCTCGAATCCGGTTTCGTAGGCTTCTTCATAAGGGATGAAAGTGATCGGGGAGGCGCTTCCCGTGCGCGCTTTCACCCGTTCCGCCAGCCCGACGATCGAGATTTCTTCGTCGCTGCCGATGTTGAACACCTGCCCGACCGCGCCGTCCACATCTGCCAGCGCCGCGATCGCCGTCACCACATCGTTGACGTTGCCAAAACAGCGCTGCTGTTCGCCATCGCCATAGACGCGGATCGGCTCTCCCGCCAATGCCCACTGCACAAAGCGCGGCAGCACCATGCCGTACTGTCCGCTCTGGCGCGCGCCGACGGTGTTGAACAGGCGGAAGATCACGACCGGGAGATCGACCTGACGATGATACGCCAGCCCTAAAAATTCGTCGATCGCCTTGGAGGCGGCATAGCTCCAGCGTGAGCGCGTGGTCGGTCCGAGCAGCGAGTCGTCGTCTTCCTCGAATGGAAACTTGACGCCCTTGCCGTAGACCTCGCTGGTACTGGCGATCAGAACTTTCCTGCGATAGCGGCGCGCTGCCTTGAGGACGACCTCGGTGCCGCCGATGTTGGTCTCGATCGTCTCGATCGGCTCGCTGATGATGCGCTGCACACCGACGGCGGCTGCCAGGTGAAAGATCACGTCGCACTCGCTGACGAGGCGATCCATGACATGGATGTTGCGGATGTCCTCGATCGCGGAGCGAAAGCGCGGATGCCGATCGGCGAGCGCGAGATTGGCGACGCTGCCCGTGCTGAGGTTGTCGATGACGGTCACAGTCGCGCCGTCCGCCAGCAGCTTTTCCGCCAGGTGACTGCCGATGAAGCCCGCGCCACCCGTGATCAATGCGTGTGTCATAATCGTGTCCCTGAGTAGGGACGCATCACGCTGCGTCTGGTGACGGTAGCGCTGCGCCCATGATAACGCTGCATCGTCATGATAATCGATAACCACAGCGCTTGACATGACGATCTGGCACCGTTCGACGCGCGCATCCGCTGTTTTTTGGATATGCTATACGGTGAACGCACAGATCAGGAGTCGTCCCGATGTCGAGTCCAGCGGTGCAGCGTCCGCCATAGCAGAAACCGTTCAAAATTGGCATAGTCTCGATTGTCGCGCTGTCGATCGCCGCCCTCATGCTGGTGCTGGCAGCCCTGGAAGGGCGCAAGCTGGAGCCGGATTTCAACTATCCACAGCACAGCGCTCGCGTCACATCATGGGATGTGAATATCTATTTCGACTGGCTGCTGGCATTGATCGCCGGTCCGGTCGAGATCATCGCCACCGGGGAATACACCATCGACGGCACCCGTTACACTTTCACCGGGCAATACACCCGCGTGGTCGATCCGGTCACCGCAAATACGCTGGCGCGCACGCTCAGAGGAAGCACGCAGACGATCTGGTTCGACCCGACCGATCCGCAGGTGGCGTCGTGGCAGCCGCTCGGTTATCGGCAAATCCTGCTCTACGCCGGCGTGGGCTGGGCGGCGCTGCTGGTGGGGCTGGTGCCGATCGCAATGAGCATGAGCGGCGGACGCAAACGCGCGGCGGCGCTGGCAAGCGATGAAGGGATACAGGCTGACGCCGATTACAACAAAGGCGTGGCGGCGCTGGAGGCAAAGCAGTACAAGGTGGCGATCGCGTCGTTTGACAAGGTGTTGAAAGGCGGCGGGGACAGTGTACTGGTTCACAAATACCGCGCCCGTGCCTATTACGCGCTGAACGATCTCGACGGCGCGCTCAAGGCGATCAACGGCGCGATCCGCGTCGAGCCGCAGGATCGGACGCTGTATTTGCAGCGGATTAAGCTGCATCTGAAGCGCGACGATTTAGAGGGCGCGGTGCGCGACCTGTCGCGCGCGCTCGAGCTGCAAAAAGACGATGACGACTATGATCTGTACATCGAGCGGGCACGGCTGTACGAGCGCTGGAACAATTTTGGCATGGCGATGAACGACTACAATACCGCGCTCAAGCTGCGCCCGGATGGGCATATCGTATATCTGTACAAAGCACAGCTCCTCGAAAAGCGCGAGCTGCACCGCGAGGCGCTCGAAGCATACGAGGCGTATCTGTATTCCGGTCTGGCGGACGAGCGCGGGGATGCCGCCGACGTGGAGGCGCGCATCAAGACAATGTATACCAAAGGGTGGCGTTAATTAGGACACTCCTTTTGCTATAGAGACAGACAGCAGCGGCATGACAGATCAATTGTTGGCAGTCATCGCATCGACCAGCCTGCCGATCGCGCTGAACCCCGGCAGCGGCTCCGCCCACAGGATCGCCGGGTCGAGCGCGAATCCAGGCAGCAGCCCGGAAGTCAGGCGCCCATGTGTGTCGAGCGGACGCAGCTTGTACCGGCGTCCATGCTCGGTGTCATGCAGTGCGTAGATCAGCGCTGCGTCGCGTTCCGGATCGAACAACCAGTATTCCGGCACGCCTACTGTCTCGTATTCCCCGAATTTCGTCCCATAGTCGCGTTCGACGCTCTCCGGCGAGACGATCTCGACGGCGATGTCCGCCACGCCGTCCAGATACGTTTGCCTGATGCGGTCGAGATGCGGTTTGAAGATCACGAGCAGATCGGGTTCACGTCCGGCACCCGTGGATGAACTTTTCATGACGTACCCCGCCAGAATGACGCGACCCATATCGGTTCGTTCCAGGTAGTCACTCAAGAGCGTATGTAAAAGTCCCAGTAACGCATTGTGATCGACATTGTTCCCCACCACCAGCTCCACGCTGCCATCGGGCAGCCATTCCGCGTGCTGACCGTCGTAATCCTTCAGGAATTGCTCGAAGGTGATCCCGGTGAACTGAATAGGCGCTGATGCGCTGACGCTGGCGACCATCGCTGTCATCCTTTCGCTTGTGACGGATCATCGGCAATGCTGCTCGTGACACCGCCCATGGCGCCGATCAGCGCCAACAGCTCGTGCGCCGACGGCGGCGTCTCGCGCCACAGCATCGCCGGGTCGAGCGCGAATCCGGACAGTACGCCGGAATTCAGGCGACCATGCCTGTCGAGCGGGCGCCGCTTGTACAGGTGCTCACCCTCGACCGTGCGCAGCTCGTAGATCAGGGCTGTCTCGCGCTTCACATCCATCAACCAATATTCCGGCACGCCTGCCGTCTCGTATTCACCAAACTTGGTGACATAATCGCGCTCGACGCTCTCCGGCGAAACCAATTCGATCGCAATATCCGCTGCGCCGTCCACATAAGTATGTTTTTTGCGATCCTTGTTCGCTTCCAACAGGATCATGAGATCAGGTTCGCGGGCTGGCACCCCCACATCGACACGCATGGTATATGGCGTGGTGATCAGGATTCCGATTGGATGGGCTTCGAGAAAAATCTCCAGAAGCACGGTTAGAAATTTACTGAGCATCATGTGTGAGTCGTTGCCCGCCATGACAATTTCTACGCTCCCGTCTGGGTGCCATTCCGCGTGCTGACCGGCGTAGTCTTTCAGGAATTGCTCGAAGGTGATGCCTGTGACCTGAACCGGCGCCGATGGGCTGATGTTGGCGACCATCGCTGTGATTCCTCGCTTGATCGGACAGTCGAAATTATAGCATCGATCGAGGCGGCTCGATTCGACGCCGTGCTATAATCCGTCGCTATGCGTGTCTTACGTCGTCTCCCACTTGACCCCGCTCTGTTCGCCGTGTGTGTGCTGGCGCTGGCGCTGCGCGTCGGCGTCCTGGCTGCCTTCGTCGAGTTTCCGGGCGTGGCAGACCCCAACCATTATTACAACCTGGGCGTGCGCCTGGCGACCGGATACGGCTACACCACCGACTCGATCTGGCAGTTCAACGATGATTATGGCGCCGTCACCCATCCTGACGATTACTGGATGCCGCTCACGGGCTTGCTGGCGGGCGGATCGATGGCGATCTTCGGCGTCGGCGTCGGGCAGGCGCTGATCCCGTTCATGTTGATCGGGTCGCTGCTGCCGCTGATCGCCTACTACGGCGCGGGGACGCTCGGCGTCGGACGTGGCGGCGCGCTGTTCGCGGCGGCGTGCGCTGCCTGTCTGCCCGAACTGGTGCTGAACAGCGTGCGCACCGAGACGACCGTCGTCGCAGCCTTCACGACCGGGGCGGCGCTGATCCTGTTCGCGCGCGGGATGGGAATCGTCGCTCCAGATGAGATTTACCCCCCCGCCCCTCCTGTCAGGGGGGAGAAGGACGGCGCACGCGGAAATTCTCCTCGCTTGATAGGGGTTAGGGGGGTGGTTTTCGCCGCGTCGGGGATCATGACCGGACTCGCCTACCTGACGCGCAGCGAATCCGTGTTGATCCTGGTGGCTGCTGGCGTGGTCGTGCTGGTGTGGGCGCTGCTGCGCCGACCCATTCCGCGCGCGGTCGTGCTGCTGCCGATCGCTGCCGTGTTGGTCGCTGTTCCCTGGTCGGCGCGCAATCTGGCGCTCAACGGCACCATCAGCACCCCCACGACCAGCAGCCTGTTTTTCCTGACCGACTACAACGACCATTACGTCTACGGGCGCTCGCTCGGACTCGATCACCTGCTGGCAAACCAGACGCCGACGCAGATCATCGGCAAGCGCCTGTTCGAGTCGGCGGCAGCGGTCAAGCTGACGATCACTACGCTCGATGGGGCGTTGGCGGCGGCGGTGATCGGCGGGCTGCTGCTGCTCGTCGTCGGACGCGACCGCGAACGACTGCTGGCGGCTGCCCCGGCGCTGATCCTGATAGGCGGCTATTTCATCTTTTATGCGTGGCTGGCGCCCTATAAGAGTCAGGGTGGCAGCTTCAAGAAGGCGTACCTGTCACTCGTCCCGCTGCTGCTGCCGATCGCGGCGCTGGCGCTGGAACGCGCGATCGTCGCTGTGCGGCTGCGGCGCGGCGCGATGGCGATCGTGCTGCTGCTGACCGCCGCCAACGCCGTCGATCTGGTGCGGCTGGACGCGGCGGCGTCAGGCAGTTATCTGGCGGGCATCGAGATCATGGCGGACGCGGCGCGCGCGCTGCCCGATCGGACTGGCGACGGAGCGATTACTCTGATGACACAAGACCCGTTCATCGTGTCGTATGTCGGCTTTCCGACCGTTGTCTTTCCACACGAGCCGCGCGACGTGGTGATCGCGGTGGCGCGGCGCTACGGTGTCGATTACCTGCTGATGCCCGCCGCACGTCCCGCCCTCGACCCGATCCTGCTCGATGCGGCACTCGATCCGCGTTTTGTGCGGGTCGCGGCTGTAGCGGGGACTCCCTTCGTCTTTTACGCGCTGGAGGACGCACCATGAGGCGCGCATCGTGGGCGATCGTGATTTTGGCGCTGGCGCTGCGGGTCATCTATGGGCTGGCGCAGGACGTGAACGCGCCTTATGCGCGTGGCAATGGCGACTCGTGGTGGTATCTGGTCAACGGGGACGCGCTGGTCACCGGTCGGATGCCGTCGGACAACAAAGTCGAGCTTTCGCGGCTGCCGACTCCGCCGGGCTATCTGCTGCTGCTCGGACTGGCGCAGGCGGTCACGCCGGGGACAGGCGCGATCGTGATCGTGCGCATCGTGCAGGCGTGCATGGGCGTCGTGATCGTCGTGTGCTGCGGACGGATCGCCTGGCGGCTGACCAGACGACCGGGTGCGGCGCTGCTGACCATGCTGCTGCTGGCAATTTCCCCGGCGATGATCATCGAGACGGCGCAGATCGCCAGCGAGACGCTGTATATGACGCTGCTGGCGGTGGGGTTGGCAGCCTATATCGAGACGATAGAGGGGAAAGAAGAGAAAAGATTAACTGGAGATTCAGAGAATCAGAGAAAATCAGGCTGGAGGGTTGTCGTCGCGGGGGTCGCCTTTGGCTTGGCGGCACTGACGCGAGCGCCGATCCTGCTGTTTCCGGTCGGACTGGTGATTCATCTGCTGATCTTTTACGGTCTCAGGCGCGGCGGACGGGCTATCGTCGTGCTGCTGACGGTCTATGCGCTGACCGTCGGCACATGGACGGTCTACAGCCTGGCGCGCTGGAACCGTTTCGTGATCGCCGGGGAGGGCTTCGCGGCGTTCGTTTATGTCGGCGCGATCGGGTGGGAGAGTCCAGAACAGGTGGATGCCAGTCTTGGCTCGACTCAGGGCGGCGCCGATCCAGCCGACTTTATGGCGGCGGCAGGCGCGACCATCGGCGCCGACCCAATCGGGTATGTGGGGCGTCGTATCGGTGAATTGGTGAATGCTTCATTGCAGCCGCACGGCACTGCCTATTTTCCTGGCAGGAGTTTGCGCGAGTTGGCGGGGGCATGGCTGCGCGACGATCGCACGCTGACTGGACTGCTGACCCTGATGCAGTCTGACTCTTTTGCCCCTAAACTGGCTCTTTATATTTTTCAATACGGCGGGGCGATCCTGGCGGCGATCGGCATCTGGCGCGCGCGTCGGCAGCGGCGGATCGTGCTGGTGCTGGTCGGGTTCATCGCCTATACGCTGCTGGTGCATCTGCTGCTGCTGGCGCTGCCGCGCTACATCTTTCCGACGGTGCTGGCGCTGGCACCGCTGGCGTCGGCGGCGCTGTTTCCGCCGCGTGACGACGGATAAATTTTGCAGATATTTAACATCTTTTCATGGCGCGCGTAACAACCTGACCCAATACTGATGCTGTAAACATGACTTTAGCACCCTAAGGACACTCATCCATGAACACCCAACCTACGCCCCTGCCCGCCGACGAACACGATGACGACCTGCCCGTCGGTCGGCTGCTGACCCGCCGCGAAATGCTGACCGTCCTCGGCAGCGCGGGCGCGGCTGCTGTCACCATCGGAGCGGGCTTCACCGCGCTGGCGCAGACCAGCACGCCGAGCGCGACTGCGACCCGCATCCCGACCTGCGTCGTCAGTCCGGCACTGACCGAAGGTCCCTATTTCATCGATGAGATGCTGGAGCGCGTCGATATTCGCATCGACCCGAACGACGAGAGCGTCAAACCGGGCGTCCCCTTCAGCCTGACCTTTCGCGTCTCGGACGTGAGCGGCGGTGTCTGTGCGCCGCTGGCGGGCGCTCAGGTCGATCTGTGGCACTGCGACGCCGAGGGCGTCTATTCTGGTGTCTCGGACAACAATGGCGACACCACCGATCAGATATGGCTGCGCGGCTATCAAATCACCGACGACAGCGGTGTGGCACAGTTCGTCACCGTCTATCCCGGCTGGTACAGCGGACGCACCGTGCATCTGCACTTCAAGATTCGTACCACACCCGCAGCGGACAGCGGCTATGAATTCACCTCGCAGTTGTTCTTCGACGAGGAACTGAACGATCTGGTCTACAGCCAGCCACCCTATGACAGCGAGGGCACCCGCAATACCTACAACCAGGATGACGGCATTTTTCAGGGCAGCGAGGGTCTGCTCACGCTGACGCTGGTCGCAGGGGAGGTGGGTGAGGACGAAGAAGCCGGCTATGTGGCGGTGTTCGACATTGGACTCGACCTGAGCCAGACCGCGCCACAGGAGTCCGGCGGTGGCGGCATGGGTGGTGCGCGCGGCGGACGCGGCACCCCGCCTGTGGGTGGGCGTCCGTAGGTCTACAGACGGGCTGCCTGTTTTTCAGATACCCCCTATCACCGTGTGACTGCTACCCAATGCACAGTTCCTGGCATACGATAGCGGTCACTGTCCGCACAAAAGAACCTCAACCCTATGCGTGAACATCGGACGCATGTCTCCAACATCCTGATCATCGGCAGCGGTGCCGCCGGGCTGCGCGCCGCCATCGCCGCTCACGAAGCGGGCTGCGATGTGGTCGTGGTCGGCAAGAGCCTGGGGCGCGACGCCCACACCATCCTGGCTGCCGGCGGCATCAACGCCGTACTGGGCACGCGCGACCCGCAGGATAGCTGGCAGCAGCATTTCGCGGATACCTACAAAGACGCCTATGGACTGAGCGATCCGCGCATGGTCGAAATCCTGGCACAGGAGTCGCCGCGCGCGGTACAGGAACTCGCGGACTGGGGCGTACCGTTTGCCCGCACCGACGACGGACAGCTCGACCAGCGCTTTTTCGGCGCGCATACCTGGCGTCGCACCTGCTATGCCGGCGACTACACCGGACGGGCGATCCTGCACGCGATCGCGGATCGCGTCGATGCGCTCGGTATCCCGATCCACGAAGGGCGCTACGTCGCGCGGCTGCTGGTCAAGGACGATCAGTGTTTCGGCGCGCTGGCATTCGATCTGCACAGCGGCGAACGCACCGTCTATCTGGCGGACGCGGTGGTGCTGGCGACAGGTGGACACACGCGGCTGTGGCGACGCAGTTCGTCGCGCCGGGACGAGAATGTCGGCGACGGGCTGCTATTGGCGCTCGAAGCTGGCGCATCGATCGCGGATATGGAGCTGGTGCAGTTCCACCCGACGGGCATGGTGGCGCCGGAGAGCATCGCCGGGACGCTGGTGACCGAAGCAGTGCGCGGTGAAGGCGGTTATCTGCTCAACAACCAGGGCGAACGCTTCATGGCGCGCTATGATGCCGCCCGTATGGAACTCTCGACTCGTGATCGGGTAGCGCTGGCGAATTACACCGAGATCATCGAAGGGCGCGGCGGCGCCAACGGCGGCGTGTTTCTGGACATCAGCCACCGCGATAAAGACTTCATCCTGCAAAAGCTGCCGCGTATGTATCGTCAGTTTCTCGAATATCAGATGCTCGACATCAGTAAGCAGCCGATGGAGGTCGCGCCGACGGCACATTACAGTATGGGCGGTGTCGTCGTCGAGCCGGAGACGCTGGCGACGAGCGTCGCGGGCTTGTTCGCGGCGGGCGAGGTCAGCAGCGGGCTGCACGGCGCCAATCGGCTCGGTGGTAATTCGCTCGGTGAGACGGTGGTATTCGGGCGGCGGGCGGGCGAAGCAGCGGCGGGCTTCTCGAACGATCTGACGGTGCTGCACCGCGCTCCCGACGCGATCCGCGCCGCGCATGACGCGCTCGATAGTTTGATCAAGCCCGGTGACGAGATGACTCGACCGCTTCAGCGGGCGGTGCGTGATACGCTCTGGGAGGGGTGCGGGGTGGTGCGCGACGGCGATCGTCTGGCGACCGCGCTGGACAAGCTGGGTGCGATCAGGCAGTCCGCCGTCAACATCGATGTGCGTCCGTCCGCTGAAGGCTGGGGCGATCTGGCGCTGGCGCTCGACCTGCGCGCGGGCTTGGCAGCAGCAGAGGCGACCGTGCGGGGTGCGATTGCCCGGCGTGAGAGTCGCGGCGCGCATCAGCGCACCGATTATCCGGCACTCGACCCGGCGTTAGGGGTGAATTTTGTAGTGCGCCTGGGGGACAAGGGCGAACAGGTTTTGAGTCAGCGCACGGTGCCGCCGGTGCCGTCGGAATTGCAAGCATATCTGGACGCGCCAGAGGTACAGGTCGCGGGGCGGCTGCTGGAGTAGGGACGCACAACGATGCGTCCGTCCAGGGGTTGGCACGGCAAACCTCTGCGATCCGGTCGATAAGTCGTGTCAGACATTTTCGAGCGGCATTCCCGCCGCGCACAGCGGACAGTCATCCGGCGCCCACAACTGGCTGTCGAGCGTGGCATTCGTCTCGTAGGCGATGCCACGCTCGGCAAAATAACGCGGCGCCGTATCGCTGAGGGTGAACAGCGCCCCGATCGCCGCGACCGTCGCACCTGCCGCCTCCAGCGACTCGACCGTGCCGCGCGCTGCCGATCCCCCGCTGATGGCGTCGTCCACGACTGCGACGCGCACTCCCTCCACGACCTGTCGCTGCGCATGTGGCAGCAGATAGCGCACCGGGAACATGCCGCTTTGCTGGCTGACTACCCGATGGCTGTAGAAAAAGTCGATGTCGAGATGCAGCGCGATCGCCTGTGCCAGAAACGCGCCGCCCGTGAGCGGTCCGCATACCGCGCCGATGTCGTAGGCTCTCAACCGTATGGCAAGGTCGGCGGCAAACGGCATGAGCGCGCGGGCGCCGATGAACAACCTGTCCAATTCAAGCCACAGATTGCAGTGATAGCCGGATTCGAGCAGGAAATGTCCCTGGCGACCAGGCAAGTGGAGGGTGAGTCGGCTCGACATCGGAACTCCTGGGCGAATTCAACAGCGTGATTTTACGCGATTTGCGCACCCGTGCCAGCACAAATTTTACCGACTGCGTAGGGCATCCGCCCCCTGCCCGCCATTGACTCCCCCTGTGCGATCGCCATAATCGGGTGATGAGACCCTCAATCAGCACTCTCCTGTTCGTTCGTCGGGCGTGCACGATCGTGTGCGCCCTGTGCATCGGTGTCGTGATCGTCGGCTGTTCGCCCAATCCGAGGGCGGACACCCTTATCGAGACGGTTAACGATGCGTCCCCCGCCTCCGGGATGGTGTCAGCGGATTCTCTGTCTGGCGCGCTGGCGCTCGTCCAGATCGAGCCGACTCCGACCGTCGCGCCCGGCGACGTGCTGTTACAAGCCGATCGCCTGCTGCTGAACGGAATCTATTCTGACGCCATCCTGACCTATCAGGTGCTGCTGCGCCAGCCTGGGATGCCCCTCGACGCGATCGCAGCCGCCTACTACGGCATCGGACGCGGGGCGCTGCGCGAGGGCTTGTTCCAGGAGGCTGCCGACCATCTGACGCTGCTGATCGACAACTTTCCCACCTCACCGCGTCATTTTGAAGCACGCTTTCTGCGCGGTGAAGCCTATCTGGGCTTGTCGCGCTGGTCGGAGGCGATCGCCGACTTCGACGCCACCGTTGCCGCGCGTCCTGGCATCCTGGACAGCTACGCCTACGAGCGGATCGCGGATGCACAGGTGGCGCTCGGTCAGACCGACGCCGCGCTCGCCAGCTATGTCCGCGCCACCAGTGCCAGCCGGGGGCTGACTCAGCTGCTGGCGCTGCGGGAACGAGTCGCGCAGGTGTTGTTGAGCGCCGGGCGCCCGCTGGAAGCCGTCGCGCAGTACGACGCCATTCTGAGCGTCGCCCAGAATGCGCCCTACCGCGCCGACATCGGATTACGCGCCGCGCGCGCCCTGATCGACGCGAACGACACGCCGAGCGCGCTGATTCGCCTGAACGCGATCGTGCAGGATGCGCCGGACACAGCGGCTGGCTACGAGGCGATCGGCATTCTGCGCCAGAACGCGCAGCCCGTAGACGACTATGTACGCGGACGCAGCGCCTTTGCAGTCGGGGATTATCGGGCGGCGGTCGATGCGCTCAATCGCTGGGCGTCGGGGCGATCGAGCGTCAGCGAGATTCCAGCGGCATTTCATCTTCAGCTCGGTCAGGCGTATCGTGCGATCGATAATGTCGAAGCGGCGGTGACCGCGTTTCAGACGATCATCGACACCTACCCGACCGATCCGCTGTTCGGCGCGGCGCTGCTGGAACAGGGACGGACGCGCTTCCTGTCTGGCGACGACCCCGGCGCGATCGGACGCTACATTACCATCGCCGACACTTACGGCTACCTGCCCGAAGCCGCCGAAGCGCTCTGGCGTGCGGCGTACCTGTACAGCACCAACGATCAGCCCACAGAGGGCAACATCATATTCGAGCGTTTGGCGGACGCCTACCCGAACACCCCTCAGGCGATCGACGGGCTGTTCATCGCCGCCGCCAACGCCTATCGCGTCGGATCATTCGACGCCGCCGAGCGCTATTATGCCGAGCTGGGTGTCAAGACGACGGGTGAGGAACGCGCGACCGCCTACTTCTGGCTCGGTCGTCTGGCTGCCAGGCGCGGCGATACGGTCGGGGCGAACCAGGCATTCAACGAGGTGATCGCGGCTGCCCCGGACAGCTATTTCGCGGCGCGTTCGCGCGATCTGGTCACGGGTGCTGTCCCGTTCGTGCGTCCGGCTGCCTATCGGTTCAGCTTCGATACCGCCGCCGAGATCGCCGAGTCCGAGGCGTGGCTGCGCGCCACCTTTCCCACCCTGATCACTCAGGAAGGGGCGCTGTGGATGCTGGCGCCGGCGCTGGCGGCTGATGCCCGGCTGCTGCGCGGGACGGCGCTGTGGTCGGTCGGCGCTGTGGACGAGGCGAATGCCGAATTTGGCGATCTGGTCGAGAGCTATGAGGATGATCCACTGGCGTCGTACCAACTGGCGATCGCGCTGCGCGACATCGGCGCCTACTACAATTCGGTGGTAGCGGCGTCGTATGTCATTCGGGCGGCGGGTATCGGCACGCTGCAAGCGCCCGGCTTCATCGCGCGGATGCGCTATCCGGCGTACTACCGCGATCTGGTCGAGGGCACCGCCGCGCGTTACGACTTTGACCCACTGCTGCTGTTCTCGCTGATCCGCCACGAGAGCCTGTTCAACACCTACGCGACCGCCGCTGCGGGCGAAATAGGGCTGACTCAGGTGATACCGGGGACGGCGCAGTCGATCGCGGAACAGATCGCCTTCCCCGATTATCAGCACGCCGACCTGTTCAAGCCGTATGCGGGGATTGCCTTTGGCGCGCATTATCTCAACGAACAGCTCGACCGCTTCGACCAGAATGCGATCGCGGCACTGGCGGGCTACAACGCCGGACCGGGGCGGGCGATCGACTGGCTGGCGTTGAGCGGCGGTGATCCGGATCAGTTCATGACGGCGATCAGCATCCCCAGCACGCGCACCTATGTCGAGCGGATTTACGGGTATCACGCGATTTATAAGGCGTTGTATGGAGCGGCGTAAGGTCTCTCTGGCGTGGACGCATCCGTGATGCGTCCCTACGAGGCGTCGAGGGCGGGGGCATCGTTATGCGTCCCTACAGTGTGCGTCCCCGTTCCGACTATGCCGCGTCGCGTCTCGCTCAACTCGAACTGCAAAATCGCCATTTGCTGTGCCAACTGCTTGTTTTCGCGCGCCAGGCGGGTCAGCACGGTGGCGTAATGCAGCAGGATCGCCAGCATGAACAGGATCGCCACCGCGAAGATCGCCGCCGGGGGATAGGTCACTATCCCCAGCAGCCCGGCGATCTGATCGAGCAGCGGGCGCGAGAGCGTCAGCACGATCAACACCGCCGCCGTGACCAGCCACAGCAGCGAGTAATCCTCCCGCAGCTTGCGCCGCCGCACCAATTCCAGCACGAACAGCAGCCCGGCGACCGACGCAGCCAGACCGAGCAGCGTCACGCGGTCGATCATGCACCGGTACTCCACTCGTCGGCGGCGATCGTCTTGCCGACCAGGTTCTCGATCTCGATGCGCTGAAAGGTCATTGCCAGGCGCTCGATCGCGGGTTCATCGGGAAAGTTGTCCGACTTGGACGGGTTGATCTCCTGCTTGATCGACAGCAGACTCGCCTCGAACAGCTTGACCGTCTGGTAGACCATCTCGACGCCATCGGCGTTCAGCTTGACGAATTCAAAAAAGACCGTCTTGAGCATTTCGTTGGTGGTGAGTGCCTGATACAACTGCGGCGATGCGGCGCCCCACGCCTTGACGAAAATGACCGGCGAGTGCTTGCGCGACCCGCGCGAGCGTCCCGACGGCGCCACGCGCGAGACCTCGACTTCATACAGGAATGCCAAGCCCGCGATCTTGTCTCTGGTCGCGTCGCTCTTGCCTTCGCCGCGCAGTCTGCCTTGTTTAATGCCGTCGATCGTCACGTAAAATTGTACGGGCATAGACTCTATTCCCCTTGTATGCGTCTGACGCAAGTCGGGACGCATAACGATGCGTCCGCCGACCTTCGTAGGGACGCATAAAAATGCGTCCACCAATCTCCACAAGTGTACCACCGCTTGCCCTACGTGCGTCGGGCGCTCTTTATGCGTCCAGACGACGGGCGTATAATGCCATCGCAGCGTGAACGGACGCCCTGTAGGGTGTCCCTACCGAATTTGGCAAAAGGAAAATCCGTCATGCGTCTACCTGGTTGGGCATTTCTCGTCGGCATGGTCGCGCTGGTGGCGGCAACGGCGTTGTGTGGTGTCGGCGCGTTTGTGTCCGCGCGTCAGTTTGCGATCGACCTGGGCGAAAGCGGTGTCGCGGTCGTCTCGGTGCAGGATTTGCTCAATACCCTGCCGACGATCACCCCCTCCCCGACCGCCGCGCCGACGAATACGCTGGCGCCCGGCGTCACGCCGTCCCCGACGATCCCGGTGCCGACCGCCACGCTCGATCCGCTGGCGGGCATACAGCAGCTCGATCCGCGCCGGATCAACATCCTGCTGATGGGGATCGATCAGCGCCGGGGCGAAACGGGCGCCTTTCGCACCGACACCATGATCGTCGCCAGCATCGACCCGGTGCGCAAAACGGCGGGCTTGCTGTCGATCCCGCGCGATCTCTATGTCGAGATTCCCGGCTATCAGCAGTACCGTATCAATCAGGCGAATTATATCGGGGATTTGAACAACTATCCCGGCGGCGGACCCGCCCTGGCGCTGGCGACGGTGACCCAGAACCTCGGCATCCAGGTCGATAAATACATCATGGTCAATTTCGACCTGTTCGAGACGGTCGTGCGCCTGGTGGCGCCGTCGGGCGTCGAGGTGTGCCCGCCCGCACCGATCGACGATTCCGATTATCCCGATGCGGGCTATGGCACCATCGCCGTGTATTTTTCGGCGGGTTGCCAGCGCCTCGACGCGGTACGACTGCTGCAATATGCGCGCACCCGCGCCACAGCCGGCAGCGACTTTGACCGGGCAGAACGGCAGCAGGAGGTGCTGCAGGCGCTGCGCAATGAAGTGCTGAACGCCGGCGGGATCATCAATTTTTTGGGTGCCGCGCCGCAGCTCTGGACGGAACTGAGCGACAGCTATAAGACCAACCTGTCGCTGGAGGAGATCATCAGCCTGGCGTCGCTGGCACTCGAAATCCCGCGCGACAGCATCCGCACCGGGACGATCGGTGTGCAGCAGACTCGCCCCGCCACCACCGCCGAGAACGATCAGGTGTTAATCCCGGTCTATGGCGCGATGCGTGAGCTGTTTCAGGAGGTGTTTGGCGGCGGGACAGGGGCAGCAGCAGCACCCGCCACCGTGAGCGACCTGGCAGACCTCAAGTCACGCGCCGACGAAGAAGCAGCATCGATCGTGGTCTTCAACAATTCCGGCCTAGCAGGACTCGCCGCAGCGACGCGCGAACTGCTGACGAGCCGAGGGGTCACGGTCGCGGATGTCGGCAACATGAACCCTGCCACCGACCAGCCGACCTACATTCTCGACTATGGCAGCAAGCCGTACAGCGCGCGTTATCTGGCGGCACAGCTCGGCATCCCGGAGACGCGCATTCAGCCGGGGACGGACGGGCTGACAAGCGCCGATGTGATGGTAGTCGTGGGGACGGATCTGCAGCCGCTCCTGAACGGCACATCCACCACGCCCTAGCAGAGCATCAGGAGGAGTGCAGCCTAAGACTGCGTGTTCATCCGTCCGTGCTGGAGGCTGCCTCCGCCAAAAAGATCGATCCCATCGCCCAGACCGTGCAGGTGACCTCGGTCGTCATGTCGGTGCCGTACAACACGATGCCGCTGCTGTCGGCGCGGGTAGGGTAGGCGCGGGTGGTCATGACGATTGTATCATCGACGAACACCTCGACGATCGATCCGTCGATGAAAATGCGCAGCGTGACCGTCGCTGAGTCTGGCTCGTAATCGACGGTGATCGCGTCCCCTGGGATTGCCGGGTCGAGACTGGATCGGCGGCTCGACAGCAGCAGCGTGCGATAGCTGTGATCGTAGTCGATCAGGGTTTCTTCGGCGGCGTCCGGGCTGGACAGCACACTGACGGCGAAAATCGCCTGTGCGTCCGCCGTGATCACCAGTTCGGCATGGCGTGCGTCCGACGCGATCGGAACCAACTCGCCCGGTTCCAGCGTGATCCGACGATCGTACAGCACTGCACCGCGCAGCGTCTGTAATTCTGGCGCGGGCGCCTGATGCAGCAGTCCGTCACGCACAGTCAGCAGGCGCGGCACGGTCATCGCCCCTGCCCATCCTGCCGCTGTGTGCGCCGCGACCGAGCGCCCTTCTTTGAGCCAGCCCCACATCAGCCGCCGTCCCCGATCGTCCTGCATCGTCTGGGCAGCATAGAAATAGCGTCCCTGATCGGTCCTGCCGCTGGCATGTGGCGTGAAACGCAGATCGGCATACGTGCCAGTCTGGTAATAGGTATAGCGCGCTTCGGGCAGCTCCGACAGCAGCAGCACATGCGCGCCATCGAGCGGGAAGAAATTCGGACATTCCCAGATGGTGGCACCTGGGACGATCTGTCCGCTGTGGAGCGGGTGCAGATATTCCCATCGATAGAGGTCGCTGGAACGGTACAGCAGCGCCGCGCCGCCGACTCCTTCGATGCCGGTGCCCAGGATCATGTACCAGTGATCGCCGTCGCGCCACACCCAGGGATCGCGGATGTCCGGGGTGAGCGCGCCGCCGACGATTGGCAGGTTGTCGGGGATGCCGGCGATCACCGGATTGCCGGGATACTTTGTCCACGATGCCAGATCGGGATCGTCCGATGTGGCGATCGACTGGGTTTGTGGAAAGACACTGGTGTAGAGCAGCGTCGGCACGCCGTCATGATCGACCATGCAGCCCGACCAGCATCCGCCCTGATCGTAACCGTCCGGCGTCGGCGTCAGCGCGATCGGCAGGTCGCGCCACGTCACCAGATCGCGGCTGATAGCGTGTCCCCAATGGACATGCCCGTGAAAGGCACCAAATGGGTTGTACTGGTAAAACAGATGATAGGCGCCGCGCCAGAAAAATAGTCCGTTGGGATCGTTGAGCCAATGGGACGGCGCGCAAAAGTGGTAACGCGGACGATGGGGGTCAGCGGCGTGCGCGGCGCGTAAGGCGGTAGAATCGCTTGCGAGCAAAGGCGTCATTTGGTATCGTTTCCAAAACGGTGTCGAAAACTGAGTATACGTTATTGCAGACTGTGCAGCTTGTCAAGCAGACGGGACAGAACGATGGCAGAGAAAAATACGCTCAACGACATTGCGGCGCGGGCGGGAGTCGGGGTGGGCACCGTCTCGCGGGTGCTGAACAATCATCCGAACGTCAGTGCAAAGACGCGCGACAAGGTGCTGCACGCGATAGCGGAGCTTGATTATCGCCCCAATTTCTCGGCACGGCACATGCGCACTCAGCGTTCACAACTGCTCGGTTTCCTGACGGATAAAGTGGCGACCACGCCCTTTGCGGGGCAGATCATCCAGGGCGCGCAGGAAACAGCCTGGCAGCAGGGGCGCATCCTGATGGTGGTCAATACCGACTCCGATCCGGCGCTGACTCATGCCGCGATCGAGGTGTTTCTCGAAAGGGATGTCGAGGGCATCCTGTATGCTGCCATGTCGCATCATGTGGTCGAGCTGCCGCCGAGCGTGCACAAGGTGCCGGTGGCACTGGCGAACTGCTTCAGCGCCGATCATGCTTTGTCATCGGTGGTGCCCGACGAGGAACGCGGCGGACGCGAGGCGACCGAGGCGCTGCTGCGACAGGGACATCGACGGATCGGCATGATCAATTTTGCCGATAATCCGGCTGTGCCCGCCGCGACAGGTAGGCAGGCAGGGTATCGCAAGGCGCTGGCGGCGCACGGGATCGCCTTCGATGAGCGGCTGATCTATCACAGCGAGGACGATGACGAACGCGGTTTTGTCGGCACACTGACCCTGCTCGACCAGCCCGATCCGCCGACCGCGCTGTTTTGCGTCAACGATCGCACCGCGATCGGAGCCTATAACGCGCTGCACGAGCGCGGGCTGCGCATCCCGGATCAAGTAGCGGTGATCGGCTTTGATGATCAGGCGATCATCGCTGGCGCGCTGCGTCCAACGCTGTCGTCGATGGCGCTGCCGCATCGCGCGATGGGTCAGTGGGCTGCCACCGAGCTTTTCCGACAGATCGATCGGGCTGCCGCCGGGCATGATCCCGCTCCCACTCACGCGATGCTGCACTGCCCGTTGGTGGCACGCCGCTCGCACTGAGGGACGATCGCAGCTCCCTGGTGGGCAGCGGCGCAAAAGTTCGTACAAAATATACGAAGCCAGGGGTATTGACCTAATCCAAAAACCGAGTTAAATTGGAAACGTTTCCAATTCACGAACTAAGGAGGAGGATGGCAGCATTCGTCAAGTTAAGTGTCGAATTGTTTGATGTAGATGAGCCGCATTTAGGAGTGTAGTGATGAATCTCAAGCGTGTGTTCGTTCGTGCCGCCGCTACTGCCGCTGCGTTCGTCCTGGTTGTGAGTGCCAGCGCTCAGGACGTGACCCCCATCAATTTCTTTCATACTATCCCACCGGATACCGAAGCCTACGTCGTCAGTGATCTGCTGCCCGCTTATGAAGCTGCCAACCCCGACTGTCGGATCGTCATGCGTAACCTGGGCATCGAGGGGGGTGACAGCACCGCGCTGATCAATTCTGCAGTCGCCGCGCGCGACGCCAATTCGCCCAGTCTCGTCTGGCTCGCCTCCGCTGCTGCGGGCAACTACGTCCGCGCTGGCGTGCTGGCAGATGTGCAGGGCTTTTTCGACGCCAATCCCGATCTGCTCGACAATGTGATCGACTCGCTGGTCACGCTCTCCACCTACGACGGCGCCATTCGCAGCGTACCGATGACCACCAATAACGTCGCGGTCTACCTCAACGTCAGCGCCTTTGAAGAAGCGGGCGTCGCAGTGCCGAGCCAGAACCCCGAAGAAACCTGGACCTGGGATGAATTCCGCGCCGCCGCCAAAGCGGTCAGCGATCAGGGCACCATGTCCGGCTTGCTGTTTTCGGACAGCGGCGGGTGGGCTGCCTGGCTGGCGACTGGCTGGCTCGCTCAGGCGGGCACTTTCTACATCAATACCGACTCCGAGATCGGTTTCAATTCGCCAGAAGCTATCGAAACCTACACCTTCCTGCGCGAGATGATCGCCGACGGCTCTACCATCTTCAGCGAGCCGGGTCGCGGCTGGGACCCAGCGCCCTGGCTGGCGCAGCGCGTCGCCATGACTATCAACGGACCGTGGAACCTGTCGGCTCTGAACGCAGTCGAGGACTTCGAGTGGACGGTCGTGCCGCTGCCGCGCGGTGAAAATATCGCCGCCCCGCTCGGCGGCAATCAGTTGTTCGTGTTCGATGTGAGCGAAGCCGCCAACGACTGTGCGTTCAGGTTCGCCGCCTACGTGCTGTCGGACGAATTCCAGATCCCCTTCACCATCCGTGACGGCTCGCTGCCCGTGACCGAATCCGCGACCGCCAGCGCGGAATATCAGGAATTCGCCGCCAACACCCCGGCACTGGCAGGGTGGGCGAATCAGACTCCCTTTGGCGTAGCGCGTCCCGCTATGCCCGGCTTCGACTCGGTCGGGGATGGCCCGTTCGGTCAGGCGTGGGGCGCGGTCTTCATCGAGGGCGCCGACATCCAAGCGACGATGGACGACGCCGCTGAAGAAGCCGCGCTGCTCCTGGAAGAAGCGCGCTAGTCTCCCCTGCTCGACCCCTCGCCCCTCTCGCCTGTGAGAGCGGGCGGGGCGGTCTGGAAAACCCGCTCATGCGCACCCACCGCTCGATTTCAGTGAATGACTGTCCGCACACTGCCGACGCATCGAAATGCGTCTGTGCAGCGCGCTGCACTGCCTGATTCACTGCTTTTTCTGACCCTTGAAGGGATTTATGATGAAACGGACACTCAGCAGCAGTCTGACGGGCTGTGCGTTTGTGCTGCCGGCGACATTTTTTCTGGCGGTATTCGTGATCTTCCCGGTGCTGTTCAATATTTTCATAAGCTTTCACCGCTGGGATATCATGACGCCACCCGTGTTTCGCGGGCTGCGAAATTACGAATTCCTGTTTGCGGACGATAATTTCTGGCAGGCGGTGTCGAACACCGTCGTATTCGTGGCGCTGGCGGTGCCAGCACAGATGGGCTTAGGGCTGATCGCCGCCATCCTGCTCAACGAGGCGATCATCGGGCGCACCTGGCTGCGCAGCATCATCTTTTCACCGATGGTCGTCTCGATGGCGGCGGCAGGGATCATGTTCCGCTGGTTGTTCAACGGATCGGAAGCTGCGCCTGGCTTTGTGGCGACCTCGATCCAGTCGCTCGGCATCGATTATCCGAACTGGCAGCTCCAGCAGGGACCCTGGGCGATGCTCTTCATCGTGCTGATGAATACCTGGAAGAGCGCGGGCTACTGCATGATCATCTACATCGCCGGATTGCAGACGATTCCGCGCGACCTGTACGAGGCAGCGTCAGTGGATGGCGTGAACAGCATGTGGCAGAAATTCCGCTATATCACCTGGCCGCTGCTGACGTCCACGACGGCGATCCTGCTGGTAACGACGACCATTTTCAGCTTTCGCGCCTTCGACCCGATGTTCATCATGACCGACGGCGGTCCGAATGGCACGACCACCACCATCATCTTTTACATCTACGAGAAATTTCAGGCGTTCTCTGGGATCGCCGCCGCCGCCGCCACCTTCCTGCTGGTGGCTGTACTCGGTCTGACCGCCACACAGTTGTGGATTACTCGTCGGCAAGAACAAGCGATTTACGGCTAAGGGGGCTGAGATGACACTGACTCGATCGCAAAAAGGCATCGCTTTTCTCGTGATGTTCGCGGCGGCGATGCTGTTCCTGTTTCCGTATATCTGGATGGTCGGCACATCGCTCAAGACCAATCTGGAGGCGAGTACCCAATCGCAGCGCTTGTTTCCGCTGGTGCCGCGTCTGGACAACTATCCGGCGACCTATGAATTCATGGACTTTGGGCGCCAGCTTTTCAACAGTGTGTTCGTAGCATTGGGCGTGACCATCGGTCAACTGCTGCTGGCGGCTCCCGCAGGATACGCCTTCGCGCGCATCGACTTTCGCGGGCGCAACTGGTTGCTGCTGCTGATGCTGGCGATGCTGATCATCCCATTCGAGGCGCTGTTCGTGCCCATATACGTGATGATCACACGCCTGGGCTGGGTGAACAGCTATTGGGCGCTGATCATTCCGAGCATCGCCAACCCGTTTGCCGTGTACGTCTTTCGTCAGTTTTTCGTCACCCTGCCCGCCGATCTGGAAGAAGCGGCGCGCGTGGACGGGGCGAGTCAGGCAACGGTGTTCTGGCGGATCATGCTGCCGCTGGCACAACCCGCGATCGTGACGATCGCGGTGCTGACATTTTTGGCGGAATGGGGCGCACTGCTCAAGCCGCTGGTGTTCACGACCAGCAACGACATGCGCACCTTGCAGGTCGGGCTGAATTTTCTGAATGTCGGCGCGATGGTCAGCGAGCCGCGCGTCGCCTGGCTGATGGCGGGGACGGGTATGGTGATCCTGATCCCGATGATCGTCTTCATCTTCGGACAGCGCTTCTTCGTCGAGAGCATCGCGCGCACCGGGATCAAGTAGCAGGTGGCTCTACACGGGACGCGGACGACGCCTCATGGTGCGTCCGCGTCCCGCGACCGACCGAGGCACTCAGGTCGCCAACTGTGCCGTCAGATACCAGTCGATCGTGCGGCGCAGCCCCTCCGCGAACGGCGTCGCCGCCGTGAAGCCGAAGGCGTCGCGCGCGCGGGAATTGTCCAGCGCGCGGCGCGGCTGTCCGTCTGGTTTGCCGGTATCCCACACCACTTCGCCCGTATAGCCGATCATGTCCGCGATCGTGTGTGTCAGGTCGCGGATGCTGATCTCGTCGCCGCTGCCGATGTTGACCGGTTCGTCGCCGTCGTAATGCTCGGCAGCTCTGACAATCGCATCGGCGGCATCATCGACATATAGAAATTCGCGCGTCGGCGTTCCGGTGCCCCAGGCGATCACCTGCGAGTCGCCGCGCGCCTGTGCCTCGGCGAATTTGCGGATCAGCGCCGGGATCACATGCGACGACGCCGGGTCGAAGTTGTCGGCGGGACCGTACAGGTTGGTGGGCAGCAGATAGATGCTGTCGAATCCATACTGTGCGCGGTATGCCTGTCCCTGCACCAACAGCATTTTCTTGGCGAGACCATAGGGCGCGTTGGTCTCCTCTGGGTAACCTATCCAGATGTCGTCTTCCTTGAAAGGCACGGGCGTAAACTTGGGATAGGCGCACACCGTGCCGATCGTGACGAACTTGCGCACGCCGGCGCGCCAGCTCTCGTGCAGGAGCTGCGTCCCCATCATCAGATTGTCGTAAAAGAATTCGGCGGGGTGTTCGAGATTGGCGCCGATCCCGCCGACGACCGCCGCCAGATGCACGATCACGTCGGGACGGGTGTCGTGCAGCAGGCGGTGAATCGCGTCGAGCTGGCGCAGATCGTAGGTCGCGCGCCGGGGAGCAATGATCACTGCCGCGCCGCGTGCCTCCAGCGCTGCCACCACACGCCGACCAAGAAAGCCGCCGCCACCCGTGACGACGAAACGCTGGTCGGTGAATTGTTGGGTTGGGGTCATGGGATAGGTTCCTTAGCAATATCCTGAACGACTGCTATTATAGACGCGCGGATCGGTTATAATCATCCCCGTTCGCTGCTGCCGATGACATTCCAGTCACGATGGGCGAAACCGTTCATCAGGGTTTGGCACGCTAAACCTCTACGTCAGGGTGGGCAATGTCCCTTATTTCATCACCAGACTCGCCTGTTTCGCCAGCGCTCATCCACACGCGCATCACGCCCGATCGCGGCGGCGTGCGGCTGCCCTTCGGCGATCTGTGGCGCTACCGCGATCTGCTGCTGGTCATGGCACAGCGCGACGTGAAAGTGCGCTACAAGCAGACCGGGATCGGCATCGCCTGGGTGGTGATCCAGCCGCTGACCGCCGCGCTGATCTTCGCGTTCGTGTTTGGGCGCATCGCCGCGCTGCAAACCAGCGACATCCCCTATCTGCCATTCGTATTCGCGGCACTGCTGCCCTGGAACGTCTTTTCCGGCGCGGTCGGTCGGGCGGGTGGCAGCCTGGTCGCCAGCGCGCAGCTCTTGTCGAAGGTCTACTTTCCCCGGCTGGTCATCCCGATCTCGGCGGCGCTCGGCGTGCTGGTCGATTTCGCGGTCGCGCTGGTCGTCATGCTGATATTATTGGTCGCCTATGGCATTCCGTTCACCTGGAACCTGCTGGCGATCCTGCCACTGACGGTGCTGGCGCTGCTGGCGGCGGCGGCGGTCGGCACGATCATCGCGGCGTTGAGCGTGTACTACCGCGACTTTTCTTATGCCCTGCCGTTTCTGCTGCAGGTGTGGCTCTATGCCAGCCCGGTCGTGTACGCCACCGATGTGATCGGCGCAGGGGCGCGTCCATTTTTCGCGCTCAACCCGATGGTCGGGATCATCGACGGCTTTCGCTGGGCGCTGTTTGGCGGGGCGTTTCCGGCGCTGGAGCTGGCGATCGCCGTCTGCATGACGGTGATCGCCCTGGTGATCGGGTTGATCGTGTTCGCGCGTGTGGAAACCAGTTTCGCGGATGTGGTGTGATGACGAATATCGCGGTGCGCGTCGAAAATGTCAGCAAGTCGTATACGATCGCCCACGAGGGCAAGCGCTATCGCACGCTGCGCGAAGATCTGATCGCGCTGATCCCCGGTCGCGGCAGCCCGCGCACCACCAGAGAGACCTTCTGGGCGCTGCGCGATGTCTCGTTCGAGGTGCCGCGTGGCGAGGTGATGGGCATCATCGGGCGCAATGGCGCCGGCAAAAGCACGCTGTTGAAAATACTGGCGCGCATCACCAAGCCGACGACCGGATCGATCGATCTGTACGGACGGGTGGGATCGCTGCTGGAGGTGGGCACCGGCTTTCACCCGGAGCTGACCGGACACGAAAATATCTACCTGAGCGGGACGATCCTGGGGATGCGCCGCGCCGAGATCGCGCGCCAGTTCGACGCGATCGTCGATTTTGCCGAGGTCGAGCAGTTCCTCGATACCCCGGTGAAGCGCTATTCGAGCGGGATGTATATGCGGCTGGCATTCGCGGTGGCTGCCCATCTGGAGCCGGAGATTCTAATCGTCGATGAGGTGCTGGCGGTCGGGGATGCGGCGTTCCAGAAAAAGAGCCTGGGCAAGATGGGCGATGTGGCAAAGAGCGGGCGGACGGTCCTGTTTGTGAGCCACAATATGGCGGCGGTGGAGGCACTGTGTTCACGGGCGCTGCTGCTGGAACGCGGGCGCACCGCTTTTCTGGGCGCGGCGTCGGAGGCGATCGGGCGCTATCTTGAACAGCATGATCGCAGTGGCAGCAGCTCATTGATCGACCACGCGAATCGATATGGTAAGGGCGGTGTGCGTGTGACTGCGATCGAACTGCGCGACCTGGATGGGCGCATACTGGACGCGACGATCAGCGGCGCGACCATCGACGTGGCGCTGCACTTCACCGCTGAACCATCGGCGGCACGACTGCCGATCATCGCCAGCGTGATGCTGCGCACCATGACCGGGACGCCCGTTTTCCTGCATCACAACCGTCTGACGCGCACCGAGTTTGGGACGCTGCCAGAGTCCGGTATGTTTATATGCCGCATACAATATGTGCCTTTAGCAGCCACGACTTACCTGCTTTCGTATTCCCTGATCGCTCATGGCGAGATCATCGATGCGATCGACGATGCTGTGCCGCTATCTGTGGCGGAGGGGGACGTGTATGGCTCAGGCGAGGTGCCGCCCGCGTCGCATGGGATGGTGTTGATTGATGCCGCGTGGCGCATCGTCGCCGATAACCCTATGGAGGTCGCCCACATATGACTCCCTCACCTACGCGCTGGATGCTGCGCCATCTGGCGCGCAGCGCGCGCCGCGCGCTGCGCGCTTTTCCGAATGAGATCGCGGCATGGCGTCATTTTTGGCGCGATTATGAAGCCTACAACGCACTCGTGCCTGCTGACGGTGACAGGGCGCGTCTGGATCATCTGTATCCGTGTATTCATGATGCCACCGCGCAAACCGAGATCGAGCCGATTTATTTCTATCAGGACACCTGGGCTTTTGGAAAGATCGTGCAGAAGCACCCCATGTCGCATGTCGATGTCGGATCGCATCATAAATTCGTCGCGCTGCTCTCCAAAGTGATGCCGGTGACGATGGTCGATATTCGTCCGCTGTCACTGCCACTCGATACGCTGACCTTTCGAGAGGGGTCGATCCTGGCATTGCCCTACGCCGATGGCGAACTGGAGTCGGTCTCCAGCCTATGCGTGGTCGAGCACATCGGGTTGGGGCGTTATGGTGATCCGCTCGATCCATATGGTACTGAAAAAGCGATCGCGGAACTCAAGCGCGTGATCGCGCCTGGAGGCAGCCTGTATCTGTCGATACCGGTCGGCGAAACTACGATCGCCGCCTTTAATGCAGGACGGATAATGGGACTGGAGCAACTCATGGTTCAATTTGAACCTTTTCAGGTTATCGAGAAACGCTTTATCATCGGCAGTCGGTTTCAAGAGATTTATGCCCCAATGCCTAATTTTGGCGCTACGGGTCTGTTTCACCTCGTTCGATGAGCAAACAAAGTGACTCCTGATGCGTGTTGAAGACTTTTGCCAGCATCTACTGCGTGACTTTTTACCTCAAATCGACCCGCAGCGGAGCGGCGTTGCTTTCGATGTTGGCGTCGGAACGTTCAGTTTTTACTGTGAAACCTTTGCAAAACTCGGCTTTCGCACGATTGCAGTCGAGCCGCTGCCCGTCAAAGAAGTTCACGAGCTGTGCGCACGTCGAGGAATTACTTTGATAGAGAGCGCTATCAGTGATAGCACGGGAACCACGACGATGTACATCGGCGAATATGACGGCGTGGAGAATCTAAATTTGAATTCCCTCCGTCCCGACTGGTGGGGGAATTCCCATCAAACCAAACAGGTGACGACGATCACCCTGCCAATGTTATGGGAGCGCGCACACGCTGATCATGTGACGTGCCTCAAAATCGACACTGAAGGCAGTGAGAGCGTCATCTTGATTCAGTTAGCTGCTCTGTTACCAGCGAGCTTGCCCGACATTGTAATGTTCGAGTATGGGGGGGGCAGTTCGCGCGCCTCAGAGCGAGGGGCTTGGTCGCAAAACTATCTCGACAGCACGCTGACCTGCTTACATAGTCTGCAACAATGCGGCTACCAACACAGCTTGATTATCGACTCGGATGCCCCTCTGCGATCTATAGACCTGCAAAACGCAGCGATCGATGCCGATAGTTTGTTCGTGCCTGATTCTCACTATGGTAATTTTATTTGTTTCCGCTCATTTCAGCCGGACTCGCGGCGAGTCATCGCGCTCAGTGAAAGATATCGCGTTGAGGTAGATAACTGGGTCATCCGTTTTACGCGACGGATGAGAAATTTACTCTCGTGATCGCCCTGCATCCGCTTCCCGATGCCGCCTTCGACTGCCCGGCGTGCGGCGCGGCGCTGACCGTTGTCGGCTGGCATATGCCGGGGATGCGCGTCCTGGCGCGGCTGACCTGCCCGGCGTGCGCGCGGAATTATTATGGCGACTTGCCGACCGGTCAGGGTATCTATCATCCGTCGCTGCTCGACCTCGCCAGCGGCGTGGTTCACGCGCCATTCCCATCATGGTTTGCAGATGAACTGCACGATAATTTCGCCGCTCCGCGCCCCGGCGGACTGCCTGTACGAGTCGAGACCTTTCGTCCGCTGCATCGCCCTGCCCTGCTCAACTGCCTGGATACGTTTTACGGTCACTGCCTGGAAAAGCTGCTCAATGCCCAGTCCGCGATCGAAGGAGGTGCCGATCTGCTGATCGTCGTCCCGGCATTCTTGCGCTGGCTGGTGCCGGATGGTGCCGCCGAGGTATGGACAGTCGATGTGCCGCTGCGCGCGGGCGCTGCCTGGGATGAGGTGTTCGCCGGGAAAATGCGTGACAGGCTGGCGGCGCTGCCGACGTGCGATCTGATCCCAGCATTTCCTGAACCCGATCCCGATCGCTATCAAATCGAGCGTTTCACGCGCATCGCCCCGTTCGACCTAAGCCGCTGGCTGGAGAGCAGCGATCGCCCGGTCGTATCGTACATCTGGCGCGATGATCGGCTGTGGCCAGAGCATTATTCAAAAGGCTACAAACGCGATCTGCTGGACAGCATACTGCGCGTGGTCATGCGCCGACCGACCCTGCATGAAGCGTACAGAGCGCGGGTGATGGCAGTGGCGGAGTGCCTGCGCCTGCGCTATCCCATGCTTGATTTCGCGGTAATGGGCGTTGGCGAGCCGGGTGGCTTCGCAGGCGCGATCACCGATCTGCGCACGACGCGCATTGATGAGGTGACCGAGCGTGAATGGTGCGCCCGCTATGCCCGCAGCCATGTCGTGATCGGCATACATGGGTCGAATATGCTACTGCCTTCCGCATTGGCGGGCGGTGTGGTCGAGATTATGGAGCAGGGACGCGACGGCAATATCGGGCAAGACATTTTGCCGACGCCTGGCTTGACCGCGCGCGAGGCGATGGTACGCTATCGGTTTTTCAGTACCAGTGCCTCCCCGCAGCGCGTCGCGCACGCGGTCAGCAGTATCATCGATCTGCTGCCGACATACCTGCTGCATTACAGCCGTGATGCCGATGACCTGACAAATCTCGGATCGACCCGCAGGACGTATGCGGCAGCCTTGCAGCGGATGCAGCGTGCCGATATACCGCAGACCGACCATTTGCTGAATGACAATTCAGTTATCCGCACAAAGGGTTGATTAACCTGACTTCACAACCTGGCGGAGACGCAATGACCCTGCACACCCCGGTCGCTTTCTTCATCTTTCGCCGCCCCGACACCACCCGGCGCGTGTTTGACGCCATTCGCGCCGCCAGACCGAGTAAGCTGCTCATCGTTGCGGATGGCGCGCGCACTCCCGACGAAGGGCGGATCGTGGACGAGACCCGCGCCATCGTCGCGCAGGTCGATTGGGACTGCGAGGTCAGGACGCAGTACGCCCCTGCCAACATGGGTCTCAAAGCGCGCGTGTCCAGCGGGCTGGACTGGGTATTCGATCAGGTTGAAGAAGCGATCATCCTCGAAGACGACTGCCTGCCCGATCCGTCTTTCTTCCCCTACTGCGAGTCGCTGCTCGATCGCTACCGCGACGAGCCGCGCGTGATGCACATCAGCGGCGATTGTTTTCATCGGCAGCCAGCGGTGGACGGGGATTACTACTACAGCCGCTATCCGCACATCTGGGGATGGGCGACCTGGCGTCGTGCGTGGGCGCGATACGATGTCGGGATGACGGCATGGCACGATCCGGGCGTGCGCGCGCGGCTGCTGCGCTCATTTCACCGCTCTGAAGAACGACTGTTCTGGCGCACAACCTGGGACGCGGTGCAGCGCGGCGACATCGACACCTGGGATTACCAGTGGGGGTTTTCCTGTCTGCTGCACGACGGGTTATCGATCAATCCAGCGGTCAACCTGATCGCCAACATCGGCTTTGGAGCAGATGCCACCCATACGATCGGGGCGGGCGATTGGAAGGCGAGCTTACCCACCGCGTCGATCCCGATCCCGCCGCGCTGCCCGCCGCACATGCAGCCGGATGCGCTGCTGGACAACCGCACAGCCGACCATTTCTTCACCCAAAAGACGCTGATGCAGCGCGCCATGCGTAAAGCGCGGCGGCTGCTCGGAATGAAAGAGAAGCCGTGAAAGGCATTGCTATGCCAACGATGACCACTGAAGAAGCGATCGTGCATCTGCGCGCCGACCCTGCCACGCGCGATCTAATCATCAAGACCTATCTCGATGAGGACGTGCCCGCAGCAGCGGCGCGTTTCACCGAATCGGAAGAATGGCGCGAGACGCTGCGCTGGATCGCCCATGCGAGCGGACAGGTCGCCGGGGGCGTGGTGATCGACGTGGGCGCGGGGACAGGGATCGTCTCGTATGCGTTCGCCAAAGCAGGTGCGGCGCGCGTGTGGGCGCTCGAACCCGATCCAAGCGCTGTGGTCGGTCAGGGGGCGCTGCGACAACTCACGCCGGGATTGCCGATCGAGATCGTCGGCGCGTATGGCGAGGGACTGCCGTTCCGGGATGCGTCGGTCGATGTGGTCTACGCGCGTCAGGTATTGCACCACACCCACGATCTCGATCGCGTGCTGCGTGAGGCGGCGCGCGTCCTCAGATCCGGCGGCGTCTTCATGGCGTGCCGCGAGCATGTGGTCGATGATGCCGATCAACTGGCGCAATTTTTGGCAGCCCACCCGGTGCATCAGTTGGCGGGCGGGGAACACGCTTATTCGCTCGATCGTTATCGCAGCGCGATTATCGGGGCAGGCTTGACGCTGGTGCGCCAGCTCGCGCCCTACGACAGCGTGATCACCGCCTATCCGATGCGGACGCAGGCACAGGTCGAAAATCTGGTGCGCGACAATCTGGCGCAGCGCCTGGGGGCGATCGGCGCGGCGATCGCTGGGATCGGGCTGGTCGATCGGCTGGTGCGTGGACTGATCGAAGTGCGCCGGGCGTATCCGGGGCGGATGTACGCCTTTGTCGCTCAAAAGGCGATCTGAGCCATAATGACCTATTCGCGGCTGATCGTATACTTACATGAATGGCACCTGACGCGCAGTCGCGCTTTTCACGATCTCGTGATTCAACCGATAAAAGCCTTTGCCGAGATCGAAACACGCCAATGGCAAGCTGACTTTACGCCGCCTGACCTGATGCCGGGCGAAGCTGTTGTTTTCTGTCAATGGCTGCCGCCGGAGGCTTGGCTGAATCAGCACGCCGCGCGCGTGACCTGGCTGCCAATGTGGGACAATCAACGGCTGTGGCGACAGCGTGATTGGAACGCGCTTCCAAAGACGCTGCGAGTGGTCGCTTTTTCCGAGGCGGCGGCAGTACGCGCACGGCGGGCGGGGCTGCGCACGCTGCGGCTGCAATTCTTCCAGGACCCGGCTCTGTTCCCCGCCGCGACATTCGAGCGACGCACACTGCTCTACTGGAACCGCACAGGTTTATTGACCGAGGCATTTTTGCGGGAGTTGTGCGCGGTCTTGAGGGTGGATCATCTCATCTTCCGCGATCAGATCGACCCTCTTTTGCCGCAGAGCGCTTACTTCAATCTGCCCGACCACATCGGCAGTACGACGGTCGAGCCGCTGCCCGTCACTCACGATCGCGAAACGTATTGGGCGGCGCTGAAACAGACAAATATCTTCATCGCGCCGCGCGCCTTTGAGGGGGCGGGCAGCGCGTTCATTGAGGCACTGGCGAGCGGATGTGTTGTGTTTGCCCACGACGCACCCACGATGAACGAGTACATCACACATGGTGTCGATGGTGCTTTGTTCAAGTACTCCATACCCTCGTATTCTAAGAGGCTGCTTGGAAAGGTGCGGCGGCGGATAAGGCGCGTCGTGGCGCCGGGGGGCGTCATCGCGCCGGATGCCCTTGACCGCCTATCGATGCGTCAGGATTGGGATGGGCTGGCGCGACTGAACCTGTCCGTAATGGGCGCGTCAGCACGCACGCGCCACGCGCATGGCTTTGCGCGCTGGCGCGGGGCACAAGATGAATACGCACAGTTCGTATTGGAGCGCTAAATCGATGCGTGTCACCATCATCACCCCATCCTACAATCAGGCGGCATTCCTGCCCGCGACGATCGCCAGCGTGCTGAATCAGGATTACGCCGACATCGAATATCTGATCTTCGACGGTGCCTCCACCGATGGCAGCGTCGAGATTCTGCGCGCACAGACCGATCCGCGTCTGAAATGGGTGTCGCAAAAAGACGGTGGGCAGACCGACGCGCTCAATAACGGCTTGCGCACCGCGACCGGGGAGATCATCACCTTCATCAATTCGGATGATACGCTGCTGCCCGGCGCGGTGCACTTCGCGGTCGAGTATTTCGCCGCGCATCCGGCGTGCGATCTGTTGTACGGGGATGCCGAGATCATCGATGCCGACGGCAAACGAATGCAGGTCATCCCCAGCACGCCCTACAACCTGGAGGAAGTCGTCCTCGGACAGCAGACATTTTTACAGCAGGGCACCTTCTGGCGGCGGCGGGTCAGCGAGACGATCGGCGGCTTTGACGATGCCATCCAATACACCTTCGACATCGATTACTGGGCTCGGACGGCGCTGGCGGGCTTTCAGCTCGACTATGTGCCGGGATTGCGGGCACAGTTTCGGATGCACGACGCCAGCAAGTCGGTTAGCCAGAAAGAACGATTCTATGCCGACTGGCGGCTGACCTTTGCGCACATCTTCGCCCATCCCAATACCCCGCAGCAGGTGCGCCAGCGTGAAAGTGAGTCCTGGTCTTATCTGGACTGGCATTATGCCAAGCTGTACTGGAAAGATAGGGATTACGACAAGGCGCGATCGATGCTGCGCCCGTTCCTGGCGCATCGCAGTCGGACGCGCCGTTTTTTTTCGCGTCTGATGCTGGCAGAGACCTATACGGGCACGCGCCTCTCGACTCTGGTCGCCCGGCTGTACGCGCGCGTGGCGGGCTACAGCATCGGCGGCTTCGACTATTGAACGCCGCCGATCGCATCGGCAGAACGCGAGCGCTGACGCGCTGCATCGAAGGGTTCCAATGACCCGCATGACCATCATCACCCCATCCTACAATCAGGCGGCGTACCTGCCCGCGACGATCGCCAGCGTATTGAGCCAGGATTATGCCGATTTTGAATACCTGATCTTCGACGGCGGCTCGACCGATGGCAGCGTGGCGATTCTGCGCGCACAGACCGATCCGCGTCTGAAATGGGTGTCGGAAAAAGATGGCGGACAGTCGCACGCTCTCAATAATGGCTTGCGCGCCGCGACCGGGGAGATCATCACTTACATTAATTCCGACGACACGCTGCTGCCCGGCGCGCTGCGTTTCGCGGTCGCCTATTTCGCCGCGCATCCCGATGCCGATCTGCTGCATGGCGACTGCGACGCGATCGACGCGGCTGGCGCGCCCATGCCCATGATGACGAGCGCGCCCTTCGCATTGGGCGCGATGCTGACCGGACAGCATCCGAACATCCATCAACCGGGCACCTTCTGGCGGCGGCGGGTGACGGAGGCGATCGGCGCTTTCGACGAGGCAATGCAGTTCAGTTTCGACGCCGATTACTGGATTCGCGCGTCGCTGGCGGGGTTCCGCATCGATTATGTGCCGGGGACGCGGGCGCAGTATCGCTTTCACGACGCCAGCAAGTCGGTCAGCCAGACCGATCGCTTTTATGATGACTGGTGCCGGATCGTCGAGAAGGTGTTCGCGGACAGCGCTACCCCCGACTCGGTGCTGCGGCTGCGCGCCGAGGTCGATACCCAGACAGCGTGGACTTTTGGCAAGATCATGTGGCGCTATCGGCGCTACGATGTGGCACGTCCGCTGCTGCTGCGGTCGCTGCGCTCACCGCGCCTGACCCGACGGCTGATGGCGGCGCTGATGCTGATCGAGACGGTGACCGGGACGCGCCTCACCAAAATCGTCGCCGCCGTGTTCAGCCGGGCTGACGGCTACCAGATGAGCGGTTTTTAACGGCACGATCGTAAGGAAAGCCCTATGCCCGCCGCGTATATAGCCGGATATGCTGCTGGTGCCTGCTCAGGACTGGTAAAATCCGGTTGCGCGGTTTGTGCGATAATGTGCGGATAATCCACCGTACAGTACAGGTTTCACTGCCATGTCACACGCCGACGACAATACCATTCCCTCCCGCGATCGCCTCAATGACACCCCGGCGCCGCCGACGATTACCCCCTGGGCGCTGCAAAGTTATTTCGACGGGGAGATCGATCTGATTCAGGATTTAGCTGCGCGCTATCCGCAGACGCCAATCATGTCCCTGTTCCACACCCGCACCTCCGGCGAACGCAGTCCGCGCGCCCTGGCGACCGTCGCCACCCAGGACGGGGCAGCCAGCATGATCCTGGAGATCGATGTGCTGTCACGGGCGATCCAGCTTTCGTTCATCATGGGATCGCTGGTCGGCGTGCGTTTCCGCCCTGGCGCGCTGTCGCGGCTCGATCGGGCGGCATGGATCGAGCCGATGCGCCGCGAGACCGGTGAAGTGGCGTTTTTGTGGAATGCCAGACGCTGGGAACAGGATTACATCATCAGCGCCGCCACCAAGACCTTCACCTATCTGTTCGCCTTTTCGTCGGGCGGGAATCAGGCGGCGGCGCGCATCACGCCGGAGGTGACGCGCAAGCTGCTCGACTGGATCGCCGGGTACTGGTGAAAGCGGCGTTATAATTGCCCGAACTATAGACGAAAACCGAGGATCGATGAACAGCCTAGCGAACGAAACCAGCCCCTATCTGCTGCAACATGCCGACAACCCAGTCGCGTGGTATCCCTGGGGCGAAACCGCCCTGACGCGCGCCCGCACAGAAAACAAGCCGATCCTGCTCAGTATCGGCTACAGCGCCTGTCACTGGTGCCACGTCATGGCACACGAGAGCTTTGAAGACCCTGCTACCGCCCAGATCATGAACGACCTGTACATCAACATCAAGGTCGATCGGGAGGAGCGTCCCGATCTCGACGATCTGTACATGGCAGCCGTGCAGACCTTCACAGGTGGACACGGCGGCTGGCCTATGACGCTGTTTCTGCTGCCCGACGGGCGCCCATTTTACGGCGGCACCTATTTTCCGCCGCAGCCGCGACAAGGGATGCCCTCGTTTCAGCAGGTTCTCGCCGGGGTATACGACGCTTTTCGCAACCGTCCGGCGGAAGTGGAACGCGCGGGCACGGACATCGCGGCGGCACTCCAGCGTGACCATCTGGGGATCGGCGGCATGACCAGCGAGCTCAACGCCGACTTGATCGCGGCGGCGGCGGACAGGATGAAAGAGGCATTCGATCGGCGTTTCGGCGGCTTTGGCGGATCGCCCAAATTCCCGAACCCGATGAATCTGGAATTCCTGCTGCGAGCGGGCGATGCCGAGTCGCGGGCGCATGTGCTGCACACCCTCAGGCGCATGGCGCGCGGCGGGATTTACGACCAGATCGGCGGCGGCTTTCACCGTTACAGCGTCGATGCCATCTGGCTGGTGCCGCATTTCGAGAAGATGCTCTACGACAACGCCCAGTTGAGCCGGGTGTATCTGCACGCTTATCAGGTGACCGGGGACGACTTTTTTAAGACGATCGCCTGCGAAATTTACGATTACGTGCTGCGTGAGATGACCGCGCCCGATGGTGGCTTTTACAGTACCACCGACGCCGACAGCGAGGGTGAGGAAGGCAAGTTTTTCGTCTGGACGACGACGGAATTACGCCAACTGCTCGGCGATCGGGCGCGGATCGCGCTGGAAGTGTTTGGCGCCACCGAGCGCGGCAACTTCGAGGGGCACAATATTTTGTTCGTGTCCAACGACGAAGCGGTGAGCGCCGAACGCCTGGGCATGACCATTCCCGATCTGCACGCGGCGCTGAAGTCGATCAAGGACACCTTGTTCGCGGCACGCTCGCAGCGGGTCGCGCCAGGATTGGACGACAAGCTGCTGACCGCCTGGAATGGCATGATGCTGGCGAGTCTGTCCGAGGCGGCGCGCGTGCTGGATCGCGCCGACTATGCGGCGGCGGCGCTGCGCTGTGCGCGCTATTTCGACACGCACATGCGTGACGGCGATCGGCTGCTGCGCACCGCGCGCGGCGAAAAGATCGGGACGATCGGCGGCTTTCTGGAAGATTACGCCTGCTGGATCGATGGACTGCTGGAGCTGTACCAGACGACCTTCGACGCGCAGTGGTTCGTGCGCGCGCGCGGGCTTGCCGATCACGCGCTGGCGATCTTCCGCGCCGACGACGGTGGCTTTTTCGACACCAGCACCGCACACGAAGCCTTGATCGCCCGTCCACGCGCGCTGCAGGACAACGCAACCCCGGCGGGTGCATCGATGTTCGCGCGCGACCTTGTGCGTCTGGAGGCGTACACAGGCGCCGGAGTCTACGGCGAGGCGGCACAGCGCGCGCTGGCGCTGCTGGCATCGGCACTGCGCGAGGCGCCCCAGGCGTTTGGAGAAGCACTGAACGCGCTGGTCGGCGTGGTGCTAGGCGTGAGCGAGGTGGCGATCGTGGGCGCGCCGTCCGATGCCGCGACACGCGCGCTGCTCGACCTGGTGCAAAAGCCGTATCGCCCTGATGTGATCACCGCGCTGGCGCCGGCGAGCGTCGCTGCAGCACACGAGTCGATCCCGCTGCTGGATTACCGCGTCACGCGCGGCGCAGCACCGACCGCCTATGTCTGTCAGCGTTTCGTCTGTCAGATGCCCGTGACCGCGCCCGACGCGCTGGCGGGTCTGCTGCCCGCCTCGATCACGATCGCCTGATATACAGGGGCAGGCGTGCTGTGAATAAAATCTCGGAAAGGAATCGACTATGACCACGACCGACGCACAGATTGAGATTGGGATGCCGCTGGAGGAATACATCGAGCGATCAGAGCGCGAGGGGCTGTTCGAGATCATCGATGGGAGGGAGATCATTGTGTCACCTGTCGTAAGAAAGCACAATCGCGTTGGCAAGCGACTGCTTTTCGCGCTTGAGCCTTTCAAAAACGAGGGTGAAGTGATGTATGACACGCCATACATCCTTGAAGCAAAGCGCAATTGGGTCAAAGGTGCGCGCGTGCCTGATCTCATGTATTACACTGCCGAACGCCTGGCTGCTCATGATGCCAGCGTCGCGGACTATGATGATAAACCTGTCATCTTAGTACCGGACCTGACTGTTGAAATTATCTCCCCGACCGATAAACGCAAACATGTTCTGGCGAAAGTGCGCATGTATCATGACGATGGTGTAGGTGTGGTGTGGCTGATCGATACGGATTATGGCTCGGTCACGGTTATGCCGCGCGGCGACAAGGCGGTACTGCTGCACAATCCCGCTGATCTCCTCAGCGGCGGCGATCTGCTGCCCGGCTTCAGCGTGACCCTGGCGGAGCTGTTCGCATGACCACCACCGACGCACAGATTGAGATTGGGATGCCGCTGGAGGAATATCTCGAACGCACGGCAAGCGAGGGTTGGTTCGAGATCATCAACGGAAGGGAGATCGCTTTTTTGCCAAACGTTGCCGGGCACAATTGGACTGGTAAACAACTGTTCCAGTACCTCGCGGTCTTTCTCGCACGAGCCGTACTCGATGACCAGGTGCTGTACGAAACACCTTATGTCGTTGAAGCAAAACCGAACTGGGTCAAAGGGTCGCGTATTCCCGATCTGGTCATGATCAGCGGGGCACGCTGGAAAGCCTACATCGAGCAGGTGCCGGATTGGAAACGTCAACCCCTGATGATTGTCCCTGATCTCGCGGTCGAGATCATCTCGCTGAACGACATGACGAGAGATGTGATCAGCAAAGCGCACACGATGCTCGACGACGGCGTTCAGGTCGTGTGGCTGATCGACCCCGACGGCCAGACTGTGACGATCATGCCTCGCAATGGCATCGCTATCCTGCTGCATCAGAATGGGGACACGCTCACCGGCGGCGATCTGCTGCCCGGCTTCAGCGTGACCCTGGCGGAGCTGTTCGCATGACCACGACCGACGCACACGACCGCTTTCGGCTGACGCTGCTAACCGTCGTCGGCACGGCGTACACGGCGGCGGGCTACGCGCTGGACGACCGTCCGACGCAGTGGGCGGGCGGGCTGTTCCGTTTTCTCAAGCCGTTCGAGACAGGCGCCTACAGCGGCATGATGGGCACGCTGGAATACCAGCATCTCTATTACCCAGAAAACGACATCGGACGCTTTCGCATCAGCATCGCGCGCGGCGCGCTGCCGGGTCACACGCTGCCTGTCGGAATGCAGCCCGTCCGCCGTATCCTGACCGGACTGTTGTGGGGCGATTTTGGCGTGCGCATCCTGCCCGACCCGGAATACTGGTGGAGCTATGACGGCATGACCGAGCTGGGGGCAGCGCTGGCGGAGAGCGGACAGCTCACCATCGCCTACGCCATGCCCTGGTTGTCCGGCGAGCTGGAGTCACCGCGCGGGTAAATCGCCTTTACACATAGATCTATTGTCGTTCGCGCGCACCGTCACCCTTCTCTTGAAAACGCACCCCGATTCACATACCCTTATTCGAAACAACGCGCCACTCAAGGAGCCGCCGCACATGCCCAAGACAATCGAGATCGCCGGTCGCAAGATCGGCGGCGACCAACCCTGTTTTATCATCGCTGAAGGCTGCGACAATCATCTGGGCAATATGGACACCGCCCGCGAGATGGTGCTGCAGGCAAAAGCGTGCGGCGCCGACGCCATCAAGTTTCAGCATCACCTCCCCGACGAGGAAATGCTGCGCGAGGGCGTGCCTATGTCCAAGAATTTCAATATGCCGCTGTATGACTTTCTGAAGCTGTACGCGCTCACCCTGGACGAACACGTCGAGCTGATGCGCTTTTGCGAGCAGATCGGCATTATCTACCTGTGTACCCCCTTCAGCCGCAAAGCCGCCGAAGAGCTGAACGAGATTGGTGTCCAGGCGTTCAAGATCGGTTCTGGTGAGCTGACCGACCTGCCCACGCTCAAGCGTATCTGCGCGTTTGGCAAACCGGTCATCCTGTCGTCGGGCATGTCTACCTGGGACGAGATCGACGAGACCATTCACACCCTGCTGCCGATCAGCGAGCAACTGGCGCTGATGAACTGCGTCTCGGAGTATCCCGCCATCTACGAAGATATCAACCTGGGCGTGATCCCACAGCTCGCCGCTCGCTACGACATCCCGATCGGGCACAGCGATCACACCCCCGACATTTACACCTGTTTCGGCGCGGTGGCGATGGGTGCCAAGCTGCTGGAAAAGCACATCATTCTCGATCGCCGTCAGCCTGGTCCTGATCAGAGCGTCTCGATCGAACCCTACGAGCTGTATCAGCTGGTGCAGGGCACGCGCCGGATCGAGGTCGCGCTCGGCACGGAAAAGAAGGTGCATGAGGGCGAAAAGGCGATCCGCTCGTGGGCGCATCGCAGCGTCGTCTCGATCGCGCCGATCCCGGCGGGCACCGTCATCACCGAGGAACACATCTGGACCAAGCGTCCTGGCACGGGCATCGCCGCCAAACATCTTGAGACGATTCTGGGCAAGACGGCGCGCATCGATATTCCCAAAGACAAGCTGATCACCTGGGAAGAACTGAACTAAGCGATGTCGGTAAAAGACCTGTCCCACCCAGTCGATACTGTGACGCAGCCGGTCTTCATCCTGATGGAGACCGGCTTCATCGTGCGCAATCTGCTGCTCGGCACGTTTGCCGAGTCGCTGGCGGATCGTGCGCCGATCCTGATCGCCGTGCCAGACCCACACGATCCGCGTTTGCACAGCGCGCTGCCACACCCGCAGATTCAGCTCACCCAGTACCTCAAGCCCGATCCCAGCGCGATCGACGGCATCGGAGCACTGCTGCATTTCCCGTCGCTGATGTATCGGGTGAAGCAGGTGGAAAAAGCATCCGCCAGCATGGCTTTGCAGACTAAATTATTCGATGGTGGCGGGCGCGTCGGGCGGCAAAAACAGCTAACGCGCGAAGTGCTGCTGGGAGTTTCGCGCGTCGTCAAGGCGGCCGGGGCGAATGGCTGGCTCGATAGCCGCTATCTGGAAGCGATTCGCGGCTGGACGATCACGCGGCAGTGGCATGAGACGTTCCGAGCGCGCCGTCCGTGCGCCGTCATCTCGACCATGCTCACGCACGCGCTGCCTAAAGCGCCGAGCTACGATCTGCCCGCTGTCGTCGCCGCTCACGATCTGGGAATCCCGGTCGGGACGCTGGTACAGTCGTGGGACAACCTGAGCAGTAAATCGTCGCTGCTGCCGCCCTGGTTGGACGCGATATGGACGTGGAGCGCCTTCATGCGCGATGAACTGCGCGAATTTCATCCGCGCGTGCCGATCGAGCGCGTCGCGGTCGTCGGCAGCCCACAGTTCGACTTTCACCGCGATCCGGGGATACTGCAACCGCGCCAGACGTTCATGCGCGCGCTCGATCTCGATCCAGCCCGCCCGATGATCGTGATCGGCACCGGGACGGCGGTCTGGTTGCCTCAGGAACCACAGATCGTCGCCACGCTGATCCGGGACCTGAGGACAGCGCTGCCCGACTGTCAAATCCTGGTGCGGCTGCATCCGAAAGATCACGGAGAGCGCTGGACGCCGTTCCGTACCGATCTGGAACGCGAAGGCGTGGTGCTGCAAATGACCTCACCAGAAACACATATGGACGCGGGCGGCTTCATCCCGCCGCTCGATTTTTACCGTGAACAGGTCAATACCCTGCACCATGCCGCCGTCGTACTGAACACCGCCTCGACTCTGACCGTCGATGCCGCGATCGTGGACTGTCCGGTGATCTCACTAGGCTACGATATTGTGCCGGACGACCGTTTTCCTGAGGGGCGCGCCTGGGCGTACAACAACTCCACCCATTTTGGCAATCTGGTCAAGACAGGCGGGGTGTGGGTCGTCCGTTCACAGGAAGAATGTGTCACCGCCGTAAAAGCCTATCTCGCGGATCGCGGGCTGCACCGGGCGGGGCGCGCACGCATCGTCGAGATCGCCGCCGGGACTGTCGATGGTGGCGCGGGGGAGCGTCTCGCCGATGCTGTACTCGCGCTGTCAGAGTCAACCCGCGCCCTGGTCTAACCCAAAAAGGCAGTATGACCCGATGGATCGAATCGAACGCTTTGGCGTGAAACAAAACGACGGTGAGCGCAAGCCGCTCAAGGGAGATAGCCGGTCATGACGACACTGATCACCGGCGGCGCCGGGTTCATCGGCAGTCGGCTGGCGCTGCGGCTGCTGGAGATGGGCGAGCGCGTACTCATCCTCGACAACTTCAACGACTATTACGATCCGGCGATCAAACGCGCCAACATCGCCGCGCTCGGCGGCGGCGCCCAGGTCATCGAGGGCGATATGCGCGATGAAGCCTGCCTGACACGCATTTTCACCGACCACCCGATCCGCAGGGTGGCACATCTGGCGGCAATGGCGGGGATGCGGTACTCGATGGAGCAGGGTCGGCTGTATGCCGATGTGAATACCAGCGCGACCGTCTCGCTGATGGACATCGCCCGCAAGCACGCCGTCGAGCTGGTGATCCTCGGCTCGACCAGCTCGGTCTACGGCGATGCAGCGCGCGTACCCTTCGTCGAGGACGATGCCGCCGCCATGCCGCTGGCGCCCTATCCCGCCAGCAAGCGCGCCGCCGAGTTGTTCGCGCACAGCTATCACAACCTGTTCGGGCTGAACGTCAATATCCTGCGTTTCTTCAACGTGTATGGACCGCACGGTCGCCCCGACATGATGCCGCTCAAGGCGCTGGACAGCATCCTCAATGGCAAGACGATCCAACTGTACGCGGGCGGCGCGCTCGAACGCGACTGGACATACATCGACGACATCATCGACGGGGTGACGGCGGCGCTGGCGCGTCCGATGGGCTATCAGATATTCAACCTGGGCTATGGCAGCCCGATCAGCTTCAATGCCTTTTTGCAGTTGTACGAGGAACTGACGGGCAAGCCCGCTCTGACGCAGATCGTTCCCGCGCCGCTGAGCGAGGCGAAGATCACCTACTGCGACAACAGCCGCGCGCGCGATCAGCTCGGTTTCGCGCCCCAGGTCGATATCCGGGAAGGACTGACACGTACCTGGTCATGGTATCGCGCCCGCTACGCCGTCTCGTGAGACGCCTGATGGCGATCGCTGCCGCTGCTGTCGCGCTGCTGACGCTGGCGATCGCCATCTATCTGGCGCCGCTGTCCGGCGTGATGCGACTCGGCGCGCGTGCCAGCGCCGACGCCAGCGCTGATCTGCATCTGATCACCTTCAATTTCGACGGCAGCAACCGCGAGCATCAGCGGGTCGCGGCATGGCTGCGCGAGCGTGCGCCGGATGTAGTGCTGATCCAGGAAACCTATGCCATCGCGGGCGCACAGATACCGGGCACGCGCCAGTTTTTACCCTACTGGGTCGAGCAGCAAACGCGCGCCGGGTATCGTGGTATGTCGCTGCTGTCGCGCTACCCGTTCAGCGATCTGGAAGGCTACGATCAGGACTCGCCCTACAGCCGCGCGGTGGTCGATCTGCCAACGGGCACGGTTGCCATTTACACGGTCAGCCTGGAAAATCCTGTCAACGATCGTACCGGGCAATACGTCACCTCGCCGCTCGATCTGCTGTACGGCTACAATTCCGGGCTGCGCGATCGGCAGATTCGGCTGCTGATCGATCGACTGGAGACCGAGACACTGCCAACGATCGTCGCGGGAGACTTCAATATGATGGAGATCGAGGCACCCTATCACTGGCTGCGCGCCCGCCTGACCGACGTGTACGCGGCGGTGGGACGCGGGACGGGCGCGACCTGGCGCGCCGATCTGCCGCTGCTGCGCATCGATTATGTCTGGGCGGACGAGTCGTGGTGTCCGCTCACGGCGCAGGTGGGACCGGAATTGGGATCGGATCATTTTCCGGTCGAGGTGACGCTGGCGGCGGAGGGGTGTCGATGAAGGCGGCGCGATTGGTCGCATTGGTCTCAATCGGTGACCTGCATTGGAGCATGGGTTATGATTACCTGCTGGCTGCCTATGCCCGGCTGCATCAGGCGGGTATCCTGTTCACGGCGCGGATTGTCGGCGCCGGGAGTCTGGCGTCGGAACTGCGTTTCTCGATTGGAGATATGGGCTTGCACAGTATCGTCCAGATTGCCGCGCCGCCCGCCGATCCGGTCATCGCCCTTGCCGATGCCGATATGCTGGTGATCGCCAGTCACCGCGATACGCTGCGTCCGCCGCTGCGTGCCGCGCTCGATCGCGGGCTGACTGTCGTCACGACGGCGTTCGCTGGTATCGAGGCGCTGCCCGCGTCGGACACCCTGACAACCGTGCCGATCCGCGACATGCGCGCACTGACCGAGGCGCTGCACGCCCGGATCGCCAGCGCGGAGCGCGCGCGCGCATGAATCAGCCGCTGAAACTTGGCATCTACGTCCTGCGCTTTCCGGTACGATCCGAGACCTTCATCGTCACCAAAGTTTTAGGCTTACTGGAACGCGGCTTCGACGTGCAGATTTTCGCTATGAGCGCCAGCGCCGACTGGGATCGCTTTGCCATCCTGAACGGACGCGACGATGTGCGCGCGCGTCTGCATATCGCGCCGCCATTCCGGGGGATGCGGCTGTTCACGCGCGGCATCCCGCGACTCGTCGCCATCGCCGCGCGCCAGCCAGGGGCGTTCACGCGCTTCGTGGCGCACTGCTGGCGCCATCGACGCACGAATCCGCTCGGATTTTTGCGCGCGGTGATCATGCGCGCGCAGTTCGTCGGACACGACCTCGACGTGCTGCATGTCGAATTCGACTCGCAGGGGGCGGCGATGGTCGATCTGAAGGAATATTTCGACTGTCGGCTGCTGATGAGCGCGCGCGGGACACTGGCGCGCGCCAGCGCGCTCGACCGCGACGCGGACTTTCCCAGACGGTTGTATCAGCCAGCCGACGGCTATCACTTCATCTCGCATTTCCTGCGTGCTGAGGCGCTGACGCTGGGGCTTGATCCGCTCAAACCCTGGTGGCTGATCGTCCCGGCGATCGATCTGACTCTGTTCGCCGCGCGTCCGACCGCGCACGTTAATACGCCGGATGCGCCGCTGCGTCTGCTCTCGGTGGGACGACTCGATTGGGCGAAGGGGTACGAGTTCGCGCTCGACGCGGTGGCGCGGGTGGTGGCGGCGGGGATCGCGGTCGAATACACCATCCTGGGCGACGGTGCCTACCGCGAGGCGATCCTGTTCGCCGCCGCACAGCACGGCTTAATCGAGTCAGGCGTAGTGCGTCTGGCGGGGGCGATCGGACGCGAAGCGGTGCCGGGCTTCCTGCACCGCGCCGACATGCTGATCCATCCAGCGCTGGAAGAAGGCTTTGCTAATGCCGTCATCGAGGCACAGGCAGCCGGTCTGCCGGTGGTGACCAGCGACGCGGGCGGGCTGCCGGAGAATGTCGAGGACGGCGTGACGGGACTGGTCGTGCCGCGTCGTGACGCCGACGCGATGGCGGACGCCATTGTGCGACTGGCGCGCGATCCCGCGCTGCGTCAGCGCATGGGCGAGGCGGGACGCGCCCGCGCGCTGGCACAGTTCGACCTGAAAGATCAGATCGATCGCTTTTCGCAGCTTTACGGTGAGTTGACCGGCAGTCGCGGGACACACGGGCACCAGGACAAGCCCTCACCCTAAATTCGCTCGCAGCGCCAGGGTGAGGGCAATACCATGCGACAGCCTGCTCGGACGCATATGAAAGAGACCACCCGTCGGGGTTGAGCGCCAGGACGCGCTTGACTCTGATCCTGCTGCTGACTGCGATCGGCGCGACCGTGATCGTCAGTGTTCTCTTTTGGCAGAGCAGTCGTGCCGCGCTGGAGACCGTCATCCAGGGGCAGCTCGCCGCCACCATGCACACCAAAGCGGGCGAGATCAGCGCGTTCTTTCGGGCGATGCGCGGTCAGGTGACCACGCTCACCGAGGACGAGATGATCATCAGCGCGATGGTCAGCTTCAACCGCAACTTTGAAGACCTGAATGGACAGCCGATCCCGACCGAATGGGAGACGGCGCTGGAAAATTATTATGTCGAGACATTTTTCAGCCAGTTGCGCGATCGCGTGGTCGGTGAGCTGGAATTCGAGGGCTATCGTCCCGGCAATCAAGCCGCCTACTACGCCTAGTATCAATACATCGTCAATCAGGCGGGCGCCGAAAACCGGGTCAATGTCAATCAGGCGCCCGATGGCAGTCCCTATAGCGACACCCATCTGCGCTATCATGCCCGCTTCCGCCGCCTGATCGAAAATTTTGCTTACGAA
>Ga0105048_10000849_pt1 | contig 48545 bp, 41 predicted proteins | sample MAT05_FD_78382 | JGI IMG/M metagenome (GOLD analysis project Ga0105048, IMG submission 78382) | Freshwater microbial communities from Lake Fryxell liftoff mats and glacier meltwater in Antarctica - MAT-05 | ecosystem: Environmental > Aquatic > Freshwater > Ice > Liftoff microbial mat | place...
AGTCCGAGTCCAAGTCCGAGTCCGAGTCCGAGTCCAAGTCCGAGTCCGAGTCCGAGTCCGAGTCCCAGGAAGGTGCCAAAGGCGGTCCCACCGAACCGCCCGCTCCCGACGCCCCACCCGCGTAGGCTTGGCTGCCGGAGTAACGGCTTCATCTTCAACCCGGCGCGGATCCCACGATCCGCGCCATTTCGCTTGGTTTCGCTGCCTCAGCGTCCGGAGCGATTCCAGCCCTCACCCTTGCGACCCGGCTCATCCTGTCCAATCATCGGCCGGGCATGAGCAAAATCGTCGGGATCGATCTCGGTACCACCAATTCTCTCGTTGCGACCGTCGACTCCGGCATCCCGTACGTCATCGCCGACGCCGACGGTCTTCGGCTGACGCCGTCGGTCGTCCACGTCCCTGGGCCGGACGCGTCCCCGATCGTCGGGCACAAGGCCAACCGGATTCGGAGCGTCCGCCCCTCGGACACCGTCTATTCGGTCAAACGGTTCATGGGTCGTCGGGGCGCCGACATCCCCCGCGAAGAAATGCTGGTCACCTATCCGGTTCAGGGCGACGGCACCGGGCCGGTCACCTTTGAACTTCACGGACGCGCCTGGACTCCGGAGGAGATCTCGGCCGAGATCCTACGGAAACTGAAGGCGGACGCCGAAGCTTCCCTGGGCGAACCGGTCACCCGGGCCGTCATCACCGTTCCCGCCTATTTCAACGACGCCCAGCGCAACGCGACCAAGAAAGCCGGCGAAATCGCGGGTCTCACAGTCGAACGCATCCTGAACGAGCCTACCGCCGCCGCGCTCGCCTACGGCCTCGATAAGCTGAAAGACCACGCCAAAATCGCCGTCTACGACCTCGGCGGTGGCACCTTCGATCTTTCGGTGCTCGAACTGAATCATGGCGTCTTCCAGGTGCTCGCCACCCATGGCAACACCCGATTGGGCGGCGATGACCTCGATACCCGGATCACCACCTTCCTCATTGAGAAGATCCGCGAGGCTGGAGGCCCCGACCTGTCCGGAAACCCCGCCCCAGACACCGCAAGCGTCGACCCTTCACAACCCGACCGGCCAGACTCCCCAGTCGATCCCACCGAACCCCGTTCCCGTTCGCTCGAGGTCCTCCAACGACTCGCCCGGATCCGCGAAGCCGCCGAACGGGCCAAGATCGAGTTGAGCACCGAGTCCGACGTTGCGATTGCGCTGCCCTTTCTCACCACGGATTTCAGTTTCAGCTACCGGCTTTCCCGCGCCGAACTCGAGGCCCTGACCCGCGACATCCTCCTCCGCACCCGCACCCATTGCCTCCGCGCGCTCGCGGATGCCAAGATCGAGGCCAAAGATCTTGACCAAGTCATTCTCGTTGGCGGCCAAACCCGCATGCCGCTCGTCCGGCAACTCGTGGTGGAATGGTTCGGATGCTCCGAGTTTGAGGAATCCCGAGGAGGCATCCGGCTCGGCGAGGACTATCATCGGCCCCAGGGACCCGTTCTCAACACCGGCGTCAACCCCGACGAGGCAGTCGCCATCGGCGCTGCCATCCAGGCTGAAATCCTCTCGGGCGGTCTCACCCACCTGCTCCTCCTGGACGTCACCCCGCTGTCCCTCGGGCTTGAGACCTTCGGCGGCCTGATGAATGTCATCATCCCCCGCAACACCACCATCCCTGTCAAAGCCGGCGAAGTCTTCACCACCGCCGTCGACAACCAGCGCTCCATGCTCATTCACGTCCTCCAGGGCGAACGTGAGCGCGCCCGCGATAATTGGAGCCTGGGCCGATTCGAACTCGAATTCGAACCCGCCCCCAAATCCGTTCCTCGCGTCGGCGTCCAATTCGAAATCGACGCCAACGGCATCCTTCACGTCCTGGCCCGTGACCTCAAAACCGGTCACCAGCGCGTCGTCGAAATGAAGTCCGCCGTCGACGTCAGCGACGCCGACGTTCAGAAGATGATCGAAGAGTCCGTCGACAACGCGTTCGACGACCTCAAGGCCCGGCAGTGGATCGAGGCCAAGCTGCGTGCGGGCGAAACACTGACCGCCTCCCGCAAGGGACTCGCCGAGCACGCCGCCGAACTCGAGCCGGCCTACCGCCAACGGGTTGAATCCGCGCTTCTGGCCGTCGAAGCCGCCCTCGAAACCGAAAACTCCAGGAACAAGATCGGCGACACCCCGCGCCTCAAGACCGCGAACCAGGGACTCGACGAAGCCACCCAGCAGCTTGCCGAACTGATGATGGACAAGGCCATGGAGGAAATGCTCCGCAAACAGGGACTGATTCAGTAGTCGCTGCCGCCGTCTCCCGACCTTTCCATGGTTCCCGCGGAACTTTTCCGTTTCAATCACGCCATGTCGCCCGAACGGTTCGACACCATCACCTCCCGCTACGCCTCGCTGCGCATCCTGTTACTCGGAGACTTCTGCCTCGATCGCTACCTGGAAATCGATCCCGCGCGGTCCGAGGTCTCCATCGAAACCGGCCTCCCTGTCCATAACGTCGTCCGCGTCCGCAGCCAACCCGGTGGTTCCGGCACCATCTTGAACAATCTGGTGGCACTGGGCGTCGGCACCATCCACACCGTGGGCTTCTGCGGCGACGACGGCGAAGGCTATGAACTCCAACGGGCGCTCCGTGCCCTCGCCAGCGTCCAGACAGGGCATTTCCTCGCCACCCCGCTCCGCCGCACCTTCACCTACTGCAAGCCACTCGTCCTCCGTCCCGAAGCCCCTCCCCAGGAACTCAATCGCCTCGACAGCAAAAACTGGGAGGTAACCCCGGCCGTCATCGAGGACCACCTCATTGGCGCCCTTCAGAGCCTCGCGCCAGACGTCGACGCCATCATCGTCCTCGACCAGGTTGATCTCCCTGACACCGGCGTCGTCACCCGACGCGTCCGAAACTCCCTGGGCGATCTGGCACGGAAGCATCCCAGCCTCCTACTTCTCGCCGACAGCCGACAAGGTCTCGCCCAGTGGCCCAACATCGGTTTCAAGATGAACGCCGTCGAACTCGGCGCCCTGCTCCGCTCCGCGCCACCCAACGAGATCGCCTTGGTGGAACGTCAGGCGGCGGAACTCTCCCGCCGGAACGGCAAACCCGTCTTTGTCACTCTGTCCGAACGCGGGATCGTCGGGGCTTTGCCCTCGGGCCCCGCCATCCACGTTTCCTCCCTTCCCGTGCGCAGCCCGATCGACATCGTGGGTGCCGGGGATTCCGTCACGGCCAATCTCACCACCGCTCTGGCCGCCGGTGCCGAGCTCCGGGAAGCCATGCAACTCGCGATGGCCGGCGCCAACGAAGTTGTTCATCAACTCGGCACCACCGGAACCGCCTCGATCGCCCAACTTCGCGCCCGCTTTGGCATGGTGACCTTCAAGGCGAAAACCTGACGCCCATCTCCATGGTCCTACCGGATCCACGCCCCGAAGGATCGGTTCTTGATACCGTCATCTGGCTGCTCACCCCATGGGCCTTTCTCCTGTTCCTCGTCGGTTGCACCTCCGCTCCTCCAACGGCCCAGCCCACCGCCCTCGAACGCTTCGAGTTCAACCGCCCCCAGATGGGCGCACCGTTCCGGATTGTTCTCTACGCCGCCGCCGAAACCAACGCCCAGGCCGCCGTCCAAGCCGCCTTCGAACGCGTCAGTGCCCTGAATCGCGTGCTCAGCGATTACGATCCCGACAGCGAACTGAACCTCGTCTGTCACAACACATCCCTCGGCCAACCCGCCGCCGTCAGCTTCGACCTCTGGCTCATGCTCGAACGTTCCCAGCATCTCTCCCGGCAGAGTGAGGGCGCCTTCGACGCCACCATCGGGCCGATCGTCAATCTTTGGCGACGTTCCCGGCGTCGCTTGGAACTGCCGCCCGCCGACCTGCTCGCCGAAGCCCGCGCCCGCGTCGGCTGGCAATACCTTCGGCTCGACCCACGGCAACGCACCGTGACTTTCCTCCGCCCGGACATGCGGCTGGATTTTGGTGGCATCGCGAAAGGCTACGCCACCGATGAGGCACTCGCCACGCTCCGACACCACGGCATCTCCCATGCGCTGGTCGCTGCGGCTGGGGACGTGACCGCAGGTGAAGCCCCTCCCGGTCAGGTGGGTTGGCGGGTGGAAATCGGCGCCACCGACCACACCCACGCTCCACCGCCCCGGGTCGTCTGGCTTCGAAACGGGTCCGTCTCCACTTCCGGGGACATTTTTCAACGGCTGGAAATCGGAGGGCGCCGCTATTCGCACATCGTGGATCCGCGTACGGGCATCGGTTTGACTGACCACTCCCTGGTCACGGTGCTCGCCCGGGATGGGAGCACCGCCGACAGCCTCGCGACCGCTGTAAGTGTCTTAGGGCCGGAGGAAGGCCTGAGATTGGTCGAACGAACTTCGGGCGCCGCCGCTCAGATCCTGCGCGCCGCCGGCGACGGTCTGGAAATCCACGAGAGCCGCCGACTTCACGGGTGGGTTGAGCCCTGACTCATTCCAGAGTGCGCTCGATCTGGTACACGAAGCCCGGCTGATCCGTGAACGGCACCACCCAATCGATTTCGGGGAAACGACCCGGGATCACCGTTTCGACCGGGGAACTTCCATCCAGGAGGCTGCGTCGCCGAACCGCGTAGCGGAATCCTTCCGTTGCCGGCCAACTCAGTCGGAATGATTTCGCATCGAAGGGATCGACGCTGATGCGAAACGGCTCGTCCGCTTGAGTTGGATCCGTACCGAGAACCTGCTCCCGCGCATTCGAACTTCCATCCTGATCGAGGTCATCCCGGGCCCCGCGGTCGAGCGCCCCAAACCACCGGCGTTCCCATCCGTCATCCAATCCATCGGCATCCGTGTCTTCGAGTCCAACCCCCGATACGATCAGTTCCGCCCCGAGAATGTCGCCCTCCACGGACGAGGCTTCGTCGGTGAACTCGGCGCGCCACGTGCCAGCCGACGGCTCGTAGAAGTGCTGCGTCGACCAATACGTCCATTCCACCGGTCCGGGCTCCGTATCGAAGTTTTGATTTTGCAGGACACTCCGCGTTCCGCTGGGCGACACCAGGGTGATGCGCAGATCGCCGCGTCGTGAGTGGTTGCTGCGCACCCGCAGGCCCACGTGTTCGCAAGCCATCGCCCGGATGACCTCGAAAGACTTCGTAACACTCTCCAGCTTCAATTCCGCCTCCACCACCTCCCCCGCCTCGAGCTTCGCCGCCAGCGCCTGACCGTCGTTCTGCGGAATGAAGCCAGCCACGATCCCGACGAAATCCGTAAATCCCGGGGAGTCGAGGGTCGTTCCACCGGTGTTGTTGTAGAACACCGCGAAGCGCGCGCCCGCACGGGCCGCGAAAGTCAGCTTTTCGCGGAACGTGTTCCCGCCTCGTTGGATCAATGCGACTTTCCCGGTCAGATCCTGCGTCAACGGTGCGTCGGCCAGCCCCACATGCACCATCGGCCATCTCCCAGTCGGCTCATCCGGATGCGGCCCCGGCGCGGATTGGCAGACGATCGACCGTTCGGCAGCTCCCGCCTGACGTAGCCACAACCGCAAACCCGCATCCGGCACTGTCAAGGAACCCTCCTGGGTCACCGACACCGTCACCAACGGCAGCCGGAGCGACCACGTCTCCGCCAGTCGTACGGCACGGCCGGAATCCGGCACCCCAAAACCGCCATTGTGATTCACCCAATACCCCGCACCGTTCCGGCGTTGGTCCGGATCGGGAGTGTCGGCGTCCGGGTGGCGTGCCGAATGAATCAACACCTGCTGCACGTCGCGCAACGCCAGGCGTGGGTTCGCCGACAAGATCAGTGCAACCACTCCCGAAATCTGTGGGGCCGCGGCCGATGTACCTGAGAAGCCGGTAGCCCGAAGCGCGTAATCGGCCAGGGAATTGGCCCCGGTCTGCCGGTTGTATCCACGCGTTCCCACCCGGTCGGTCGTCGCCACGCCTTCGGTGGGCAGGGTGAAATCCTCCTCGTCCCCGCTGGGCCCACCGACCAGGAGGCAGGTGCTCGGGTTGCTGTAGCGCGCCACCCCTCCATCCTTTCTCACCGCAGCCACTGCAATCACCCGCGGATCGCTGGCATACGCGTCGTCATTCACGTTGCTGCCCAGATCCCGGTCATTGCCGCCCGAGCGCACCATCACCACCCCGCGCCCCCCACGGCCATTCACCACCGCATTCGAGATGGCGGCAGCCTCCATCGCCGTCGGTTGGGAAACCTGGGAACTCGCGTTGCCCCAACTGTGGTTCTGCACCGCCACCTCCTGGATCTGGTGCTGGAACATGTCCATCAAGGCTTCGTCATCGGTGATGTCGAACGCGTCGAATATCACCCAGCTCGCCAACCCCGCCTTCGGCGCCACGCCACTCACCCCCAGCCCATTGGCATCCGTCGCCGCCACCAATCCCGCAACACAGGTGGCATGCGAACCGTACACGGTCGCATTCGAGCTCCCCGTCACGAAATCAAAGTGCGGCCCGCGCGCCGCCAACCGCAGGTCCGGATGGTCCGCCTCAAACCCATCGTCGCAGATCGCCACGGTCACCCCCAACCCATCCGCCACCGGCCACGCCGACCTCACATGCACATCCGGGCCCGCCGATTGACCCGCCGAGTCACGGTTCTCCAAGTGCCATTGATCCGGAAAGAACGGATCGTCCGGCCGCGAGGCATACGACCGATGCAGCGCCAGCCGGCGGCGCATCACCGGAACCGACACCTCCACCCCCCGCATTTCGGACAAAACAGCCGCCGCTTGGGCCGCCGACCACGGATCCCGGGCCTGGAGAATCTGAATCCCTCCGGCGCCCTCGCGCGCCCATCGCAATCCTAGCCTCTCCCAGGTCGCCCGAACCGTCACCGGGTTTCCGCCGGCCGCCGAACGGACCGCCACCCGGTCCGTCATCCAGGCTTCCCGCATCCCCGTTTCGGAAACGACTCGGACTTGAGAGTCTGGACTTCCAAACCACCGATCGACCCGGGGTCGCTGACCCCGCCAGGTCACGATTCCCGCCTCCGTGCCAACCGAGGCTGGGGCGGTGCGCAGCGCCGGTGTGCCGCCGACGCCCGCCCTGAACCGAAATTCCACCGATTCCTGCACCGCGGTCGCCATCCCCCAGCACCGCGGTCCTCCTGCCAACGCCACCCCACACGCCACCCCCCAGGCGATCCAGGCCATCCCCTCCAATCGAACGCGTCGACGCATCATCCGCGGCCAGACTACCACACTCACCGAGGAAGTTCACCCGCCGCTTTACTTCACGCCCACCCCTCCTAGCATGGTCGTCCCATGGGCGGAGATTTGGATCATTCGGACTTCGTCGACCCCGACTACGAACGGTTGCGCCGAGCCAGCGGCACCGTGCCGGCCGCTGGGGCGACTTCAGGCGGCGCGACGGGTGCCCGTCCCTTATCCCGCGACGAGATCAACCAGCAGGTCACCGCCGCCCAACAAGCTCTCATCGAGCTGAAACGACGCCAGGAAGACCTCGAACGCGAACGTGCCCAACTCGAAGAAGCCCGCCGCCGCCGCATCGAGTACGACCAGGGCCGCGAGGAAATGCTCACCCATCTCACCCGGGGTATCGCGCTGCTCGATGAAGCCGAGCAAACCGCCCGGCGCGACGCCGAGCAGTTGTCCCGATCTCTGATCGACCTCCGCACCGCGTTCGACAAAGTCTCCGCCCTCAACGAAAGCAACTGGTCGGCCGAGGCCTATCACAGCGAGCTCACCCGCGGCCTCACCACCCTTGAGAGCGCCCGTATGGAATGGAACTCGGCGCAGGTCAAATGGCCGGTCCTCACCGCCAAGCCCAACGCCTCCGGCGGTCTCGATGGATCGGGCTCCCCTGAGGAATCCGCGCCCCTGTTCCAGGGTAAATCCCCCAGCGAACTCGCCCGCCTCGGTCTGGCCCTCACCTGGCCGGTCGCCCTGGCCGTCCTAGCTGTCGGCACCGCCCTGGCCCTCGTCCTCTCCCGGCGCTGAACCTGCATTCCCCCGCTCCGTGGCATGGGCCTCTTCCGCAAAAAATCCGATCCCCTCGCCCAGCGGGCGCAGTCCTTGAACCGGCGCATCGCCGAACTCGAGGCCGAAATCTCCCGTCTGAACCAGGGTCTCAAACCGGCGCCCAACGCCGCGCCCAAACCCGGATCCACCCCGCGCCCCGCCGCTGCCAAGCCAAAGCCTTCATCCCCGCAATCCCATGAACCCGTATTCGAAGAGATGCCCGCACGCCTCTTCGAATCGTCCAGACAACCGCCAACCCCGGGCCGCGAATCCGTGGAACTCGGACTAAAGCGCCCCCTTTGGTCGGAAGGGTGGCGCCGGCTCAAGCGGCAGTTCGTCGACCCGCCGCCCACCAACGAGAAACTGGTCAATTACCTGGCCGCCGGGAGCATCCAGGGCCTGCGTTCGCTCCGTTACGAACGCCGCATCGCCCGCAATCGCATCATCTTCATCTGCGTCGTCCTGGGCCTGCTCCTCTGGGGCGTCCTCGCGGTCGTCTGGCACTCCCGCTAGTTCGCCGCCGACCAAGCCTCATGCGCGCGTGCGTCATCTTCAACCCCGCGGCCCGCGGCGAAAAAGCCCGGCAGTTCGCCCGGTTCCTCTCCACCATAGGCCCCGCCGCCGATCTCCGCCCCACCACCGGACCCGGCTCCGCCCGCTTTCTTGCCCGCGAGGCCGCCGACGCCGGCCATGACCTCGTCATCGCCGCGGGCGGCGATGGCACCGTCTTCGAAGTCCTGAACGGCCTCGCCGACTCCCGAAATGGCTTCGACCACACCGCCCTTTCCGTTCTGCCTTTCGGCACCGCCAACGTCTTCGCCCACGAACTGGGTATCCCCACCCAACCCGACCGCGCCTGGACCGCCATCCAGGGCGGCTCCCTCCGCCGCATCGATTGCGGGATCGCCGAATTCCAGGACAACCAAGGCGCCACCCAAACCGCCCGCTTTGTCATCGTAGCCGGTGCCGGCCTCGACGCCCGAGCGGTTCAGCTCGTCGATTGGAACCTCAAGCGGCACACCGGCAAGCTCGCTTACGTCTCCGCCGCGTGCCGCGCCTTCCTCCGCCATCCCGACCTCGCGCGATGCCAGATCAACGGCGTCGAATTCTCCGGACGCGCCATCCTGGTCGGCAACGGACACCTGTACGCCGGTGATCTCGCAGTCTTTCCCGACGGCGACCTCGCCTCCGGTCACCTGCATGTCCGCGGAGTCAAAGCCATCACTGCCGACATCCTGATTCGCTGCCTGGGAGCCTATCTGACGGGCCGCTGGTCGCTCGACCGCCATCTGGCCGGCGCGAGTGTTCTCGAGCTTAAAATCGCTTCCGACACTCCTGTCCCGCTTCAGTTGGACGGCGAATTCGTCGGCTGGCTGCCCGCCACCCTGCGTATCCAGCCAGCCGCCCTCCAGGTCCGGGCGCCAGCGACCGAGCTGAAGGTTCCCTGACGGCTTCTCCATGAACCATCGGCGCGATGAGCCACGGGGTTTCCACCGAGCCCCTCACCCCAACCCTCTCCCGACGGGAGAGGGAGCCGCGTATAACCCGCAATCCTTGAGTGGAGCCCAACCGTCCGAGCCGTCGAATCCCATTCCAGCGAACCCCTGGCCCTGCCCTACGATACCCGCTGGGCGATCTCTCCTTCTCCCCCCGGGATAAGGCCCGGATGAGGGCCGCTTGCGACTCCCCTCGCTGATCGGTTCATAGTCCGAACACGTGTCCATTCTTTGGAAATCGTTGCTTCTTCATAAACCCTGCCCCGTCTTTTCCGTGGTTCGAACCGGCGTTTCCCGCTTCACTCCCGCCTTTCGATGAGCAAAACCGCACTGCTTTTCGCAGGTCAGGGCGCCCAGGTCGTTGGCATGGGACGCGATCTTGCCGAGCAACAGCCCATTGCCCAGGCCCTCTTCCAACAGGCCAACCAAATCCTCGGCTACGACCTCGCCCGCGTCTGCTTCGAGGGACCCGAGACCGAACTGACCAAGACCGAGAATGCCCAGCCCGGCATCTATCTGGTGAGTTGGGTGGCCTTCGAACTGCTTCGCTCTCGCCTTCCGGCGCTTCACTGGCATGCCACCGCAGGACTTTCCCTCGGTGAATTCACAGCCCTCGCCGCCGCTGGATCCTTGTCCTTCGAGGACGGATTGCGCATCACCCGCCTTCGCGGGCGTTTCATGCAGGAAGCCTGCGACGCCACGCGCGGCGGCATGGCCGCGATCATCGGCCTCGACGAAGAACCCACCCGCCGCGTGTGCGACGAGGCCGGAGTCGAACTCGCCAATCTCAATTGCCCCGGACAGTTGGTGATTTCCGGGGAACTCGAGCGCATCCAAAAGGCCTGCGAACTGGCAAAAACCCAGGGCGCCAAACGCGCCCTGCAACTGACCGTTGCCGGCGCGTATCATTCCCGCCTCATGACCAGCGCCCAGCCAAAGCTGGCCGCTGAACTCGCCCGCATGAGCGTTCAACCTCCATCCGTTCCGGTCATCGCCAACGTTACGGCCCAACCCCACGACACCCCCGCGAGCATCCGGGATCGACTCGTCCAACAGGTCTGCGCCTCCGTCCGTTGGGAAGCCTCAATTCGACGGCTGGTCGCCGACGGTTTCACCCGCTTCATCGAACTCGGGCCCGGCAAGGCTCTCACCGGCTTCATGAAACGCATCGCCCCGGAAGCCCAAAACCTTAACGTCGCCGACATTCCCTCTCTCGAAGTCACCATCGCCGCGCTTCAAGGCACCCCGCCCTGAGTCGTCGGTCCGCAGCAGCAGGCCGAAGGTCTGCCGCTCGGCCAGGCGACCCAGACGGTGAATCGGACCTAGCCCTTCTCCCATGAATCTCCTCATTACCTGCGGCCCCGCCTGGGAACCGCTCGACGGCATGCGAAGGATCACCAACGCCTCCACCGGCCGACTCGGCGCCGTGCTCGCCGATGCCTTCGCTTACGCCGGGCATCGCGTCACCGTGTTTCGGGGCGAAATGTCCACCGCACCGCTGCCGGAAACTCCCGTCGAACTGGTAGCCTTCGGCACTAATGACGATTTGGCCGGTCTCCTCTACGGCTGGAGCAAAAGCTTCCCGGTGGATGCCATCTTCCACGCCGCCGCGTTGTGTGATTTCAAACCCGCCTCCATCCGGACCGCCGATGGCTCCCCGCTGCCTTCGCGCAAACTTTCCTCCCGCTCCGGCCGGCTGATCGTCGAACTCGAACCCGCCACCAAGATTCTCCCCCAACTCCGGGAATGGTTCCCGTCGGCGCGCATTGTGGGCTGGAAGTACGAACTCGATGGAAGTCGTGACGACGCCCTGGCTGCGGCGTGGCGCCAGACGCGCGAAGCCGCCACCGACGCCTGTGTGGTGAACGGCGACGCCTGGGGCCGAGGCTTTGGCCTCTGCGAACCCCCGGCCTCCGTGCTGCCATGTGCGGACACCGCCGATCTTGCCGGAGCTCTGAAAGGCTGGCTGGACCGGTACCCGATCAACCGACCTTGATCCACTTCCCAGCTTTGGCGGATTTGTACATTGCCTCCATCGCCGTCACCCGCGCGGCTGCCTCCGTAGGCGTCACCAACGGTTGACCCGTCTTGCCCCGCACGGCGTTGACGAATTGGTGCAGGGGCGCCTGGGGTGCCTCGGGCAAGGCGGTCCACGGCTTGTTGCCCGTCGCTCCAGGAACCAGTTCGCTCTTGAACATCAACTTGCCGTCGGCGATCGACGCGAATCCCTTCGTGCCGCTGATCATGAAGGTGACCGGATTGGCGAGGTCCAGCCATCCGGCCGTGAGCGATCCCATCGCGCCGCCCTTAAACTTGATCATCGATTGGCCGGCCTCGTCGGTTTTCGGGCCGTAACGCTTCGTTACCACCCGGATGTCCGCGGATACCGATTCGATGTTGCCCAGGGTCCACATCAGGATATCGAGGGAGTGGGTGCCGAGATCGCCAAAACCACCCACGCCTGCCTGCTCGACATCCGCCATCCATCGCCAGGAGTTGGCCGGATCGTTGGGCTTTTCGTCAAACCAGCCACCCAGGGAGCCGCTATGGCAGTTCCAGGCCGACGCGCGGGTGATCGTGCCGAAGGCGCCGTTCGCGACCTGTTGCTTGAGAAACAGGTGCTTTGGATCGGTCCGCATGAAGTAGCCAGTCGTGAAATGGACCTTCGCGGCGTCGATCGCCTTAGCCATCGCGACGCTCTCGGTGGCCGTGATCCCAAGCGGTTTCTCAACAAAAAGGTGTTTGCCCGCCTGCGCCGCGGCCCGGACCAATGCCGGGTGGCGGTCCGTTTCCGAGCAGATGACCACGGCTTCGATGTCCGGATCCCCCCAGATGACCTCCAACTTTTCCGTGACCTGCGCCCCCAGGTCCGCCGCACGCTTCTCAGCCCGGGGAAGCTGATGGTCCCAGACATACTTCACCGTCACGTCCGGGCGGCCCTTGAGCAGATTGACGAACCCCGGCGTGTGAATGTGGGCGCAGCCAACGAAGGCGAACGTCGACTTGTCCCCGGCGGCCCTCAGGCTGGGACTGGCGGCGAGTGCCAGACCGGCGGCAGTGGTTTGGAGGAAAGAACGGCGGGACGGGTTCGGATTCATGAAAGGAGATGACGTGAGGTGGTGGAACAATCGTAGGGCGAACGACCTGCCGGGCGAGCGCTTTTGTGGCGGGAAATTCACCAGAACTCTCCGCCACGGCCCCCGGTGAAGCCTTCCCACGCCTCGACAGCGATGGAGGCACGGCGTTTACCACTGGACCGGTACGCTCAACATCTGGCCAGTGCGCGACGCGTAGAAGACCTGTCGCCGGTCGCGCCCGAATTCGTGGACCATCTTGGTGATCTTCACGTCGTAGCAGCAGTACTCAGCGATCTCCATCATCCGGCCTTCCTTGAACCATTTCAGGGCCTGCAACCCATCGGCGGTTTTCTCGGTGCCCAGAGTGGCGGACGCGACCGCATCAAGAGTCAACCGGTGGTTCAGGATCTTCTGAAGGTCCACCAGCAGGTCGAGAGTTGGCACTTGGGACATGTCCAGAACGGTGTAGCCATGGAGAACCTCGTAATCGAAGCGCTGCTGGTTGAAGCCGACGACCAGATCCGCCCGGCGAAGTTCCTCGATAAGCTGGTCCACCTCCTTTTCGGGATAGATCCGGTAGCCTCCCCGGGCGGTGCTGTAGGTGACACCGACACTCATCCGCATGTCACGGATCCGGTGCCAGCCACCGACCTCTTCGGCGGACTTCTGCGTTTCGAGATCGAAGTAGACGATATTCTTCACGGTTCCGTGTGGAGGCCATGGTGGGAACGAGAAGCCCGCGTCGACAAACCGAAAAAATGGGGTGCATTTCGCACAAGACCTTTGCGGAGCGCCGGGTTAGCGTGACGCCTCAGTTAACGGTAGAGCCCCCATGGCGTCCGTCGATCCAACGAACCGACTTACGGAGGAAGACAGCAGGCTCAAAATCTACCTGCTGCCGAACCTCCTGACCGCCGGCAATCTTTTCTGCGGCTTCCTCGCCCTCACCCGCATTGTGGAGGCGGACCTGGGCGCGCCCGGCTTCGAAGGGGTGATCCGGCAGGCGCTCTTCTTCATCCTTCTGGCCTGCGTTTTCGATTTGCTGGATGGACGCGTGGCGCGCATGGGCGGCTTCGAGAGCCCGTTCGGGCAGGAATTCGATTCGCTCGCCGACGTCGTGTCGTTTGGCGTCGCGCCGGCGTTCCTTGTCCATCGCATCGTGCTTGCCGACGTCTTCATCAACCATCCGGAGTTCGGCTGGTTCATCGCGTCGATCTACCTGTTGTGCGGCGCGTTTCGCCTCGCACGCTTCAACGTGATGGCGACCTATGCCCCCACCGGGGGGTCCAAGGAGTTCATCGGGTTTCCCATTCCCGCCGCTGCCGCCGTGGTCGCCTCCCTCACCCTGTTCATCCTGTGGCTCGAAGAGAAGGACTTCGCCCAGGGTTGGTGGCGCTACATGCTCCCGGTCATTCTGGTCTTGCTGTCCTTCATGATGGTGAGCCGGGTGCGGTATCCCGCCTTCAAGAACATCAACTGGCGCACCAACACCCCCTTCATCAAAGCGGTCCTCATCATCGGCCTCGTCGGCGTCTTCCTCATCCTCTGGAAACGCGTCCTCCCCGTCGTCCTTCCCCTCTTCTTCACCGCCTATTTGCTCTATGGCTTCATCCGACCCCATATTTCACGCCGCATGCGCAAAGGATTGGAATATGAGGACGAAGACGACGAGGACGAGACACCCGGCATGAACGACGCCGGTACCGGCACCGGGGGCGGCCGCTCCGCATCATGAGCGACCTCGGCGCGGCGTTGGTCCCCTGGATGGCAGGCTTCCTGGCAGGATACCTCGCCTGCATCCCGGTCGGCCCCGTCAATATCTCCATCATCAACGAGGGTGCCCATCGTGGGTTCAGGTACGCCTTCTTCATCGGCCTGGGCGCGGTCACGATGGAAATTATCTACTCCAGCATCGCCTTCGCCGGCTTCGCCCAGTTGTTCACTTCCCCCATGATCCGCGCGATCATGGAGCTGGTCAGTTTCGTCGTCGTGACCGCGATTGGGATTCGTTACCTGAAAACCCGGGAAATGCCGCCCACGTCCCACGCCGTCGCAATCGTGGAACAACGGCTCAACCCCCACACCGCCTTCATGACCGGCTTCGTCCGCGTACTCGGCAACCCCGCCACCCTCCTCTTCTGGATCGCCTTCGCCGCCGCCTGCGTCGCCCACGAATGGGTGGAACATACCTGGCAAGCCAAAATCTCCGTGATTACCGGAATCGGCATGGGCTCCATGACTTGGTTCACCAAGCTCGGCTACGCCGTCTCGCTCGGACACGGGCGATTTTCACCCAAGGTCCTTCTCCGAACCGCCCATATCTCAGGCGCCCTGCTTCTCGCCGCCGGCCTGTTCATGGGGGGGCGACTGGTGGTTGCCCTCGCCAAGCACCGGCAGAATCAGATTCAGAACGACGACCCCAAAACCCACGTCGTAGGCGAGGCCGCCGGCCAGCCCGGAAGCCGTTTCAGATTCTCGCTTACTTCGCCGCGGTGACGTCGGGTTCAGCCAGCAGTTTCTCGACCTTCTCCACCAGACCGTCGCGCGCCGACAGGTCCCGAAGGTTGCCCTTTTTGTCGATCAACCACATCGCAGGAATGGAGGTGATGCCAAACTTCTGGCCCAACTCGTTCTCCCACCCCTTGCCATCGAAGTACTGCGGCCAGGTCATCTTCTCTTTGGCGATGAAGGACTCCAAAGCCTCCTTCTTCTGGTCGAAACTGATTCCGACGATCTCGAATCCCTTGGGATGCAGTTTCTCATACGCCGCCTTCACGTTCGGCAGTTCGGCGATGCACGGACCACACCAGGTCGCCCAGAAATCGACCAGCACGACTTTGCCCTGCATCGCGGTGAGATCGATCTTCTGCCCGTCCAGGCTGGTGAACTGGATGTTCACCGGCTTGTCGATCCGATCCAACCGGTCCAACAGACCTTGAGCCGCTTCCCGCGCGGAGTCCGGAACATTGGTGCTCACCATCGATTGGGCCGCCGCACGGGCCTGATCCGCCGGGCCGTCCGCCACCAGGCTGAGCAGCACTTGATAGGGTTCCTCGCGCTTCGGGAACTCGGTGATCAACTGACGCACCGCCTCCACCATCGACGCCTTCGCCTTCTCTTCGCCTTCCGTTGGAATCAGCCGCTCGGCCTCCCGCTGCGCCGCCATGATGCGCAGGCCGACGCGCTCGTCCTCGCTAGCCGTCGGATCCGACAACCGCTCCTTCTCGACCTTTGCCAGCTTCTCCAGGGCGTTCGTGTGCCCCATCTTCACCGCCGCATCCAGCAGTTGAAATTCCTGCATGCGGGCGTCCGCCGCGCGCGGGTCCGAACCGAACTGGATGTAAAATTCGCGCGCCACGTCGGCCACCTTCTCGGCTGCCGCCCCGCGCGACTTCTGGAACTCGGCCACTTCGTCCTTGGTCGGCTCCTTGGTCGACCACGCTTCCGGGGGTTGGGGCGGAGTTCGGAAGGCTTTCTCCAAGCCTGCCCAGGCTTCGTCCGCCGGCGTCAACGGCTCCGGCGTCGACGGAGTCGCCGCGTTCGGCATCACGAACGGCTGGGCTGCCTTGCCGGAGTCAATCGGAGCGGTCGTCGCCGCGGAGGGCTTGGCAGCGGACGGCGTCGCGGCGTCTTGGGTGCCGGAATCGCCGCAACCCGCGACCAGGAGGCTGACAGCCGCCAACACGGCGGCCAGAGCCGCAGGGCGGATCACGCTTGCGGAACCAAGGAGAGTTTGGGATCGAGCCACGCGGTGGGTAAGACGGTTATTCATCGGACATTCGGGATGGAGGTGCGACGGCTGACCCCAGGGCCGAGTAGCGGGCCAACACGCGCGAAACCCTCCATGGATGCAACGGCGCGGCAAGTTCGCCTTCGCGCAGCCCCCTGGGCGGGTGTTCGAGTGCGTGCCGGAGTGCCGCCGCTAGGGTCGCGAGGTCGTCAGGCGCGAATTCGACGGCCAGAGTGGACTCTTGTTCGATCTCCGCGCAAGTCCGGGCAAAACCCAGAAAGAATGGGCAGGGCTCCAGACAGGGAATTGCGCTCTTCGCACCCATCTCGTCCGTACCCACCCCGGCCCCGGTCCACAAACGCCGCTTCAGACAGGCACCTACGCCGCACCCGGCCTCCACCACCGCCCCCAACGACGGCCCGCTCAACCGGGAAAGGATCTTCGACCGGCCAAGTTGTCGCTCAGCCACCACCGCGAAATCCACCGCCACAAACCCCGGCTTCGACGCCTCCCAGGCATCCGCCATCGATCCCGGATAGAGATGGTGCACCGCCTCCGCCAGTTCCGCGTCGTCCCAAATCACGCAACTCCAGCCGGACGTCAGGTTCGGAGCCCCCTTCAACGGCCGATACTTACCTTCCGGCGTCGACTGCGCCACCCAGCGCAACTCGTTCAACGGGACTCGACGAAGCTGATCCGTCGGGGTCGATCGATCCACCACGTGACACACCTCGAAACCCGCTGCCCCGTCCGGTCGACGCCGAAAAAGAGCCTGGCCCCAGACTCGTTCCTTTGTGAACGAGGCCAGGAAGCTATCCCGATGCGGGTGAGGAACGTCCGGCACGATCGCAACGCAGCGTGGCGCCACGGCCAGGCCAGCGTCAACACCACGAAAAGCGGTTGCACGCCACCGGCATCGGGCCGGATAAACCGCGGATGCGGTACTTCTACGCAGCGTTGATTGGCATGGTGGGCGGCGTGGCCAGCGGCCTCTTCGGCGTCGGTGGCGGCATTATCATGGTCCCCGGCATGACTTTCATTCTCAAAGCCGACATGAAGATCGCTGTCGGCACCTCGCTCGCCGTCATCATCCCCACCGCCATCACCGGGGTGTTCAAACACCACCAGTTGCGACAGGTCGACTGGACCCTCGCCGCCACCCTCGCCCCCACCGCCATCCTGGGCGGTCTCATCGGCCCTTGGCTGACGACCAAGCTCGGCTCACCCGAGCTTCAACGGCTGTTCGGTGGCTTTCTCGTCCTTGTCGGTCTCCGACTCCTGTTCCTCCCCAAATAAGGCCACCACCCATCGCCCCCCTGATCCTCATGCACTGGTTCGCTTCCCTCGCTCTCGTCCTGATCGCCCTCCGCACCCTCGCGCAGGCGTGGCTCGATTGGCTCAATCATCACCACGTGCTCGCCCACGCGAACGAGGTGCCCAGCGCGTTCCGCAACACCGTCGATCCGGAGACCTACCGAAAGACCGTCGACTACACGCTCGCCAAGAGCCGCTTTGGAAGGGTCGAACTGGTCTGGGGCACCCTGGTTACCCTCGCCGTCCTCTTCTCAGGTTTCCTGCCCCAAGGCTGGTCGGCCTGGACCCACGCCGCAGGCACCGGATCGTGGGCCTCTGCGACGGGGTTGTTCCTGATCGGCGTTGCCTTGGCTCTCCCCAACCTGCCCCTCGAATGGTGGTCCCAGTTCCGGCTGGAAGAACGCTTTGGATTCAACACCACCACGCTGTCGACGTGGTGTCTCGATCGCGTGAAATCCCTGATCCTGGCCGCGATCCTTGGAATCCCCCTGCTCGCGCTCCTGCTTCAGTGGGTGAAGTGGACCGGCAATTCCTGGTGGTTGTGGGGCTGGGCGACGTTCCTGGGATTCCAGGGCTTGATGCTCATCCTGGCCCCCGTGCTGATCCTTCCCCGTTTCAACAAGTTCACCCCCCTCCCCGACGGCACTCTCAAGGAGCGACTCATGAACCTCGCCAGTCGGACCCGGTTTCGTGCCCGGAGTATCGAGGTGATGGACGGCAGCAAACGCTCTCGACACGCCAATGCGTTCTTCACCGGACTCGGCGGCTTCCGGAAAATCGTGCTGTTCGACACCTTGATCTCCCAGATGGGCGAAGTGGAGCTCGAAGCCGTCCTGGCCCATGAGATCGGGCATTTCCGACTTCGCCATATTCCCAAACTGTTCGGGTGGTCGGCGGTGATGACCCTGATCGGATTCGCGGCCGTCGGATGGCTGGCCCAACAGGTGTGGTTCTTCCAGGCCTTCGGTTTCGAATTACCCACCGTTCCCGTGGCTCTCCTCCTGTTCGCGCTCCTGGCGGATGCGGCAACGTTCTGGTTCACACCCTTGAGCCATGTGCTCTCCCGCCGTTTCGAATACCAAGCGGACGCCTTCGCGGCCGAGGCAATGGGCTCCCCGGAAGCCTTGGTGGCCGCCCTACGCCGGTTGTACGAGAAGAACCTTTCCAACCTCACCCCGCACCCGCTCTACAGCGGCTTCTACTACTCGCACCCCACCTTGCTGGAACGTGAGACCGCCCTGAAAAAATAGGTCCCATTGGTCCCATTGGTCCCATAGCTCCCCTAATTCCCACCAACCCCTCCTCACTCGCCCGTCTTGCTGTCCGGCACGCACCAAAGCAACCCCGGCCGACTCGACCGCTGCTCCAGTTGAAAGGCCTCGAACTTGATGAAGTGCACGTGCCCACTGAACCCCATCACCACGGCGCCCTTCTTGTGGCGCCGGCCAATGCCCTCCTCCGGGCTGGGATACTGACTCGCATCGAATCCCGGATTGGAACCCCACGCAGCCCCGAAGTTCCGGATCTCAGGCTCCCACATCGCATACGCGGTCGGGTTGAACGCGCTCAGCTTGTACGTCTTGCCCGCCGTGTACCTCCCAAACGCGCACACCGCCCCATTCATGATGTAGCTCGAGAGCTTGGGCGTCCGTTTCACCCAGGAAATGTGATTGGTACGGTCCAGCGGACAAATGTACGACTTTCGCTCCCGAAGATACGGCCAGTAGAGCCCGGCATCGACGTACTGCATCTCATTCGATTTCCCCGGATCAGGCGCACGCCCTCCGATAGGTTGGTAGAGCCAGCCCGGCCCGTAATCGTTCGCCCAATTCGGCCACGGCATTGTGTCCGTGTTGTCGTCCGCATACATCGCCATCGCGAGGGACAACTGCTTGTTGTTGTTGATGCACGCTGTGCGGCTCGCCTTCTCCTTCGCCGACGCCAATGCCGGCAGGAGCAGACTCGCCAGGATGGCAATGATCGCAATCACCACCAGCAATTCGATCAACGTAAAGGCCCGCCGCCCGCGTCCATCCATACCAGAAGTCGCTTGATCCATAGTTCGCCTTCCGGTCGGTATTCGATCCAGTGAAGCATCGCCGGTCTACCGGGGCCGGCTCCTGAAGGCGAGCGCGATTGTGAAGACAACGAAAGGAACAAAAACCATGGGACTCGTGTGCCCCAGGAATCTCATCCGCCCCACCCCCTTTACCGCCCCTTCAAGAACCCGATCAAATCCCCCAGCTCCTGCGGCGACATCGTCTTCTCCAGCTCCTGCGGCATGAGCGAGACCCGGCTTAGCACCAGCGAGCGCACCACCGTCCTCGGCAACGTCTCCAAATCGCCCCCTGCCTTCCGCAGCACCACCGCGTCAGCACTCTCGGAAACCAGCAGCCCGGTCAGGCTGCGGCCCTCGGCCGTCTCCACCTCGCAGGCTTGGTAGCCCGGGTAGATCTCGGCGTCCGGCACCACGATGTGCAACAGCAACGCTTCCGCCGGCTGATGGCGCACCCCTGACAAATCCGGCCCCACGGTGACGCCATCCGCGCCATACCGGTGACAGGAAGCACACGCCTTCAAGAACATTTCACGCCCACGAACCCCGTCCGCCGGAAGCGCGAGCACCGACTTCAATTCCTCAAATACCCGGCGCCGATCCTCGCCGCCCGCGGTCGCGAACAGTTTCCGCGACCGTTCCCGAATCGAGGCGTCTCCGTGCGCTTGCAACGTCCGACGACGCTGAGGTTCCACCACCCACAGCGGCAAGGCCCCACGCTCGAGTGCGTCCAAGAGAGCCGGCACCAACGCCGCACGCTCCCCCGCCGCAGCGATCGCCAGGCTCCTCACCGACTGCGCCCAAGCCTCCCGGTCGGGCGAATCCACCAACATCCGCCCCGCTTCCAGTGCATCAAAACGGCCCAGGGTCCGAACCGCCGCGAGTTGCACCGCCTCCGGCTCACCCCGGCCCAACGCCTTGTCCAACACCAGCCGAGCCCGCGCAAAACCCAGTTCTCCAAGAAACCGGATCGCCGCCGTCCGGCGCTCCCCCCCAATTCCACTATCCCCAGCCGTCGACATCACCCCCTCGGAGAACCGCTCCCAGCCCTGAACCCATGGACGCCCTCCCGCATCCGCGGCATCCCACTGTCGGAGCAACGCCTCCAACCCTCCCCGACCCCGGGCCCTCAAACTCTCCGCGAACCGCGCCACCGCCGACATCGCCCACTCCGTTCCCGAGTCTTTCGGGTCCATGGCCCGCCCCAGCAAGAGCTGATCGGTGCCCGCCGATCCGGCACCCGCGCAAAGCCACCCAAGATCCGCGAACAGCGCCGCCATTTCAGGGGTATCCGGAATGGGCGCCTCCAGCAGCCTCCGAAGGAACTCCGCCTCGCGCCCGCGCAACCCGCTCAGGACGGCCGCCCGTGTCCAACGATCCCCCGCGTCCCGGCGTGCGATCCTTACCAGGGCCGGCATCACCGGCGACCAGTCGTCCTGGTTCCCACATTGCAGCGCAAAATGAAACCGAACCGCCGGCGAGGGATCCTCCGACCACCACTCCACCACCTCATACCCCACATCGGGCAGCGCATGTTTGGGGTCCGGTTCCCTCGCCTGCGCAATCCGCCAGGCCACCTCGCGAACCGACGCCGATTCATCGAACGTGCTCCGCAACCAACACTGGGAATAACGGTTCAACACTTCCGGTCGATGCCGCCGGTCCACACCCGCCGGCTCGATCCACGACGCCAGCAACGCCAGGGCTCGTGCCCGCCCCCAATGCGGGCCCGTCGCAGGATCCACCGCCCGACGAAACGAATTTGTCCCGACCCCCTTCGCCTCCCCCAAGGCCCATTCGCGCTCCAGCGACTCCATCAACACCGGTAGGACGTCGGTCGAGCCCCGCTCCAAGAGCAGCCGATGCGCCGTCGATCGCACCCAGCCATGGGTCGCACTCAATGCCTGCACCAGCACCGAAACCCTGGCCGCCCCCAGGTTCGTCACCGGCCGGTCCCCCTCCCCCGCTCGCACCCGCCAAATCCGGCCCAATTCCTTGCCCGCGCCAAAATCCAACCGCCCCCGCACCTCTGCCGGCAGGTAGTCGGGATGATCAATGACCTTCCGATACAGATCCGCCAGATACAGCGCACCATCCGGACCCGTCGCCGCAAACACCGGCCGGAACCAACCGTCCGTCGAGGTCAAGAAATCACGGTCCTCTGGAATCCGCCGACTGCGAAACGTCGGTCCCGTCGCCTCCGCCCGCTGCCGTTGGACCAGGTTCTGGGCCGGTTCGCAGACGAACCAGTCACCCTGGTAGTCTGTCGGCAAACCGAACCCAAAATGCTGATGAATCCCACAGGCCGCCGTGAACGTCCCCGCATGAGGCGCCGCCATGAACTCCGGCATGTACCCGGCCGTCGTCGAATCGGTGCTCCGCGGAAAGACCTTCGCCTCATACCCGGTCGGCGACACATCCTGGATCAGGTCGGAAAACGGAAGCGCCGGGTGCCGCGACCACCACTTCGGCATCACCACGGCCTGCATCAGCGGATTTCGATTCGACACCAGAAAACGCCGCCCCACGTCGTCGAGCACCATCCCAAATTGCGTGTTGCCGCCAATCGCTTCAGCCCGCGTCCCGTCCGGTCGAAACCGAAAATCCCCGCCCTTCAGGTCCACCGCCGGCAGGTTCGTCCACTTGGGCGACGTCACGATCCCGCTGCTCAAACCCCGGGCCACATAGATCCAACCGTCCGGGCCCAGGGTGGGATAGCACGCGCGCAATTGGGTCGTTTGGTTGGTCGCAAACCCGGTGAACCACACCTCCTGAACATCCGCACGCCCGTCCGAATTCGTATCCGCCAGCCAGAGGAGATTGGGAGCATCCGTCACCAGCCAACCGCCTCGCCAGGGCATCAAGCCGTTCGGAAACGTCAACCCCTCCGCCAGCACCACCCGTTCGTCCGCACGACCATCACCGTCCCGGTCCGTAAGACGCACCAGGGCGCCCTCCGGTGCCTTTCCGGGAGCTGGCCCCACCGGGTACCCTGGGTTTTCCGCCACGTGCAGCACCCCATGCTCATCCCAGGCGATCGCCGACGGCGATCGCACCAGGGGCTCGGCGGCCACCCAGTCGACCGTCAACCCCGAGTCCACCGCAAAGGTCCCACGCTCCTGCTCCGGAGTTCTGGGCCCATGCCCATCCTCGGCCATCGCGCCACACCCCATGCCGGTCATCCCCACCAAGATCCAACGGAACAAGGCCAGATTTCGCATTGCGATCATTCGGAGAGGGTCTGCGGCAGGGGTTGCCGAAAGGGGTTCGCCCCCAAGGGATCGAGAAGGAAGGCCAGGAGGTCCATCCGGTTCGCCTCCCGGGCGATTTCGATCGGCGAGACCCCCGCGTTGTCCTTCGTCCCGGGATCCGCACCCGCTTCCACCAATTCGACCGCGACAAACTGGGGGTTGTGCGGACCGATGGCATAGTGGAGCGGCGTGGCCCCTTGGAGATCGCGCCCGCGCGGATCCACACCTTGTTTCACCAGGTGCGGAACCAACGGCCCCACGAAACGCGGTTGCCCAGGCAGGACACCAGGTTGCCCCGTCACGGCGCCTTCCGGTGGAAGGCAGATCAGATGCAGCGCGTTCATCCCGGCCGCGTTCGTGGCCCGAACATTCGCTCCGGCCTTGGCCAGAAGTGTGGCCAGGTCCAAATCCATGCTTCGCCAGGTGAGCAACCATGAGGTGTTCCCATCGCGATCTCTCGACTCCAGGAGAAGCCCGGCCGCCTGCAACGTCGCGAGCCGCTCCTTCGCAGGAGTATCCCCTGTCTGTGTCGGCCTGCCCGAAGAAATGCCTTCGGGCCCCAACACCATCATGCCGCCCCACGCCCGCCCCGCTTCACTCCAGGCCGCCAGCACATGGAGCGCATTCTGCCCCATCGCGTTGGTAGCGGTCAGCTTCGCCCCCAGTTTCGCCAGGATTTCCAATGCGGGGACCATCCGGACGCCAGGGGGATTGGGCATCATGCCCGCCCGCTTCATGGCGCCACGCACCACCGGCGGCATCGTCTCCGCCATCTGGTGCTTCCAGGTCGGAGGCTCCGCATACTCGAGCAAAGGGCGCAGCGGCAGTACCCCAAACCACACCGGCGCTCCCTGGACGTTGGTCCCATCCAGACGCGCTCCACTCGGGCGATGTACGCCGAACGGTCGGGCTTCCCGCGTCCGCCACGCAATCCCGAAGTCGGCACAAACCCCTCCCTTCATCCCTCCCATCCCCGTAATGTTCATTGATTCCCGCTCGCGACTGGCCCAGCCTGACCCCGTGGAATTAGAAAGTGTGTTTGAAACACTCAATGTGGCGGAAGCGCAACTTATTCGCTCCCGTCTCGAAGCGGCCGGGCTCAACCCCCAGGTCGATCCTGAATTCGATCCCATGAGCATCGAAGGGTTTTCACTCGCTTCAGGCGGCATCCAAATCAAGGTGCCGTCCGCTCAGGCCCAGGACGCACGAGCGATTCTAGACGCGAGCGAAAAGGCTGAGTGATGAAGGGTGTGCCGGAACGGGTGTTGTGCCGGTTGGCTTCTGAGTTGGGCAAGGACGGGCTTCGTCGCGACGAAGCCACGCTGAAGGCCCATGCCGGCGACAAGTGGTTCGCCTCTCATCTGCCCGAAGCGGTGGCATTCCCGAGGAACACCTTTGAAGTCTCGAAGATCCTGCGTTTTGCGAACCGCCATAGCATCCCGGTCACCCCGCGCGGTGCCGGCCATGGATACGTGGGCGGTTGTGTTCCTCTGCAGGGAGGCATTGCCCTCGCCCTCGATCCCCTGAATCAGATCAGGGAGGTCAATGCGGCGGACTTTGTCGCCGTAGTACAGCCCGGGGTCCGCACCCTGGCCCTTCAGGAGGCCACGGATAAACTCGGGCTCTTTTATCCGCCCGACCCGGCCAGCCGCGCGGATTGCAGCATCGGAGGCAATATCGCGACCAATGCCGGCGGCCCCCGCTGCCTCAAGTACGGTGTCACCCGGGACTACGTGCTCGGCCTCGAAGTGGTGCTTGCTGATGGCACCATCACCCGGCTCGGAAGTCGCACGCACAAGAACAAGACCGGCTTTGATCTGGCCCGCCTTTTCGTGGGCAGCGAAGGACTGCTTGGAGTCATAACCGAAGCCACCCTTAAACTTCTGCCACGCCCGCCGTGGCGCGCCGCCGTGGTCGCCGGACTGACCTCGATGCGCGACGCCGCCCGCGTGCTGCGGGAGATCTTTGCCGCCGGCTTCCTGCCCTGCGCCCTCGAGATCGCCGACCGCTTCACCCTCGCCGCCGCCCGCAAACGGACCGGTGACGACCGCCTCGCCGGCTGCGGCGCCGTCATCATCGTTGAACTCGACGGCCACCAACGCTCCGTTCGGAGCGAACTCAAGGACCTGGGCAAGATCCTCGACGCCGCCCACCCCCGGTTCGTCCAGCGCGCCCTTGGCCCCGAGGCGACGGAAAAGCTCTGGAAGCTTCGGCGCGAATTCTCTTACGCCCTGCGGGACACGGGCCTCACCAAGATGAACGAGGACGTGGTGGTGCCGCGCGGCCAACTGGAAGCACTGTTCCGGCTGGGCGCCCGTATTCAGAAGCGTCACCGCCTTCCGGTGGCCTGTTTCGGCCACGCCGGCGACGGCAACATCCACGTCAATATCATGGTCGACGAAACGTCGCCCGGGCATGAAGCCCGACGGGATGCCGCCCTGGATGAACTTTTCCAAGGTGTTCTGGCACTGAACGGCGTCATCACCGGGGAACACGGCGTCGGACTCGCCAAGAAGCCCTGGTGGAAACTGGCCGTCTCACCCGAAGTCCGCGGACTTCACGCGCGGATCAAGACGGCGCTCGACCCCCGAGGGATCCTGAACCCTGGCAAATTCGTTGGTTAATCAGTCAAGCAGTATGCTTTCTCACAAGACGGATACGTTATGAAAAGAGCCGGCAGATCGAAGACTCCCAAAACTTCCCGACCCACAACACCTCCTCCCCTGGAACCTAACCGAATTGCGGGTGCTGGCATCACCGATGCCGCGGTCCGCAAAGGCACCGGCCGCGGTTGGGGCGATTGGTACGAATTCCTCGACGCCGAAGGCGCCCGGGAAATGACCCACCCCCAGATCGTCGCTATCGTGGCCCGCCGCGAAACAAGCGACTGGTGGCAACAGATGATCACCGTGGCCTACGAGCAGGCCCGCGGCCTTCGCGAAAAGCATCAGAAAGACGACGGCTTCGCCGCCAACGCCGGCAAGACCATCAACGCCGGGGTCATGCGCCTCTTCGCGGCTTGGACCGACGACGAAATCCGCTCCAGCTGGCTCGACACCACCGGTTGGAACCTTCGCAAGGTCACACCGTACAAGACCCTTCGCATCACCTGGATCGATGGCCGCAGCCACGTGGAAGTCTTCTTCTGGCCCAGGACCGAGTCGAAAACCCTGGTCCAGATCCAGCACACCAAGCTCGGCAGCCCCGAGGCCGTCCAACGCCTCAAAGCCTTCTGGGGGGTCGCTCTCGAACGTCTTCGCGAAACTGTCGAGAATTCCAATCAACCTCAATCACTCGCCGCCTAACCCAGGTCGGATCCATCCGACAAAAGTCCCTGGACCAACGCCAGCCCGGAGGAGGTCCCCAATCGGGTGGCCCCGGCTTCAATCATCGCCAGCGCCGCCGCCGTATCCCGTATACCGCCGGATGCTTTGACTCCCATCCGCGCCGACACCGTCGCCCGGAGCAAACGCACGTCATCCAACGTGGCGCCGCCGGAACCCAATCCCGTCGACGTCTTGACCATCGCGGCCCCGGCGTCCATCGCGAGTTGGCAGGCCAGGACCTTCTCCTCATGGCTCAGCAGGCAGCACTCCAGGATCACCTTGACCTTGGCGGTTCCCGCCACTCGAACGATCTCCGAAATCTCGCGCCTCACGTGGTCCCGCGCCCCGTCCTTGAGCTGACCCACGGCCATCACCACGTCCAATTCCACCGCCCCGTCCACCAACGCCCCTTCCGCCTCCAGACACTTCATCCGGGTTGTCATCGCGCCCAACGGGAATCCCACCACCGCCGCGACCCGCGTTCCGCCACCTCCCAGGCACCGGCGAGCGTAGGCCACCCGTGAGCCGTTCACGCACACACTGACAAACCCGGCCTGGATCGCCTCCGCACAAAGCTGCTCGACATCCCGTGCCGTCGCGTCCGGCCGGAGCAACGTATGATCGATGTAGCTTGCGAGTTCCCGAGGTGAGCTGGGCCTCATGACCCGACCCTTCCAGCTCCATGAACCTGGGTCGAGCCCACGGCTTCCCGGCGTCTCGATCCAATTGCCTGTCCCTCTGTAATTGCCGATCCAATTGCCTGTCCCCCTGTTGCTACCTCCTGGCTCCCGCCACAATCCATCACTTCGTCGTTGCACCGGCTGGACAGGCTCCTTTATGGGTGGGGCTCCGACTGCGAACGCGTATTCCAAACCAGGACGACCTATGGCCAACCCCTGTTATCATGCCTCGATCGAAGGCGCCCAGCACGGCGCCAAAAGCCTTCCCGATTTCCTCGACTACGCGAAGCGCGCTGGCGCCGCTGGAGCTCAACCCAGCAATTACATGCTTCAAGGCGGCAAGCTCTTCCAGTCGGCCAAGGCCATCCGGGAGACTTTTGAATCGCGCGGCATGACGCTGGATGGAATCTCCGCTCACTGCCCCTTCTGGGTCCACACCAGCGCCTGGACCGGCACCAAGTCGGGTCATCCGTTCATCGCCCCGGAGGCGCAGGCTCTTTCCCCGGAAAAGCTCGAGAAATGGGCAGAGAGCTACCTGCTCAAGCTTTTCGATCTCGCCGCCGAGCTGAACATCAAGATCCTCCCCATGTTCTGGGGCGTCGCCTTTGGCTGGGAAGTCGCCACCGGTTATCCCTGGGGCTTCTGGAAAGGTCCCGGTTATGACCTGCTTGAGGAAGGCAAGGAACGTTTCGTCAAGAAGACCGCTAAACTCCGCAAGGCCGCCAACGACCGCAGCATCAAGCTCTGCCACGAAATCCATCCCGGCACCGCCGCCATGTGCGCGGATGACTTCCATCTCCTCGTCCAAATCTGCGACGGCGATGCCTGCCTCGGGGTCAACGCCGATCCCTCTCATTGCTGGGAAGGTGAGTCCTCCGAAACCCGCTTCCTTTCCGTCGCCTCCCGCATCTACGCGGCTCACGTGAAGAACCACACCGTCCGCCCGGGATTCCCCGTCCGCGCCATGCAGCCCGATTGGCCCAAGCGCGGCATGCAGTTCACCGATCTCGCCAGCGGCGACCTCAACATGCCCCGCTACGCCGAGATGCTCATCCTGGCCGGCTATCCCAAGCGCTACTGCCAAATCATGGGCACCAAAACCGCCCCCCTCGTGGTCGAAGCGGAAAGCGCCCACCGCGATCTCGACGCCACCAGCGCCAACGGAATCGCCTACGTCCGCGACAACCTCTGCTTCCCCGTCGCTGGCGGTTCCTTCGAAGACGGCATGGGCGCCTGATCGGGATCGGTCCCAACCCAATCCATTAACCCCCTCCCGGCTCAGCGATCGCCTGCAAATACGATCGTGTGAACGGTAGGGGGATTTCGCGATCGGACCGGAAGAGAATCAACCACCCGGGCAGCGCCCAAAGATCCAACTCTTCGGGCGGATTCTTCACGGATATCTGCAGCCGATCGTTCACCCGTAGAATGGTCTTCGTTCCGCTCTGGTGCTCGAGCCTCGCCTTGAGGCTCGCAGCGACCGTCTCGCGATCGGCGGCCTCGGTTTCCGGCCGGGTCTTGGCTGCGATGACTTCCACCGTCAGCCCGGCAGGTGCGGTATAGACACCCCGCACCGCCGCCAGTTCCACGCCGACGTTGGTCCAGCGCGGAATCTCGACCCGGGAGGTCGCGGCCAATTCCCCCAGGCGATCCGGCAGCAACCGATCCAACGCCAGTTCCCGGGGCGGTCGCCATTTGGCGACAAACTGCTGGCGGGCCGCCTCATTCGTCACCGCGGCCCGCATCGATTGGGCCACTTTTCCCATCACCACCACCCCCACAAACCCGAGCCCCAGCGCCCCGGCTGTGACGCCCACAATGATCAGTAACGTTCGCAGATTCACGGCTTGAGCGGGATTCAGGAGACCGACAACTCGCGTCGGATGCCAAACTTGTCGATCCGCTTGCGCAGAGTGGCCCGGGTAATGCCCAGCAGCCGCGCTGCCTGCACCTGGTTCCCATGGGTCTCCTTCAATGCCTCGATCACCAGTTCCCGCTCCACGGCAGGCAGAAGACGCACCTCGGATTGGGTCCTCGCCCATCGGAAAAGCAACTGGGCCAGCGTGGCCACATCCAGATCCGCCCCCGACGCCGCTCGGTCGCGTTCGCGACCCAATTTCGAGAGATCCCCCCCTCCAGCCGCACCGGCGACAAGAGGTGCTCCCGCGCCGCCGCCCAATGTCTGAACTCCGCCCGACCCCAGCCCGCCCATCCCCCGTACTCCCTGCGCTCCAAGAGCCGGAAGCCCGAATTCCAGGGGTACCGGAGGACAGGCAATCTCGGGCGGCAGATCCCGCGTCAGGATCGTGTCGCCCGTCGCCACAACGCTCGCCCGACGGATGGCATTCTCCAGTTCCCGAACATTCCCGGGCCAATGATGCGCTTCGAGGGATCGCAGGACGTCGGGCACCAGGGCCTTCGGCGGACGCCCCGCCTCCCGCCCGAAACGTCTTAAGAAATACTCCACCAGCGACGGAATGTCCTCCCGCCGCTCGCGCAACGGCGGAAGCGGAACCCGGACCACGTTCAGCCGGTAGAACAAATCCTCACGAAACGCCCGCGCCGCCACCGCCTGTTCCAACGGTTTGTTCGTCGCCGCAATCACCCGGACATCCACCTTCACCATCTCATTGCCGCCAACCCTCTCGAATGTCCCATTCTGAAGCACACGAAGGATCTTGGTCTGTGTCGACAACGGCATATCGCCGATCTCATCCAAGAAGATCGTCCCTCGATTGCACTGCTCGAACTTTCCGATCCTTTGCTGTGCCGCGCCGGTGAACGCGCCTTTCTCGTGCCCGAACAACTCGCTTTCCAGCAAACCCTCGGGGATCGCCGCACAGTTGATCGCCACGAACTGTTGCCGCGCCCGCACGCTATGGCTGTAGATCGCCCGCGCCACCAACTCCTTCCCGGTGCCGCTCTCCCCGGTGATCAATGCCGTGGCATCGGACGATGCCAGCTGACCAATCAGCTTGAACACCGTCTGCATCGCCGAGCTCTTGCCGACGATCCCCAACTCGTAGTCGTCGGATTCCACCATCGGATGGACCGTGACAACGGCCTTCATCTGCCGCGCCGCTCGTAGCGCTCCCGCCACAAGTTCCTTCAGCTTAGGTACATCGAAGGGCTTCAGCAGGTAGTCGAACGCGCCCAGCTTCATCGCCTCAATGGCCGTCTGGGTCGTGCCGTAAGCCGTCATCATGATCACCGGCAACCGCGCGTCGGACTCCCGCAACCGCCGCAAGGTCTCCAGTCCGCTCAAGCCCCCCATCCGGACATCCATCAGGACCAGATCCGGCCGGAGCCGTGGAATCAACTCCAGAGCCTCCTCGCCGCTGCTGGCGGTCAGCACATCCACGTCCGGCGACTCAAACAGACGACGGAACGAACGTTGAATGTCCGCCTCGTCGTCGATGATCAGCAGTTTGTCCATGGTTTTGAACCGCCCGACAGCCTACCGAACTTCGGCGCCGACGGGAATCCAGAGTTCTTCGGGTCCGGAAGAAACGCTTTACACGATTTGCGCAGCCCTTTCATTTTATCCGGACGATGTCTGTTTTTCCCGGGGGGCGGGACAGTAGCCGCGAATCGGCGGCTGCCCGCTTCCAAATGCGTTTGGCCGAGCCCAAGACCCTCGAAGGCGCCGTCACACGCTCTCAACACTACCTGCTCAGCATTCAGAAGGACGAAGGCTATTGGGTGGGCGAGTTGCTCGTCGACGCCACCCTCGTCGCCGACACGATTTGTTTTCATCATTGGAACGATTCCGTCGATCCCGCGTGGCAGAAGAAAGGCGTCAACCACATCCTCTCCAAGCAGCTTTCCGACGGCGGATGGAACATCTACCACGGCGGCCCCGCCGAGGTGAATGCCACCGTCAAATGCTACCTTGCCCTCAAGCTCGCCGGACTTCCCGCCACGGACCCCAGGATGCTGCGGGCCCGCGAAATGGCCCTCCACCTCGGAGGCGTCCCGCGGATGAACACCTTCTCGAAGCTCTACCTCGCCCTGCTCGGCCTGGTGGCGTGGCGCTACGTCCCCACCATCCCCTGCGAAGTCCTCCTCATCGGCAAGTGGTTCCACGTGAATTTCTGGGACATGAGCAACTGGTCACGCTGCATGCTCGTCCCTCTCGCCATCATCAACCACTTCCGCCCCACCCGGAACGTCGGAGTCAGCCTCGACGAACTCTACCCGCAGGGAAAATGGGAACTCGATGAATGCCTCCGGCCCCGGTACTTCGATTTCAGCCTTCGCAATCTGTTCCTGTGGCTGGACCGTCTGCACAAGCTTGCCGAATGGTTCCAGCGTCATGGCCTGCATCCCTTCCGCACCACAGCCCTCAAACGTGCGGAACAGTGGATGCTCCAACGGTTCGAAGGTTCGGATGGCCTCGGCGCCATTTTCCCCGGAATCCTGAACTCGCTCATCGCCATGCGCGCCTTGGGTTATGCCAAGGATAACCCTGTCTACCTCTCTCAACTCGCTGAACTCAAAAAACACGAGCACGAGGAAGCCGACTCCGTCCGCATCGAACCCTGCATGTCCCCCGTCTGGGACTCCGCCATCGTCGCCATCTGCCTTCGCGAATCGGGCCTCCCCGAGGACCATCCCGCCCTGGTCAAAGCCACCCGCTGGATCATGGATCGCGAAATCCGATTCCGTGGCGATTGGCACCACAAGAACCCCGTCGACGTTGAGCCGTCCGGCTGGGTGTTCGAGCACAACAACAAATGGAACCCCGACGTCGACGACACCGCCATGGTGCTGCTCGCCCTTCGCCAGGTACCCACCAAGCGCCGCCACGAACGCGACGAATGCTTCCGTCGCGGCTACAACTGGATGCTCACCTTCCAGTGCCGCGATGGCGGCTGGGCGGCCTTCGACAAGGACTGCACCAAAAGCATTCTCGAGAAAGTCCCCTTCGCCGACCACAACGCCATGCTCGACCCGGAGTGCGTGGACATCACGGCCCGCATCCTGGAGGTCATGGGCCTCGAGGGCGTCGGCGTGGAGCATCCACGCGTCAAACGCGCCCTCGATTACATCCGCCGCTCTCAGGAACCCGACGGTTCGTTCTTCGGCCGGTGGGGAGTGAATTACATCTATGGCACGTGGCAGGTCCTACGCGGCCTTAAGGCCATCCGCTATGACATGACGGAGCCTTGGCTGATTCGCGCCCGCGACTGGCTCGAAAGCGTCCAGCATGCCGACGCTGGCTGGGGAGAGCGCTGCAACACCTATGACGATCCAGTCTTCAAGGGCCAGGGTCCCAGCACCGCGTCCCAAACCGCCTGGGCCACGATGGGCCTCTGCACCTTCGACGATCCCGATCGTCCCAGCCTTAAGCGCGGCATCGAGTACCTCGTCAACACGCAGAATAGCGACGGCTCCTGGTCCGAGGACGAAACAACCGGCACGGGTTTCCCGAGGGTTTTCTATCTGAAGTACGACATGTACCGGAACGCCTGGCCATTACTCGCTCTCGCGACCTATAGCAGGCTCCGCGAAGCCCGCCACACCTCCCCCACCGGGGTGCCCGTCACTTCAATCACCGCGCCATCCATCCTCCAGACCGCCCCCGCATGAACTCACCCGCGGGCCCAGGTGTCCTCATCTGCTTCGCCGTTCCTGAGGAAGCCGCTCCGTTCCAAAAAAGCACCTCCAAGCGACCGGGACTGGAAGTCCTGGTCACTGGCATGGGCGCCGACAACGCCCGTCGAGCATTGCTCAAGCGTCTCGAAGCCCAGGGCCTGCCTCCGGAACTCGTTCTGACCTGCGGCTTCGCAGGAGGACTCGACCCGTCGCTCCCCCGTGGGACGGTAGTTCATGACGCCGACACCGAAGCAGGCCTTGCCACCGCGCTGGCCAGCATCGGTTCACGACCCATCCGTTTCCACTGCGCCACCCGTGTCGCCGTCAGCTACGCGGAAAAGGCCGATCTCCGCCGCACCACCGGCGCCGATGCCGTCGAAATGGAATCCGGCGTGATTCGTCAACTTTGCCGTGAACGAGGGATCCCTTCGGCCACCGTCCGGGTCATTTCCGACGCCGCGAACGACGATTTGCCGGTTGATTTCAACCAACTGCTGACGCCGGACATGCGACTTCAGTTCGGGAAACTCGCCGCCTTCCTGCTTCGCTCGCCGGGCAGCATCGCCGGCCTGCTCCGACTCCGCCGCCACACGGTCGACGCCGCCCAACGTCTCGCGGTCACGTTGAACCTCGCCTGCAACTCTCTTCTCGACCGCACCGTCCAATCCTAAGGACCGCACCGCGGGAATTCGGCATCGTCCCGATCCTACCCATGGAGAATCCACCGGGCGGGTAGGACCGGCGGACGACCAAGGAATTTTCTGTGAGAGCGAACACGTGACATGCGGATCGCATGGAATGAACCACAGAAGGATCCAAGGTGTTGGCTTCCGAAACTCCGTTGCACACATGGCCGATAATCCTGACTCGGCGATGACTCGGGGAGATTCAGAACTTATGAAACTGGATTCCTCGCCGTACCCAGCATATGATAGCGACCGCGGTAGTTACACATACCCCATACAAACCAATGATCCCGACACCTGACGCAATCCAACGCGCATCCCAAATCCTCAACCAGATCGGAAGTCTCCAAGTCGAACTCGTCACACTCTTCGGCCATTCAACCCCCGCCTCCCCCGGACCCAAGCGACGTGGTCGGCCCCCTGGATCGGGCAAGGTTTCGGTCGTTCCGTCGGCGAAAGTTGAAAGCGAGCGCAAAATGAGCACGGAAGGCCGGGCACGGATTGCCGCGGCGGCCAAGGCTCGCTGGGCCAAGTTCCGCGCCGATCAAGGCATCCGAACCGACAACAACGCTCCCGCCCCTGTCGAACCATCGCGTAAGGGTTCGGGGATGAGTGCTTCCGGTCGGGCGGCCATTGCTGCGGCGCAGAAGGCGCGTTGGGCGAAAGTTCGCTCCGAGAAGAAGAAGGCGGCAAAAGCCTAATCCGACATCCAGCCGATTGTCATACAACCCGGCGCCTCCAATCATCGGCACATGACCCCCGAGTTCGGCCCACCGACTCAGCGTGTTTTCGTGCCGGTGCTCCTTTGCCGTCTCGCCAGACAGCCCCCCAACTTGGTCACCTACCGGATCGGATGGGTCGGGCAACATGCGCGATCGCACAGGGCGTCCCAGGGCTCTTCCCGGGCAGGTTTGGGATGAAGAGATTCTCGGAGTGGGTCCCGGCGGAAACCATTCATCCGGCTACCGATTGTCAAAGCCGCAGATCTGACCCCTGGGCACCTTCGTTCGTCGCTCCGCGACCCCCTGCCGAAGCCTCGCCCAAATGGGCCGCTACGATGCCAACCGGTAACCCGTGCCATGCACCGTCAGCAGGTGCCGCGGTTGCGCCGGATCGCTCTCCACCTTGGATCGCAACGCCGCCATGTGGGTGTCCACCGTTCGCGTGGTTGGGAAAGCGTTGTATCCCCAGATCGCATCCAGGAACTGTTCCCGGGTCACCACGGCTCCATTGGCTTCCACCAGCATCCGCAGCATTGCGAATTCCTTCAGCGTCAGGTGCAGCGCCGTGCTTCCCCTTCGCGCTGTCTGCCGGATGAAATCAACCTCCACAGTTCCTAGTTGGGCTTGATCCGCTGCCGCCGCAGCCCCCGCCCGCGCCACCCGCCGCAGGAGCGCCCGCACCCGTGCCAGGAGTTCCTGGGGATTAAAGGGTTTCGCCAGATAATCGTCGGCGCCCGCGTCCAACCCGGCCACCCGATCGTCGACGCCTCCCTTCGCCGTCAGCAACAGAATAGGCACCTTGGATCCGATCCGCCGGAGTTCGGCTGCGAGGCTGAAGCCGTCGACCTTCGGCAACATCACGTCGAGCAGGATCAAGTCGGGGCGCTCGGTCCGCGCACGTTCCAATCCCATCGCGCCGTCTGCCGCCACGATCACACGGTGGCCTTCGGAGGCGAGCAGGTCCTCCAACGCATGGCGCATGGCAAACTCATCCTCGATGACCAGGACCCGGCTCATGACATTGCGAGATCGTTCGAATTTGTTCCGGATTCGGCTTCATCGGGCCCCATGCCCAACGGCATACAGATCACAAAGCGCGCCCCCGACGGCGTCACCGGTTCCACCCAGACCCGCCCGCCATGCGCCTTCACCAGGTGCCGGACAATCGCCAACCCTATGCCAATCCCGGCGTGCTCCCGACGCAGTTCGTTTCCCAAACGATGAAAGGGTTCAAAGACCCGCGCCCGTTCCTCGGATGGGATGCCCGGTCCGGAATCCGCAACGGACAGCGTGAACCCCGCCCGATCAGCCTCCAGATCCAGGCCGACGACCACCGAACTCCCGCCGGGCGCATGCTTCAACGCATTGTCCAGCAGGTTGGTCAACGCCTGCTGAAGCGCGGCTCCGTCCACGTGGGCCACCAAATCTTCGGCCTCCGTGGCCGCCTCCACCCGCACCTCGACCTGTCGCTCCTCCCCGCCCAAGGCCGTGACACGCGTGGTCTCCCGAATCAGTGCCGCCACGTCCGTCGGCTCGGGATCGATCGACTTCTTCCCACGCTCGATCCGAGACAAATCCAGGACGTTGTCCACCAAGGCACCCAGGCGTCGGCACTCCCGGCCAATCAATCGCAGGGTCGTTCCCCGACGGCCCGGATCCGCCACCCGGTCCTGTTCCAGGTTGTCCGCCAGTAACCGGACACTCGCCAATGGCGCCCGCAGTTCATGGGAGACACTCGCGACGAAGTTCGATTTCTGCACTCCCAGTCGGTGTTGCCGCACCAGCATGACCCAGGTCACCCACGCCGCGATCACCGACAGCATCAACGCCCCGGACACCACACCGCCCAGCAGCCGTTCCCGACGTCGCTGAGCCGCGAAGTACAGCTCCGGACGTTCCAAAGCCACCGCCACGTTCACCCCCAGGCCATACGGCAACGAAACCGCCCAACGCGCCAACGCCCGGCCCTCCACACCCGCCGGTTCTTCCTGCTGAACGGAAAGCCCGGGAGCCACCCACTGAATCGACACCCCAAATTGCTCCCGCGCATCCCGAAGGCGAAGTGTCTGTCTCGCCGTCTCAACCACGTCCGCCCAACGCACCAAAACGAACACCCGACGCGGCACACCACTCCCACCCTCGCGTCCGTCTTCCGCCATCGCGGATCGCCGGATCGCCAACCAGACCTGCCGATCCAGATCGAAGGTCATGACGTCCGTCCATTCCTGCGGCGTTTTCCCGGAAGTACCGGTCCTCGGCAGGAACGACGGACGTCCCTCCGACAAAGCCGCAATGGCCTGCCGAATCAGGTGTCGACGCCGGAAATGCACTTCAGCCGCGCCCGGCGGCTGGGTGATCATCCCGCGTTGTCGAAGAGCCGGAATCCACGCCTGAAATCGTTCGATCGCCGCTTCGGAGATCGGGGTCGATCGAAGATTGGCCAGCGCACGCAGAGTTTCCGCGTCGCCGGAACGCCACGCCTCCGGCAATCGTTCCGGTTCGTCGCCCGCCAGTTCCAGGATCGCGTGGGCCGCCACTTCGCGCACCGTCAGCCCCGCGTCCGTGAGGTCATCGGTTTGGGACTGAAGGAACACATGGTGAAGCGCACTCGCCGCTTGGGAAGGGTCGCCGGGCCCTCGCAGCGCCAGGACCTGATTCAACGCGGAACGTGACGCGGAAGCTCCAAGGGCCCGCGCCGGCACCGGTGGCCAGGTTCCCGGGACCGGCCAGACCAGGCGATTCTCCGCATCCAGGACCAGCAGGTCGGCTCCACCTTCGCTCGGCGGGAGCGCCCACGCTTCGATCGGCCGGATGACGTCCGGGCTGGGCGATCCGAGGAAGTTGGTCAGGGTCACCGCCACGGCCTGAGCCAGATCGCGGGCGCGTTCGTTGGCTTCGGTGACCGTGGCGGCGCGGTCCAAGCGCAGCGCCCAAGCCGCAACACCGGCAAGCCCCACAACCGGCAGCACCAGCGCCAATGCCAACAGCGCAAACCTGCGGGGCCTGCGAATGGCGAGGTCGGGAATCACGGGGCCTTCTGCGGGACTTCGATGTGATCGCCGTCGATCAGCCAAAAGTTCATCGCACGCGGATCGTTCTTCACGTCCAAGGTCCAGGACTGCCCTGTCGATTTGCGGGTCACCTGAACCCGGGTGAGATCCGAGGAAACACGGAGCCGCCCATCGAAATCTAAGACAACACGCAATTGGCATTGCTCGAGTTCCCGCCCGACGCCAGGCCCCAAGGGAGGCGGATTCTTGGGCTTGATTCCCATCTGCTCCCGTTTCTGAAAAGCGGTCGGTGGCCTCAGCTCCAGGTGGGCGGTTTCGTCCTTGATGGTCAGCGCGACCCGACGCGCACTGCACCGCCACAGGGCCACCTTTGCCGGCTCAAGCAGTCCCCGCCATTGCGCCTTCTTTTCGCGATCCACTTCGGGAATCTCGACGACGTCGCCCCATTCCAACGGCAAGCTCCAATCGCAACCGTCCGACGAGTCCCAGTCCTTTCGCACCTGAATCTCACGTTCGATCGTTCCATCGTCGCTCAACCGGAACACCCGGATCGCCGACAAATCAGGCCACGCGTAAACGTCGCTCCTGAACGTCATCACCAGGAAATCCGCCAGGTTGGGTGCCGGATCCTCTCCCGCCCGTCGCAGCACTGCCGCGGAGTCCTGGCCTCGCCGCCAGTGCACGCTCAAGCGCCGCACCAGATCCTCACGGGCACCCGCCGCGAGAAGCAGGGACTCCACCGCAGCCCACCGATCATACTCCTTGCGTTGATTCCCATCGGAAGGCGCAGGGATCTCGAAACCCGGTGGTCTTATGGGTACGAAAGCCCCCGAGAACGTCGCATCGACACCGGCAGCGACCACTGTTGCGATATCAACACGCGGCGCCATCCCTCCCATACGGCTCCCCCGATACCGGGACATCTCGCCTCGCGCGATCGAGAGCGGGGTCTGATCGTCGCGATTCAGGCGGTTGGGGTCCGCCCCGGCCTGGAGCAACTGCATGATCTTGTTGGTATCCCCTCGCTGCGCCGCCATGTGCAGGGCCGTGAAACCGTCCCGAGCCGCCGCGTTCACATCCGGTTTCGCGGCCAGGACCAACTCCAGCGCACGAACCGAGGACTTGAAGGCGGCCAGAACCACCAGAGGCGCTTCATCGTCCCCCAGCCTCGCTCCCACTTCGGCACCTGCCTCGATCAGCAACGGGATCACCTCCTCCCGGCCACCTCGATCAATGACTACACGGAGCAGGTAGTTCAGCTGGCCCGACGGGAATCCTTCCTTCGGCGCCGCCGCCAGCACCTCACGCACCCAGGCCACATCCAACGGCTGGCGAAACACCACGTCCTTCAAAGCATGCGGGACTGAGTTATCCAGGGACCCTAACCCCGTGACCACCGCCCCCAGACGAATCAAGGTCTGGGACGCACCCCGCTGTCCTGCCGCGACAGCCGCCGCCAGCGGCGTGAGAGCGCGAGACGATGTGAACGAACGCACCGCATTCACATCCGCCCCAGCCTTCACTAACCGCTCGATCAGGTTCGTCCACCCCGCTCCCACCGCCGCGAAGAACGCCGCGTGCTCGGGTTCCAAGCCCGGCTTCGCCCCCCGTTCCAACAGCGTCTCCACCACCTCCGTGTAACCCAGGCCTGCCGCGAACGAGAGCGGCGTCGGGCCAGTGGCGCTGGTGGCGTTCGGATCCGCCATCGCTTCCAGCAACGCCTCCACCACCGCCTTGTGTCCCGCGCCCGCCGCCGCGTGCAGCGCCGTTTCTCGGTTCGCCGACCGGCTCGCGTTCACATCCGCGCCCCAGCCGATCAGGGCCTTCACCAACGACAACTGCCCTTTCGCCGCCGCCTGAAACAACGGCATTCGACCGTCCACCGGCGCGTCCATCAAGTCGGGGCTGCGATCAACCAGGGTGCGCAACCGAACGATTTCCGCCTGCTACTCATCCAGGGGCGTCATCGCGGCGACCACACCCGGGGCATCATTCGTCGAAGTGGCCTTCCGCAGCACTGCCCCGAGCGCGAGCAGGTTTTCCCGGCTCAACCGTGCGAGTGTGGATTCCGCCGGAAAATCGCGAAGCAAACGCTGGTACTGAGCAACGGCGTCGTTCGTGCGACCGACTTTCCGGTAGCATTCGCCCAGCCGAAACACGGCGGTGGCGGCGATAGCCCGCTGGGCATCGACCTGAGCGAGGACCGCTTCATACCCGCGAATCGCGGCATCGATGTCGCGGCGTGCTTCCTCCGCCAGGAGCGCGGACTGAAAGGCTTGTTCCAACGGCTCCGCGGCACGGACATCGGGAAGCATCAGGAGCCAGAGCAACAGAAAGGAGAGCGTTCTCACGCGCCCTTCTTATCGCGCCGTCCGGCGGCGTTTGTCAGGGATTTGTAAAGATGGGGGATAAAGCGTTGGAGTCAGAATGGAGGCCCGGAGGGCCGACAGAACCGTAGCCCCTCCGGGGCTTGGGAATGGGACCATGAGCCAGTTCATAGGAAGGGGAGTTCTCCAGGATTTCAACACCTCTTTTGACCATGAACCGAGGTACGAGGAGTGGAACGAGCGGCCCTCATCCCGGCCTTCTCCCGGGGGGAGAAGGAGAACCTGCGCCGCGGTTTTGGAGGGTTGAGCCGGGGGTTGGCTGTAGCGAGTCGCGACGGCCCGCACAGAAGGTGTCCTGGCACGTCCTTGAGGGTGATGCGCGACTCCCTCTCCCTCCGGGAGAGGGTTGGGAGTGAGGGAGCCCGTTTCAACCCTCGCGATGGCTTCCATGGATGGTTCATGGAGAGCAACGTTTTCCAAAATTTGGACACGCATGGGACCATGAACCGGGAAGGGACGCCCTCACCCCGGCCCTCGCATCCCGCGTCCGCGGGATGGGAGAGGGAGGAAGAGATGGACGGTTCATGGAAAGACCCCCTGCCGCTCCGTCATCCATCACAACCGATCCGTCGGCGTGAACAGCAGGCCGCGTTCCCCGTCGAAGGCCTCGCGCAACCGCCGGTCGTCCGGACCGCATTCTCTGCGTATCACCTCGGGCGCCACCCGCATCCCGGTGCGCCGGCGCTGCTGACGTCCCGCCAGCCAATCCTCCCACCGCATGGGTTCATCCATGGGAATCACGGGGATTCCTGACATTGAGAGCTTTGGCTTGTTCATCGATCAAGGTCTCCAATTCCGCCGTGACACCGTAGGCCGGCAAGGCGGCGATCCGAAAGGCTTCGGCCCAGTCGAAGGCGATTTCGGACCGTCGGATCCGCCTCGGTGCGGATTCCCTGCAGGGCTCTCTCGACGGCTTCGGGTTCCACGCCGGCAGATTGAGGAGTTCTTCGTCCTTGGACGAGCCCAACCTCAACCTCAACCCACCTCGTCCCTCCCGTGCTCCGGCTTGCACCGTTCCCCCATTTCCCCTCCAATCCGCCCGTTCAACCCCTCTCCATGAAATCCCTCACCCGTCTCATGGCAGGCGCCGCGGCCCTGCTGCTCGCCTCGTCGGCGCTCGCCGCCGATCTCTCGTCCCAGCTCGGCATCCAGACCTGGACGCTGCGCAATCTGAACTTCGATCAGGTCGTCGAATTCGCGAAAAAACACGGCATCAAGAACCTCCAAATGATCGGGAACCACATGGACCCGAAGGCGCCGGTCGAGGAGGCCAAGCGCAAGAAGGCCATCCTCGATGCCGCCGGCTTGAACGTCTACACCTTCGGCGTCGCCGGCACGTCCCTCGACAAAGAGGACAACCGCAAGTTGTTCGAGTTTGCCAAGCTTCTCGGCATCAAGGTCATTGTCGTCGAACCGAATGACTACGCGATCTTCGACAACCTCGAAGAGCTCGTGAAGGAGTATGACATCCGCATCGCGATCCATAACCACGGCATCCGCTCGCTCTACGGCAATCCCGCCGTCGTCCGCGCCCTCATCAAGCACCGCGACCCCCGGATCGGCGTTTGCTTGGATGCCGGCTGGGTCACTTCCACCGGCATGGACCCCACGGACATCTTCAAGAAGTACGAAGGCCGCGTGTACGACATCCACCTCAAGGATAAGCGCGTCGAAAAGACGGTCGGGGAGGATGTCTCCTTCGACACCCACATCGGCAAGGGCCAGGGCCGCCTCGACGCGTTCATGGCAGAACTGAAGAAGACCAACTGGCCCGGCGTTCTCGCCATCGAGACCGACAGCCCCGAATTCGCGAAAGACCCAAACGAGTTCGTCGCCGGCGCCAAGTCCTTCGTGGAACAGCACGGGAAGTGATGACGGAGGACAGATGACAGAGGACAGATGACAGAGGACGGATGACGGAGGACGGAGGACAGAGGACAGAGGACGGATGACAGAGGACGGAGGACGGATGGCGGGGTAGGACAGAAGGTACCCACCACCACCAACAACTCGGCGGGGCAATTCCCCTGAATCGCATCTTCACTTTCCGTGTGTTGCGTCTCTTCCCTTGTTGTCCGTTCGGTTTCCGAGGCTCCATGAACCGATCGTTCCCTGGAGGGGCACGCTCCGTCGTACCCGCCCGCCTTCCCGGCGCCGATCCCGCCGTCGCAGGAGCGCCCTCCGTTCACGGGTTCGTGGTCTCCATGCGCGAATTCCAATTCGTTGGGCCTACCCTGGCACGGTTCCGTCAGGATCAACGCACTTCCCCAGATCCGCCACCTCGCCCTGCGTGAGTTTCCGATAGGCGCCTTTCGCCAGCGAACCCAGTTCCAGGTTGCCCACCCGAATCCGGATCAGGCGCAGCACCTCGACGCCCAACCCCTCCATCAGCCGGCGGATTTGCCGGTTGCGCCCCTCGTCGAGCAGGATCTCAACCCAGCAGTTCTTCTCGCCGGAACGCAACAGCGTCGCCCGTTTCGCCGATAACCTTTCGCCGTCGAGATCCACTCCCGCTTGGACCTGCCTCAATTTCGCCTCATCGAGCACGGCATTCACTTGAACGTGATACGTCTTCACGATCTGTGACGCCGGATCGGTGATGACCGCCGCCCAAGCCGTGTCGTTGGTCACCAGAAGCAACCCTTCGCTGGCGCGGTCCAGACGTCCCACCGCCAACAAGTGCGGAGCTTCCACCCCCTTCAGGCACTCGAACACCGTCGCCCGCCCCTGGTCGTCGGACGCGGTGGTGACCAAGCCACGCGGCTTGTTGAGCATGAGGTAGACCTTCGTCGCGGCAGCCGCAGGCTTTCCGTCGACCTCGATCCGATCCCGACCGGGCCGGACCCGTTGTTCGGGGTCACGGCACAGGACGCCGTTCAGCCGGACCCGGCCGGTCTCGATGCGGCGCCACGCTTCGGCGCGGGAACACACCCCCAGTTTGGAAAGCGCGCGTGCGAGGCCATGACCGGTGGATGCCTGTTGGGATGCCATGCGGACGGGGAGATTCGGCCGGTAGCGGGTTCGATTTCGCAACCGATTCCTTTCGGTTGGTTCAGCCATCCATCGTCGGAAGCAGTTCGCTTGAACTGATATCGGATTCATCTAGCCTGCCCCGGATGTCGCTTTCCCTGCGTTGGCTCCACCCAACGGCATTTTGGTGCCTTCTGCTCTCTGGAGCCGCCGCGTTGATCTATCAAGTCGCCTGGGCGAGGTACTTATCCATCCTCCTGGGAAGCACGAGCTATGGCGTGGTGGCGGTGTTGGTTGCCTTCATGGGCGGACTCGCCCTCGGCAATGCCTGGCTGGGCCGGTACGCGGATCGGCTGAAGCGGCCGCTGTCGCTGTACGGATGGCTGGAGATCGGCATCGCCGCCTACGGAATCTTCTTCCCGACCTACTTCGAACTCTGCCAGAGCGGTTACGGAAAGCTGGCGAGCGCGCTGACCCCCGGGAGTCCTTGGCTGCTGGCGCTCAAGTTTTTCTTCAGCTTCGCCGCGATCCTGGTGCCGGCCACCCTGATGGGAGGAACCCTGCCCGTGCTCACCCGGCTGGTGACGCGTTCCCTGGGCGAACTCCGCGGCCGGGTCGCGAGTCTCTATTTCGTCAACAGCCTCGGCGCCGTTCTCGGAGTGCTCATCGGAGATTTTTGGTGGATCCCATCCCACGGACTCGAAGTGACCCTCCTGGGAGCCGCCGCCCTCAATGCGCTGGTCGGCGTGATTGCCTTGTTCGTTCACTCGGGACTGCGCGACGTCGGCACCGCCTCGGACAGTACCGAGCCAATCCCGGCGACGGCTTCGGACGACGAAGTGTTTTCCCCGTTCGAACTGCGATTAGCGATCGCGGCGGCGGGGGTCTCCGGCTTCGTGGCGATGCTCTACGAAGTCGTCTGGACCCGCCTGCTGGCGCTCGCCCTGGGGTCCTCAACCCATGCGTTCTCGATCATGCTGGTCACCTTCATCGCCGGCATTGCGACCGGAGCCTGGATCGTGGGCCGCTGGCGGAGCCTTCGTCGGACCTTCGACGCGTTTGGTTGGGTGGAACTGGCCCTCGCGCTCACGCTGCTGGCCTCCATGTCGTTCTACCATCTGCTGCCGTATGGGTTCTATCGCCTGGGCCATCTGCTCGCCCGATCCCCGGAGAATTACGTCGTCTATCAGGGACTCCAGTTCCTGGTATGTTTCGGGGTCATGTTCATCCCGGCCCTCTGCCTCGGCATGACGCTTCCGCTCGCCAGCCGGGTCGCCACGTCGGAACTCGCCCGCACCGGCCGAAGCGTGGGCGTCGTGTTCTCGATCAATACGCTGGGCACCGTCCTCGGGGCGGCCCTGTCCGGATTGGTCCTCCTCCCTTGGCTCGGACTCGCGCCCACCCTGGCCTTCGGCCTGGCCCTCAATCTCGCCATCGCCCTGGTCGTGCTCTTCCGGCGCACGACCGCCCTCCGCCGGCTCATGCTCGCCGCCACCCCGATTCTGGTCATCGGGCTCGTCGGCTACGCCAATGCCGTACTCGACCCCAAGTGGGACCGCGCCTTCGCCATGGGATTGTGGCGCGTTCGCGGCACACCGCCCTCGCTTCGCGAATTCGAGGCCAAGATCCAAGCGCTGGATCTCCGCTACCACCGTGATGGCGCCGGATCGACGGTCGCTGTCGCCGCCTCGAAGCAATCACCCACGGCTCCCGAACAAATCGATCTCCGCGTCAACGGCAAGACGGACGCCAGCAGCCACGGTGATCTTCCCACCCAGTTGCTGTCCGGGCACATCCCCCTTCTCCTCCACACCAATGTCCAGGATGCCCTCGTGGTCGGCATCGGCAGCGGCATCACCTGCGGCGCCATCCTTTCCCATCCGGATGTCCAGCGACTCGACATCGTCGAGATCTCCCCCGAGGTCTACGACGCCGCGCGAACCCTGTTCGCCCCCTACAACAATGGTGCCCTCACCCACCCCCGCTCTCGGGTCATCATCGACGACGCCAAATCCTTCCTGAAGACCGCTGGCCGGAAGTACGACGTGATCGTCACCGAACCTTCCAATCCCTGGATGGCAGGCGTCTCCGGAGTCTTCAGTCTCGAGTATTACGAAACCTGTCTGGCCAGCCTTAAACCCGGCGGCATCATCGCCCAGTGGGTCCAGGTTTACGAAACGGATGACACCGCCATTCGAACTGTCCTGGGTACGTTCGGGTCCGTCTTCCCGAATTTTTCGGTGTGGCAAACCCTTCCCGGCGATCTCCTGCTGGTGGGTTCGGTACAACCCACGGCGAAGGACCTCGACCGCATCCAGCAACGATTCAACCAACCGGAGGTTCTCAAGGACCTCAACCGCGCGGATATCTTCAGCCTGACGGCCCTTCTCGGGCTTCAACTCGTCTCGGAGGAGAACGGTTCCTTTCTGGTCCCGCCTGACACCATCCGACACAGCGATTACTTCCCGGTCTTGGAATACATCGCCGAACGGGCCTTTTTCGCCCGGGGAGAGACTCTGTTCCTGAACGATTTTGACGAACGCTTGCTTCGAAGGCCGACCACCCTGCTCGGCCGGTTCATCCAGCGGGCGCCGCTCACCCTGCAGGACCTCCGGCCCATCGTGCTTCTGCACGCGTCGGCGGACGTGCCTCACCCCAGCCTCGTGCGATCGGTCCTGAGGCAGTGGCAACAACTGAATCCCTTGGATTTGCTTCCAGTGGAAATGGCGGCCAAGATGGAATTCCCACCGCCCAATTCCCTGATCCTGGCCCACGAAATGTCGCGAGCCCGCGACCTGATGTTCGCCAAGGCGGACACCGAGCCCGAGCCCCTGCGAATGTACTCGCGCTACCTCCAGAATTCCTACCGCCAGGCGCGATCCGTCTTCTATCAGCCGCCCACCGAGGAACTCCAAGCGGTTCTCGAGCACCTGGTCGAAAAGGACCCCGTCCACCATCACTCCCACCAGTTGCGCCTCGCCGAGCTGGCCTGGGATTTGGGAGACGAACAGCGCTTCATTGAACTGACCACCAAGACACTGCTCCACACCGGTGCGGCGGGAGCCACAGGCCGTTTTGATTTCGATTTTTCCGCACCTGGCCGGGTCCTCTTTCTCTTGATCGAAACGCTCTGGCGCAAAGGACAGGTCGCCGATGCCCAATGGTGGTGCGACGCCGCACGCCAAGGCGGCTACCTCGACCCCAAGAGCCGCTACTTCAGTCGCCGCCTCGAGATGGTCATTCGCAAAATCGAAGGTCCGCGCAGCGCCGCACCTTCAGGCGACGGCGGCGCCTGACCGCGGTGGGGCAGCCGGCGAGGCCGCCGTGCTCACGCGTCCAAAACCAAAGCGCTTCCCTTCTGCGTCAGGCTCCGTGCCTGGGTGGCAAACCCTATCGCCGCCTCCAAGGGCCGGGTTAGCCCTCAGCCGCATCGTTTACCGCCGCATCGTTTGCTTGCCAGATCGGTGAGTTGTCGTCATTTTCCGCATCAGTTTTCCTCCGTCTGAACCAAGGTCATCCCGTCAATCCGACATCCGCACTCGGGCAATCGTCGCATGTCACAACCGCTCGCCAAGGCGCTTCCCGACCTCGCGCTCGAAGCCCTGAACATCCAGCGCCAGTTGGATGAGGGTTGGGCGCATCAGGTGCGGCGCCTCCGCGACGATTTCGAGCAGGCCGGACTTAGCCGGTTCGCTTTCGGACAGGACCTGGAAGCAAGCCTTCGTCCCACGCGCCCGTTCGTGAACACCTGGGGCGTCACTCTGCAATCCGAGGTTGTGCGTGACTCGACCCGGCACGGCGGCCTGGAATTCCGCCCACTCAACGCCGGATACCGCGCCGCCTTCGGAATCACCCAACAAGCGCACTGCCAGATCGAACTGGAGATTCGCCAAAGTCCGGTGGCACCTCCCCCCTCTTTCAATCCGAATTCCCTCCCAACGTAGCTTCTCATTTCAAAACCCTCACGACCTGCCATGGCCTCCAAACTCATCAACGACCTCAACACCGTCGCCAATATAGTCGGCGGCCTCGGCCTCAGCATCGCCGCAGCTCAGCGCGCAATGAACCTCGATTACCTCGAGAGCCTCGAACGCCTCGCCGCACTCGCGATCAGCCTCCAAAAGGGCGCCGACGGCACGGCCGAAGTCTCCAAGGAACAGAGGGAGTTCGCCGTGGCCCTTCTCGCGAAGTTCGCTCCCACCCGCTACCAGTACACCAAGACCACCTTGAAGGTCCGCCTCGACCTCGCCCAAACCCGGACCACCGGCATCAATGCCGGGCTTGGCGTCGGCGTCGGAGCCATCGCCCTGAACGCCTCCTTCGCCTATGCCTCCGGTACCGAGTACCAGGCCGCCGCCGAGTGCACCACCGTCATCGATGCCACCAGCCCTCAGCTCGATGCCGACATGTTCACCGCACTGACCACCCAGGCCGTCACCGCCAACGGCACGTCGCTCACCCTCCCGGCCCGCGCCGCCCTCGACAAGGACACCATCAACACCGCCTCACGCATCATCGACACGCTCTTTGGCACCAAGCCCAAGGCCATCACCGAATCCTGAATCGATGCGCCTGACCTCAGGCGGCATTGGTCCCCCGGGAATGCTCCTGCCTCATCCGTAATCCCCTTTTCACCTCATGCCGCCTGACCGAAAAAAACTCAAGGACCTGGCCGACTCCCTCAAGAACACCGCCAAGGATCTCCAGGCGAATGCCAAGTCACTCTTCGACGCCCTCGACTCCAACAAGGACTGGGGCGAGATCGAGAAGGCTTTGAGCTCGGTCGCCGGTGAACACGCCGACCTTCTCGAGTCGCTCGTCCAGATGGGCGACGAGCTCGGCGCCGGAATCCGCACTGAACCCACCTCCACCTTCGCCAATTTCCTCGGCGAAGTCGGGCGGGCTGCCGTCGACACCCAGAAACGCCTCGACCTCGCCAATCGCGCTGCAGTCGCCGCCGGCCTTGCGACGGGCGGAGTCCCCCTGGGTGTCTTTCAGATGCCCAAACTCCACGGAGAAATCCGCTTTGCCCTCGAGAAGATCGACTCCAAACAGGTCGGCCTGGTCTTCTATTCCAAGAAACAGCAGGAACAGAGCCGCAACGAACAGTCGCTCGCCTTCGATATCCTTTCCGTACCGCCCCCGCCGGAACTGATCCAGTCGGTGCGCCGGTCCGCGCCTGGCCTCAGCCTTGTCCTGTCACGGGCCCAAAGGGACGCGGTCTTCACCACCCTCGATCAAGTGAAGGAAGTCCTCGGCAAGGACGAAGCCCCCCAGGCGGCCAGCCTGCTCGAGAAACACCGTTCCCTTCTCAAGGGCGATCCCCAGGAACGCGACACGGTCATCATGATTCCCTGGAAGAAGGCCCCCTTGCCCACCGGCAGCACCGGGGACGACCCCGATGGCTTCATCCTTCTCTACGCCGCCCCCCCTTCGGAAGGCGAGGACTGGTCCGTCGGTGTCTGGCAACTGGAAGCCTCGCCGCAACCCTCTCAACCCTCCGCCGGCACTCCGCCCCCCGGGCCGACGCCGCCGCGCCTCCATATCCTCTGGCGCTTCGATGCCAAAGGCTCGGCATCCGAGAACGTCCTTCGATTCAAGCAGTGGGTACGAAGCCTCGGCGAACAGCAGAAGGACCTCCTGTTCTAGGCAACGCACCCCGGCGGACCCGCCGCCCGGTCCAAAATTATGGACCCGCTTTCCTCGCTCTCCGACCTGCCCCAGATCGCCGCGGGTTGCGTGCGCGACTGCGATCGTGCCCGCCGCGATCTGGTCCACATCGGAACTGCCGCCCTTCAGCGGTCGGACGGCAGCGTCACTACGCTTCCCTGGCTCGGTCCCGTCCAACTCACCTGGCGCTATTATCTGGCCTGGGAACATCAGCACATCCTGCTGTCGTTCTGGCGACGCCCGAAACAAATCGACGTCGCCCTGGATTCCACTCTGCGCTTCGTGGTCGAACCCAGCCCCGTCCCATTCCCAGCACTCCCGACCTCCGACGCCTTCGCGACCACAGACGCCTTCGCGACCACCGACGGTCCAAGCGCATCACCGGCTCCCCCCCTCAGCCGGCTTTCCTGGCCGCGGTTCCTTGGGCCCTCCTCATTCGACCTCGCCATCTTCCATCTCGAGCACCGGCCCCCGTCCCGGCGGCTCGAGCTTCCGATCTCCAAGGACACCATTGACTTCAAGTCTGCCCGGCTTTTCCGCGGCGACCAGACGGTCCCGATCCGCAAGGGTA